>Ga0247727_10009779_pt1 | contig 17197 bp, 11 predicted proteins | sample WisWelCaveWW1625_FD_202498 | JGI IMG/M metagenome (GOLD analysis project Ga0247727, IMG submission 202498) | Biofilm microbial communities from Wishing Well Cave, Virginia, United States - WW16-25 | ecosystem: Environmental > Aquatic > Deep subsurface > Groundwater > Cave microbial mat | place...
CACGGGGATGGGAGTCTATGGAACCTGAACGCGGGAACACCCGTCGGCGCACGCGGATCGTCGCGACGCCGCTCCTGGCGGTCGCGGTGGCGTTCGCCTGCGTGCTCGCGGCCGAGGAGCGCAAAAGTCGCCAGAAAGACTTCGAGGACTTCGACCCCACGAACTTCGACCGCTCGACCCAGATCGACAACCCGTGGCTCCCGCTGAAGCCCGGGACACGGTTCGTCTACCAGGGCACGACCATCGAGGACGACGGGACCGCCCTGCCCCATCGCGTGGTGATCACCGTCACCGATCTGACCAAGATGATCGGCGGCGTGCGCACCGTCGTCTCCTGGGACCTGGACTACAACGCGGATCGGCTGGTGGAGGCGGAGCTCGCCTTCTTCGCCCAGGACAACGAGGGCAACGTCTGGCGCATGGGTGAGCACCCGGAGGAGTACGAGGACGGGAAGTTCGTCGCCGCCCCGACCTGGATCCACGGCCTTCAGGATGCGCGGGCGGGGATCGAGATGCGGGCGAAGCCGGCGCTCGGAACGCCCAGCTACTCCCAGGGGTGGGCGCCGAAGGTGGACTTCTCGGACCGCGGCGTCGTGGCCCAGACCGGCCAGAAGATCTGCGTCCCCGTGGACTGCTACGAGGACGTCTTGGTGATCGACGAGACCAGCACGTCGGAGCCGGACGCCCACCAGCTCAAGTACTACGCGCGCGGCGTGGGCCATATCCGGGTGGGCTGGCAGGGAGAGGGGGAGAAAACGAAAGAGACCCTCGAGCTCGTCCGGATCGAAACGCTCGGCTCCGGCGCCTTGGCGGAGGCCCGCGCCGAGGCGCTCAAGCTGGAGAAGCACGCCTATCAGGTCAGCAAGAACGTGTACGCCCGCACGTCGCCGGCGGAGCAGGCTCCTGGCACAGGAGGGCAAGCATCCACGGGGAGGACTGGGTCATGATGCGATGGATCGTTGGTTCTAGCCTGAAGCACCCGCTGGTGGTGGCCGCGGTCGCTGCCTTCCTGCTGGTCTTCGGCTTCGCGCAGCTTCGTCGCATGCCGGTGGATGCCCTGCCCGAGTTCTCCCGGCCGTATGTGGAGATTCAAACCGAGGCTCTCGGACTCTCCGCCCAGGAAGTGGAGGCCATGATCACCACTCCCATGGAGGCGGACATGCTCAACGGGACGCCGTGGGTCGAGGAGATCCGCTCCGTGTCGCTTCCCGGCCTGTCGTCCATCGTTCTCATCTTCGAGAAGGGGACCGACATCATGCGCGCCCGGCAGGTGGCGCAGGAGCGCCTCACCGAGGTGTTCGCGCTGCCCAACGTGTCGAAGCCGCCGACCATGATCAATCCCGTCTCCTCGGCCGGCCGGTCCATGGAGATCGGCCTGACGTCGGACACCCTGTCCCTGATCGAGATGTCGGTGCTGGCCCGCTGGACGATCGTTCCCCGCCTGATGGGCCTGCCGGGCGTGGCCAACGTGTCGATCTGGGGCGAGCGCGAGCGGCAGCTGCAGGTCCAGGTGGATCCGGAACGGCTGCGGGAGGAGCACGTCACCCTGATGCAGATCATCAAGACCGCCGGCAACGCGCTCTGGGCCTCGCCGCTGAGCTTCCTGGAAGCCTCCACACCCGGCACCGGAGGCTGGATCGAGACGCCCAATCAGAGGCTCGGCGTCCGGCACGTCCTGCCGATCAAGACCGCGGAGGACCTGGCCAAGGTGCCCGTCGAGGGCGCGCCCTCGCGTCGTCTGGGTGATGTGGCCAGCGTGGTGGAAGGCCATCAACCGCTGATCGGGGACGCCCTCGTCGCGGGCGCGCCCGCGCTCATCCTGGTGGTGGAGAGATTCCCCTGGGCCAACACGCGGGAGGTGACGCAGCAGGTGGACGAGGCGCTCGCGGCGCTCCGGCCGGGGCTCTCCGGGGTGAAGATGGACCCCACCCTGTTCCGGCCGGCGACCTACCTCGAGCTCGCGGTCGACCATCTCTCCTCGGCCCTGCTCCTGGGTGCCGCTCTCCTGATCGTCGCTCTCCTGGCCTTCTTCCTCAACTGGCGCACGGCGCTGATCGGCACCGTGGCGGTCCTGCTCTCCGTGTTCACGGCGGGAACCGTGCTCTATGTCCGCGGGGTCAACCTCAACATGATGATCATCGCGGGCCTCCTGCTCGCGCTCGGCGTCGTGATCGACGACGCCATCACCGGCGCGGCGGCTATCGCGCGCTGTCTACGCCGGGCCCGTGAGGAAGGCAACGGCAGGCCGACCGCGAGCGTCATCCTGGCGGCCGCGCTCGAGGTGCGCGGGCCGATGCTCTACGCGACGGCGGTCCTGGTGCTGGCGGTCGTGCCGGTCCTGTTCCTGGAACGCGTCGCGGGCTCGTTCTTTCAGCCGCTCGCTGCCTCCTACGTGCTAGCGCTGCTCGCCTCCTTCGTGGTCGCTTTGACCGTCACCCCGGCGTTGAGCCTGCTGCTCTTGCGCAACGGGTCGCGGCTCGGTGATTCCTCGGTGGTCGCTCGGGTGCTCCGGGGGATCTACGGTGCGCTCCTGGCGTGGGGGGCCCGCGCACCGCGTGGAGCCTTCGTCGGCGTCTGTGTCGTCGTCGTGCTGGGCTTCGCGTCCGCACCGTGGCTGCGTCAGGAGTCGTTGCTTCCGGACTTCAAGGAAACCGATCTCGTGGTGCGCTGGGAAGAGACTCCCGGCGTGTCCCATCCTGCCATGAGCCGGATCACGATCCTCGCCAGCCGCGAGCTGCGGTTGGCTCCGGGAGTCCGCAACGTCAGCGCTCACATGGGCCGGGCCATCACGTCGGACAAGCGGGTGAACATGAATACGGGGGAGCTCCGGGTCAGCATCGATCCCAAGGCCGACTACGACGCGACCGTCGCCGTGGTCAAGCAGGTGGTTGCCGGCTACCCGGGCTTCTCCCCCGAGGTCCTGACCTATCTGCAGGCGAAGCTGAGGGAGGAGCTGTCGGGGACGGGCGACTCGCTCGTGGTGCGCGTGTATGGCGAGGATCTCGACCAGATCCGCAAGAAGGCGGAGGAGGTCGAGAAGACGCTGGCGGGGATCGACGGTGTCGTCGGTGCAAGGGTGCAGTATCTCCGGGAGATGCCGACCCTGGAGATCGAGGTCGACATCCAGAGGGCCAAGCGCTACGGACTCAAGCCCGGCGATGCGCGCCGGGCCGCGACCTCTCTGGTGTCGGGCCTCGTGGTCGGGGCCCTCTTCGAAGAGCAAAAGGTGTTCAACGTGGTGGTGTGGGGCGTGCCCGCCGCCCGGCAGAGCGTGACCAGCATCCAGGAGCTTCTGATCGACACGCCCTCGGGCGGTCACGTGCGCCTGAAGGACGTGGCCAGCGTGCGCATCGTTCCGTCTCCCACCGAGATCCACCGGGATGCCGTCGCGCGGTGCATGGATGTGACCGCCAAGGTGCACGGGCGGGACCTGGCCGCCGTCGCCCTGGACGTCAACCGAGGGATCCAGAGAATCAACTTCCCGCTCGAGTATCGGGCGGAACTCCTGGGCGAGTACGCAGAGCGGCTCGCGGCCCAGCGACGGGTCCGCGCCCTTGCGATTGCCGCAGGAATCGGGATTCTCCTGCTCCTCCAGGCGTACTTCCGGAGCTGGCGCCTGACGGCGGTACTGTTGCTGACCCTGCCCATGTCTCTGGTGGGCTGCGTGCTGGCCGCGCTCGTGACCGGTCGCCTGGTCTCCTTCGGCTCCGTCGTCGGGTTCCTGGCGGTGCTCGGAATCGCCGTGCGGCACGGGATCGCGCTGATCGACCGCTACCGAGATTCCGAGACGCACCCGGGCGAGGCCTTCGGCGCCGCGCTGGTCCAGCGCGTCACCCGGGAGCAGTCGGCGTCGATCCTGGCGAGTGTCGTCACGACCGCGATGTTCTTCTTGCCCCTGGCGTTTTTCGGGAGCGTCGCCGGTCTCGAGATCGTGCATCCGATGGCCATCGTCGTTCTGGGCGGCCTGGTCACGGCGACCCTGTTCGTCCTGGTGGGGATCCCGGCCGCGTACCTGCTCTTCGGCGCCGCCCGGGAACCCGAGCTGGAAGGGCTTTACGACACGCTCGGTGAACGCGGCGAGGTCGTGGCGAAAACATGAGGGCTGTGAAGGGGTGAAAGCGATGACAATGAACAAACAGGTGGTCGGGGTACTGGCGATTCTCGGCCTGCAATGCTCGCCCTGCCCGCAGGCTCTCGCGGCGGAGAAGGCGGAGCATCCTGCCACGGTCGAGCGCATCGAGGGCACGAAGCTGAGCCGCGTGACCCTGACCGAGAAGGCGGTCGAGCGGATCGGTCTCCAGACGGACCAGGTCCGCGAGGAGAACGTCTCGCGGAAGCGGATGGTCAAAGGCGAGGTCGTGGCCTTGCCGGCGGGGGAGGCCGCCGCTCTCGGGGTGCGTGTGCGGGTGACCCGGGACGAGTTGGGGAAGGTGGCCTGGGGCGAGCCCGCACACGTCCTGCCCTGGGACGGCGACGACCAGGCCGAGGACGACGGCTTGCCGGCGCGGCCGGCCAAGGTCCAGGGCGCGGACGATCCCAAGAAGCCGACCGTGGCGCGGTACTACGGGATCGACGGCACGGAACACGGGCTGGCTCCCGAGAAGCGGGTCTGGGTTAGGCTTCCGCTGGCGGGGAAGGGGAAACTGCGGAAAGTGGTGCCTTACTCCGCCTTGATCTACGACCCGCAGGGGGAAACCTGGGTCTACACGAGCCCACAACCCAGGACCTTCGTGCGGGCCAGCGTCGAGGTCGACTACATCGATGGGGACGTCGTGGTCCTGGAGAGCGGCCCTCCCGCCGGAACGGTGGTCGCGTCCGTGGGAGTGGCCGAGCTGTACGGGACCGAATTCAAGGTAGGCCACTAGATGTTTCGCTGGATCGTCGGAAGCAGCCTGAGGTTTAGGTACCTCGTTCTCGCCCTCGCGGCGGGGATGATGTACTTCGGCATCGGGCAGCTTCGCAAGATGCCGGTGGACGTCTTTCCCGAGTTCGCGCCGCCGCTCGTGGAGATCCAGACCATCAGCCTCGGGCTCTCTCCCGAGGAGGTCGAATCCCTGGTGACCGTTCCGCTCGAGCAGGTGCTCGCCGGCGTGCCGGGACTCGACATCATGCGCTCCAAGTCGGTTCCCGATCTGTCGTCCATCAAGATGATCTTCAAGCCCGGAACCGACATCCTGCCGGCGCGGCAGATGGTGAACGAGCGGATTGCGACCGTGGTGCCGACACTGCCGACCTGGGCCAGCCCACCGATCATGCTGCCCCCGCTGTCCGCGACCAGCCGCTGCCTCAAGATCGGGATCTCCTCGAAGAAGCGCTCCGTGATCGATCTGTCGATGATCGGCTACTGGACGATCCGACAGCGCCTGCTGCGCGTCCCCGGTGTGGCCAACGTCGCCATGTGGGGCGAACGCCTGCAGATGCTCAACGTGAATGTGGTGCCGGAGCTCCTGCAGAAGCACAGGGTCAAGCTGAACGACGTGATGGAGGCCACGGCGGACGCCCTGGATGTGGGCCTGTTCCAGTTCGCCGACGGACACTACGTGGGGACCGGCGGGTGGGTCGATACACCGAACCAGAGGCTGCAGGCCCGCTACGTCCTGCCCATGGTGCGCAAGTACGACGAGGTCACGCCGGACGTCTTGGCCGCGATGCCCGTTGCGGAACGAAACGGCAAGCAGCTGCTGCTGAAGGACGTGGCCCGGGTGGTCGTCGATCATCAACCGATGGTCGGGGACGCCATCATCAACGACGGCCCCGGCCTGCTGCTCATCGTCGAGAAATTCCCCTGGGGCAACACGCTGCAGGTGACCAAGGGCGTGGAAGAAGCGCTCCAAGCATTACGGCCCGGGCTTCCCGCCGACGTGGAGATCGATGCCACGATCTTCCGGCCCGCCACCTTCATCGAGATGGCGATCCACAACCTCAACAAGGCGCTCTGGATCGCCGCCGTTCTCGTGATCGTGATCCTCTTCGCCTTCCTGTACGAGTGGCGCACCGCGCTGATCAGCTGCACGGCGATCCCGTTGTCCCTGATGGGAGCCATGATGGTTTTCTACTTCCGCGGGACGACCATCAACACCATGGTCCTCGCCGGTCTGGTGATCGCCCTGGGCGCCGTGGTCGACGACGCGATCGTGGATGTGGAGAACATCGTGCGGCGCCTGCGCGAGTCCCGCAAAACAGGGACCAAGACGTCGCTTGTGAGGATCGTTCTGGAGGCCTCTTACGAGGTGCGCCACGCCATCGTCTTTTCGTCGCTGATCGAGGTGGCCGCGTTGTTTCCGGTCTTCCTCATGGAAGGCCTCTCCGGCTCCTTCTTCCGGCCGCTCGCCCTCTCCTACTCCATAGCGATTCTCGCCTCGACGGTGGTCGCGCTGACGGTCACGCCGGCGATGTGTTTCATTCTCCTGCGCAACGTGCCCTTCGAGAAGCGCGAGTCCCCGCTCATGCGGTGGCTGCAAGACGGCTACAACTCGCTGCTGGCGAAGATCGTCAACAAGCCGCGTGCCGCCTATGCCACGGTCGGTGTCATCGCGCTGGCCGGCCTGGTGGTCTGGCCGCGGCTCGGGCATTCCCTGCTGCCCTCGTTCAAGGAGCGGGACTTCCTGATGCACTGGCTGACCAAGCCGGGCACCTCCTGGACGGAGATGAAGCGGATCACCATTCAGGCCAGCAAGGAGCTGCGAGCGATTCCGGGCGTCCGCAACTTCGGCGCCCACATCGGGCAAGCCCTGATCATGGATGAAGTGGTCGGCATGTATTTCGGCGAGAACTGGATCAGCGTCGATCCCAAGGTCGACTATGACGAGATGGTCAGAAAGATCCAGGCGACGGTGGACGGCTACCCCGGCCTGTATCGCGACGTGCAAACCTACCTGAAGGAGAGGATCCGGGAGGTGCTCACGGGAACCTCCGAAGCCATCGTCGTGCGCATCTACGGTCGCGACCTGGATGTCCTCACCCAGAAGGCCAGCGAGGTGAAGGAGGCCCTGGCGAAGATCGAGGGCATCATCGATCTGCACACGTCGTTTCAGGAGAAGGTGCCCCAGATCGAGGTCAAGGTCGATCTCGCCCGGGCGCACAGACACGGCGTCAAGCCGGGAGACGTCCGCCGGGCGGCGACCACCCTGGTGGCGCTCCAAGAAGCGGGGGACATCCACATCGCCAACCGGACGTACGACGTGAACGTGTGGAGCGTACCGGAAGCGCGCAACAGTCTGAGCGATGTTCGGCGCCTTCCCATTGACACCCCCGATGGCAGGTATGTGCGCTTGGAGGACGTCGCCGACGTGCGCGTCGCGCCCACGCCGAATGTGGTCAACCGCGAACAGCTCATGCGCTGCATGGACGTCGCCGCGAGCGTGCACGGACGTCCCCTCGGAGAGGCCTACGCAGACGTCGAAGCCCGCCTCGCGGAGATCGAATTCCCACGTGAGTACTTCCCCGTACTGCTGGGAGAGTACACGGAGCGGCTGGCGGCGCAGCGGAAGATGCTGACCCTTTCGATCGTTGCGGGGATCGGAATCTTCTTGCTGCTTTACACTTCCTTCAGGAGCGCTCGCCTGGCGACAATCTCCTTCCTCCTCCTGCCCTCGGCGCTGGTGGGCGGCGTGCTGGCGGCATTCTTGGGCGACGGCATCATCTCGCTGGGCTCGATCGTTGGATTCCTCACGGTGCTGGGGATTTCCGCCCGCAATGGCATCCTGATGATCAAGCACTTTCAACACCTGGAGCAGCGTGAAGGCGAAGCCTTCAGTCCGGAGCTTGTCCTGCGGGGGGCACGGGAACGTCTGGCGCCCATCTTGATGACTGCGTCTGCGGCGGGGTTGGCCCTCGTGCCCCTGGTCATCCTCGGCAGCGTTCCCGGCAACGAGATCGAGCACCCGATGGCGATCGTGATCCTGGGCGGCCTGATCACCGCCACGCTGCTCAACCTGTTCGTGGTGCCTTCCCTGTACTTGCGTTTTGGGAAGCCGGCCCTGAGCCGGGGAGGTGGCTCATGACGGAATCTCGGAGTCAAACCATGAAGCGTGCCGTGACGGTGATCGCCGTCGCTGCGGGCCTTCTGGTTTCCCTCGCGTCGAGCCCGGGCGCGTCGGCGCGGGAGTGGAAGGAGGAATTCCGGCTCGCGGATCGACAGCTCACGCATACCGGGGAATCCAAGTATTTCATCCTGGTCCCCGGCTTTCAGCTCGTCCTGGAATCCCGCACGGAGAAGCTCACGATCACGGTGCTGGAGGAGACGAAGGAGATCAACGGCGTCGTGACCCGTGTCGTGGAAGAGCGGGAAGAGAAGAAGGGGCGGCTCCACGAGGTATCCAGGAACTTCTTCGCCATGGACCCGCAGACCGGCGATGTGTTCTACTTCGGGGAAGAAGTGGACATCTACAAGAAGGGTCGGGTCCGGCACCATTCCGGTGCGTGGAAAGCCTACGACAAGGGGAACCGACCCGGCCTCATCGTGCCTGGAAAACCCGAGGTCGGCATGAGGTACTACCAGGAGCTTGCGCCGGGCGTGGCCATGGACCGGGCCGAAGTGATCAGTGTTTCCACCACCTTCACGACGCCGGGCGGAGAGTTCAAGAGCTGCCTGAAAACCAGGGAATCATCGAAGATCAAGCCGTTCCTCTTCTTCGGGCCGAAGGACGACAAGATCTACGCGCCGGGGATCGGATTGCTTAAAGACGGAAAGGTGAAGCTCACCAGCCATGGCTACGTGGAGGCGAGCGCTCGTCAGAGCGGAGGGTCCGATGCGACGCAGTGATCGTGTGCGACGATCGTCGGAGAACACGCGAGGAAGCCTGGACCCATGAGCGAACGCAGCGGTCTTGAAGAATCGCGGTCGAACTCTGCCATCCTGGTCGCGGAGGACCTCAGAAAGTCGTACGGGCGCAGGCCCGCGGTCCGGGGGCTGTCGTTTTCTCTGAACGCCGGAAGTGTCCTGGGCTTTCTCGGCCCCAACGGGGCGGGGAAGACGACGTCGATCCGCATCCTCACGACGATGCTGGAGCCCTCCGCGGGCCGCTTCTCGGTGGACGGGATCCCTTCCGACCATGCGGACAGGATTCGCGGCCGGATCGGGGTCCTTCCGGAGGCCATGGGCTTCCACAAGCAGATGACCGGGATCGAGTATCTGACCTTCTTCGGTCAGCTCTACGGGCGGGGTGCGCGGGAGGCGAGAGCGCACGGTCTCCGGCTTCTCGAAGATGTGGGCTTGCAGCACAGGGCCAAGTCCCTGATCGGCAGCTACAGCCACGGCATGCGGCGAAGGCTCGGGATCGCCCGGGCTCTCGTCAACGATCCCGTGGTCGTCTTCCTCGACGAGCCCACCCAGGGCCTGGATCCGCGGGGACAGGAGGAGCTGCTCGCGCTGGTGCGGCGCGTCGCCCAGGACCGAAACGCCGGGGTGATCCTGTGCAGCCATCTCCTGTGGGAAGTCGAACGCGTCTGCGACGACGTGGTCATCCTGAGCTCGGGAGAGGTCGTCGCCTCGGGAACGGTCGCCGACGTCGTCGGCCGCGGGCGATCCAACGTCATGCGGATTCACGTCCCCGCGACGTCCCTCCTGGAAGCTCAGCGTGTGCTGGAGACGGCCCCGGAGGTGACGAAGACGGCTCCCGTCGACCAGATGACGGGCTGGCTTCGGGTGGAGCTGGACCGCGGGGGCGCGGTGGACCAGGACGTCAAGAACGCGGTCCTGGATGCCCTGATCCGCGCCCAGGTCCCGATTCTCGGCTTCGAGGCCGAAGGCAGCCGGCTGCAGGACGTCTTCCTTCAGGTCACGGAGAGGGGAACCCGGTGAGTGGGCCGGGCCCGAGCGACCATCGGTTCGAGCCGTCGGACCCGTCCCTGCCGGCGTGGTGGCTCGTCCTCTCCAGGGAGTCGCACGAGCTCTGGATGGGGGGGAAGGCGCTCACCCTGCTGCTCATCTACACGGTCCTGCTGGGGATCTACTCGTACCTCATGGCGAGCAACAACTTGGTGAGTCTGATGCCGCCCAACGAGATGGTGTACGAGCTGCTGAACGCCTCGATCGGGGTCGGGTTGTTCATCGGCCTGATCATCGGCGCTGACAGCCTGAGCGGGGACCGGGAACGAGCGACCCTCGAAGGGCTCCTGCTCACTCCGGCAAGCCGGCGACAGATCATGGTCGGCAAGTTCCTCGCCGCCCTGTCGCCGTGGCCGGTGGCCCTGGCGATCACCGTTCCCTACGCGAAACTCCTCTCCCACGGAGACGAGGTGTTCGGCCCGGCGATGCTCTGGGGTGCGCTCCTGGGGAGCCTGCTGGCGACGGCCTTCACCGGCATGGGGATGCTCGCGAGCTTCTGGTGCAGCACGAACAAGAGCAGCATGTTCGTGAGCCTGACCCTCTACACCCTCTTCCTCCTCCCGTCCCAGCTGCCGGGAGGGAGCCGTCTCTACCTCGGTACCCTGGACCTGAGCCGGCTGAATCCGATCGAGTCCTCGACCTGGATCCTCACGAAGGTGCTCATGGATTCTCGTCCCTTCCGCGAGGTCTGGGGCTGGCTCGCGGCACCCGTCGTGTTCGTCCTTCTCATCCCCGGACTGCTGTTCCTGTACGCGGGTCCGGGTCTCCGCCTGGAGCCCGGAAGGCCCGGCAGCTCGCGCTTCGGCCGCGTCCTCGACCTGGGGGGCCGTCTCGTGCCCTGGCGCCGAACTCCCCGTCTCGAGTCGTGAGGGCAAGCCGCCGGGGAAGGACGTCATGCGAGGAGGAAACCGGATGGGCGACAGGGGAAGCGTGAACGGGAGCGGGGCCGGACGGTCGGGAACGCCGCTGCCCACGTGGTGGCTCGTGTTCTTGAGGGAATCGAGCGAGCTCTGGATCGGAGGGAAGGTGCTCACGCTCCTCTTCCTCTACGGCGTGCTGCTGGGGATCGCGTCCTACGTGCTGGCCACCAACAGGGAGCTGAGCCTGCTTCCGCCCAAGGAGATGGTCTACGAGACGGTCCAGGCCGCCGTGGGCGTCGCCATCTTCATCGGCCTGATCGTGGGCGCCGACAGCCTGAGCGGCGAGCGGGAACGCGCCACCCTGGAGGGGCTCCTGCTGACGCCGGCGAGCCGCCGACAGATCCTGGTCGGCAAGTTCCTCGCAGCCGTGTCGCCGTGGCCGGCCGCCTTCGCCATCAGCGTGCCCTACCTGCGACTGCTCTCCCAGGGTGAGGAGGTGTTCGGCCCGGCCGTGCTCTGGTGCGCCGTGGTCGGGACCGCGCTGACTCCCGGATTCACCGCCCTGGGCATGCTCGTGAGCTTCTGGTGCAGCTCGAACCGGACCAGCATGTTCGTGAGCCTGGGCCTCTACCTCTTCTTCCTCCTTCCGACGCAGCTTTCCCCCCACGCCCAGGCAGGCGCCGTCGGAGAGATGGTCCAGTGGCTGAACCCGATGGCCGCGCCGCGCGTCTTCCTCGCGAAGATCCTGGTGAACAACCGGTCGCTGGGCGAGGTGTGGACCTGGCTCGCGGCACCCGTCGTGTTCGCGCTTCTCGTGTTCGTCCTGCTCTTCTGGTACGCCGGTCCGGGACTGCGCCTGGAAGCCGGAAGGGGCGGCAGGCGACCGTCGCCCTGGAGCCGAGCCATGGGCCTCTCGATGATCGCCTGTCTCGTGGCTTGCCTCGAGGCGCCTCCGACGAGGGCTCAGGAGGCCGGGGCTACGAGCGGGCAGCCACCGCGCCTCGGAGTCTCGATCGACATGGACTACAAGGTGGTGAAGGCGGGGGACGCGATCCGGTACCGCACGGTGGTGACGAACCACGGGAGCGAGCCGACTCCTCCTCTGATCGTGGCCATGAACATCATCAATCTCAAGGGATATTCCCACAAGGAGAGATACAAGCCGGGCGAGGCAGCGGATCCGGTCGATCCGGAGGACTGGTCGCCGCAACGGACTCAATACTCGGAGTCCCTGCCACCGGGGCAATCCACCACGCATTCCTGGAGGGTCAACGCGATCCTGGACGGCAACTACATGGTCTACATGGTCGTCATTCCCAAGCCCGACCGGCCGGAGGACACGAGCCAGGTCGTGGCGAGCTCCGGGATCCACCTCACAGTGAAGCCGTTCACCAAGCTCAACCCCGGAGGCGTGCTCCCGTATGCGATCGGAGGGCCCGCCCTGCTGGGGGTGGTCATCTTCCTCCTGTACTGGCGCCGGCGCCGGAGGATCGACACGGGGGATTCCCCGGAAAGTTCCTGAGAGAGGTCGACACCGACGATGCGACGCAGCCTAGTGAGGGGCTTGTTCCCTCTGGCGCTTGGGTTCCTTCTCCTCGCCGGGAGTGCGCGGGCGGAGAGCGAGGATGTGCCCACGCTCCGCGCCAACGACCTACCGGTTGAGCTGACCCTCGATGGCATCCTCTCCGAGCCCGTGTGGGCCGCGACCGACGCGATCGAAAATCTCACGACCGTGGAGCCGGAGGAGGGCGGCGTCCCCGCCGGACAGACCATCGTCAAGGTCCTCGCCAGCTCCAAGGAGATCGTCGTGGGTGTGGTCTGCCACGACCCGGATCCGGCGGGGATCGTCTCCTTTTCCAAGGCGCGAGATTCCGAGCTGGAGCAGGAGGACCACATCCTGATCGTTCTCGACACGTTCCGGGACGCGCGCAGCGGTTACGTCTTCGCCGTGAATCCCAGCGGGGCACGCTTCGACGGGCTGGTCATCACCCAGGGGGAAGATGTCAACCCGAACTGGGACGCGGTTTGGGAGGCCAAGACCTCGCGGGGCGGGAACGGCTGGAGTGCCGAGATCCGGATCCCGATCCGGAGCCTCGCCTTCAAGAAAGGGCTGAGCAGCTGGGGATTGAACGTCCAGCGAAGGGTCCAGCGGCTTCAGGAGACGAGCCGCTGGTCCGGGCCGAACCGCGACTACGAGATCTACCAGACGAGCCACGCCGGTCTCCTGACCGGCCTTCCGAGCTTCGAGCTGGGCCTGGGTCTGAACGTCCGTCCCGCGCTCGTCGGAGATCGGAGCCAGCCGGCGCCGGACGCCGCCACGGAATACGATGTGACTCCGAGCCTCGATCTCTGGAAGACTCTGGGGCCGAACCTCCTGGCGTCGCTCACGATCAACACGGATTTTGCCGAGACTGAGGCCGACGTCCGGCAGACCAACCTGACCCGCTTCAACCTATTCTTCCCGGAGAAACGCACCTTCTTCCTCCAGGGAGCGGACATCTTCGATTTCGGTCTCGGCCTGGACACCGCCACCGGGGATCCGGGCGCGCGCGCGGACCTGATCCCCTTCTACAGCCGCAGGATCGGGCTCCTCGAGCAGGAGGAAGGGGGGTTCGTCGAGATCCCGATCGACGTGGGGGGCAAGATCAACGGCCGCGCCGGTGACACGAATCTCGGAGCCCTCGCCGTGCGCACGCGGGAGCGGACCGGCCTCGGCGTGCCTGCCGCCACGATGGGTGTGCTGCGCGCCAAGCAGAACGTGCTGGAGGAGTCCTCCGTGGGGATGCTGGCGACGGTCGGCGACCCTCGGGGTCGCCCCGGAAGCTGGCTCGCCGGCGTGGACCTGACTTTCCAGACCTCCAAGCTCCAAGGCGACAAGAACTTCCTGTTCGGGATCTGGAGCCTGCTCAACGATCGCGATGACCTCCACGGCGACAAGTCCGCGTACGGCGGCAAGATCGACTATCCGAACGACCTCTGGGACGCAAGCCTCAACTACATCCACATCGGCGATGCCTTCGACCCCTCCCTGGGATTCGTGCCGCGCACCGGGAACCTCCTGGAGGCCGGCGCCGAGTTCCGACCGCGGCCGGGAGGAGAAGTGGCGCGGCAGCTGTTTTTCGGGGCGAACTACTACCTCGCCACCGACCAGCACCACAACTGGGAGAGCTACGATCTGACGACCAAGCCCTTTGACGTGCGCTTCGAGAGCGGCGAAAACTTCGAGGTGAACGTCGAGCCGCAGGGAGAGAGGCTCCTGGAACCGTTCGAGATCGAGGAGGGCGTGATCGTCCCGCCGGGCGAGTACCAGTGGGTACGCTACGTCCTGACCGCGGAGCTGGCGGAGAAACGCAGGGTCAGCGGCACCGTGACGTGGTCCAGCGGCGGCTTCTACGACGGGGATCTCGACACCCTCGAAGCGGAGCTGGTGCTGAAGCCCTCCGCCACCTTCAACGCGCAGCTGGCGGCGGAGCTGAATACCGTCGATCTGCCGGAGGGAAGCTTCACCGAGGATCTCTACAGCCTGCGGCTGCAGTTCAACTTCTCCTCGGACCTGCAGATCAGCAGCTTCCTGCAGTACGACAACCAGAGCCGCTCCCTCGGCACCAATACGAGGCTGCGTTGGACGTTTCATCCCTTGGGCGATCTGTTCGTCGTCTACAACCACAACCTGGAGCGGTCCCCCGAGGATCGATGGGAGCTCGAGTCGGACCAGCTGATCGTCAAGGCCCAGTACACCGTGCGGTTCTAGATTCTGGGAGCCCATCGGAGGATGAGAATGGGGTTTGGGAGGTGCGATTTCACGAAGATCGATCTCAGGCCGGTGGTTGCTTGGGCGATCGCCGCCTCTGTTCTCATGGGATGCACGGCGAACGTCGGAAGCGTACGGACCGACAGGGAGCCCGAGCCCGACCCACCCGAGTTCGACCCCGCGAACTTCGTCGACCCGACGACGAGCACCAACCCCTATCATCCCCTTCGCCCCGGCATCCAGTGGGTCCGCGGTGGAACCACGGAGGTCGGACACCGCAAGGTCCCCCACCAGGTCATCAGCACCATGACCGATGTCATCCGGATCATCGACGGTGTGCCGTCCATTGCGATGCTGGATCAGTCCACCGATTCCGGTGAGATCTGTCAGGTCGGGTTCGACTACTTTGCGCTCGACAAGGACGGCAACGTCTGGCTCATGGGCGGCTACGCCGAGGATTTCGAGGGCGGCGAATACACGAATGTCGAGACCGCGTGGCTGGGTACGGCAGGTGGCGGCATTCCCGGGATCCTCGTACCGGGTGTCGTGACGAGGACCACGCCGCGCTGGTACATCAGCACATCCGGAGACGAAGCTCCCTCAGGCGCAGAGCCGGTTGCCGTTGGTATCGACGTGGCCGTCGCGTTTGGAGGATTCCAGAACGTGGTCGCCATTCTCGAAGGGTTTTTGGGCGCGATCGACAACGAGATCAAGTACTACGCACCCGGAGTCGGTGTGGTCCTCAACGAGCCGCAAAACAGGAGTCTGCACCAGGATCATTTCGAGCTGCTCAACATGTTCCAGCTCTCCCCCGAAGGTCTCGCGGAGGTGAGCCAAGTCGTGCTCAACATGGAGGAACATGCTCGGGAGACCGCGCCCGAAGTCTACGGTTCCGCGCCACGAGCAAAGCGAGCCCGAGGATGATCCCATCGATCGTCAAGCTCGTCGGAGTATCGAAGAGCTTTCAGTCACCCAGCGGCACCACGACGGTGCTGGAGGGGGTGGAGCTCCAGATCCAACCTGGGCAGAAGGTGAGTTTGGTCGGGCCCTCCGGCGGCGGCAAGTCGACCCTGCTCTCCCTGATCGCGGGACTCCTTCCGCCGGACTCCGGGAGCGTCGAGTTTGACGGCGTGGTGCTGAGCGACCTCGACGACGGTGCACGGGCAGCGCTGCGCTCCCGGCAGATCGGCATCGCGCTGCAGTCCGAGAACCTCATCCCGTTCCTGTCCGTGCTTGAGAACGTCCATCTCGCGCTCGGTTTCGGTGGTCGGCGTTCCGGACGAGCCCGGGCGTACGAGCTGCTTGACCGGATGGGAGTCGCCCACCGCGCAAGGCATCTCCCACGACAACTCTCGGGCGGAGAGACCCAACGTGTCGCGCTGGCCGTTGCCATGGCCAACGACCCGCAGCTCCTTCTCGCCGATGAGATGGTCACGCAGCTTGACGAGACCACATCCAGCGCGGTGGTGAGCGACATCTTCAAGACCGACATGGCCGTTGTCTTCGTCACCCACGACGCGACGCTGGCGGATCGGGCGGATCTGCGGCTGTGTCTGCGCAATCGACGGGTGGTGACCCGGTGAACAACACGAACACCATCCAGATCAACGGCCTCGTGGTCGAGCATCCTACTCCATCTGGCCCACTCCGTGTTCTGGACTGTCCCGAATTGGTCATTGCCGGGGGAACGAGTACGGCGATCGTGGGGCCGAGCGGAAGCGGGAAATCGACCTTCCTCGGCGTGCTTGGCGGGCTCTTGATGCCGACCACGGGTTCGGTGACCATCGGCTCGACCAAGCTGACCGACCTTTCCGAGCCCGACCGAGTGGCATTCCGCAAGGACGGGATCGGCTTGGTGTACCAAGCGGACAACCTGCTCCCGTTCCTGACCGTCGCCGAGAACATTCAACTTCAGCTCGCCCTGTGTGCGGACACCGAAGATGCGGAACGGCGGATTGCCGAGCTGCTGGACCGACTCGGCTTGAGCCGCTTGGGCGAGCGCCTCCCCGATCAGCTCTCCGGTGGCCAGCGTCAGCGCGTCGCCATCGCCCGCGCCGTTATCCACCAACCTTCGGTGATCCTCGCCGACGAGCCCACGGGCGCACTGGACGAGGAGAACGCAACCGCCGTCATCCAGCTCCTGCGTGACGCCCATCGGCGTCTTGGTTCGACCCTGGTCATTGTGACCCACGACCCGGCGGTCGCGAACTCCATGGACCGGCTGGTCGAGCTCCGCGAAGGTTCCTTTGTGAGCCGAGACTAGAGGGGTTGGCGTGTTTGCGAAATACGTTTGGGCAGATTTGGTCCGCAATCCGCGCCGAACCCTCTCCACCGTGATCGGAGTCGCCCTCGGGGTTGGATTCTCGTGCGCCGTCTTGTTCTTCATCGATGGTCTGTCGTCCTCGATGACGCAGCGAGCCGTTTCACCGCTCCCGATCGACATGCAACTCGTCTTGACCGATCCCGTTTCCGGTGACGTGCGCATGGCGCTGGACGTGGAGCCGACCGGACCGGCAAGACCAGGGGACATCATCCGAGTGCGACTGACCGTGCGGAACGAGCGGAAGACGGCTGCGAACGAGGTCGTTGTGCGTTCCGTTCCCGCTCCAGGCTTGACCTATCTGGCGGGGTCGGCCGTGATGAACAGCGAGGCTCTGGCCGATGCGGGGGAGAACCCCTTTGCCAGCGGCCCGGCGAAGGCCGGACTGAACATCGGAACCGTTGAAGGCGGCACCACCGTCATCCTCGGCTACCAAG
>Ga0247727_10009780_pt1 | contig 17196 bp, 18 predicted proteins | sample WisWelCaveWW1625_FD_202498 | JGI IMG/M metagenome (GOLD analysis project Ga0247727, IMG submission 202498) | Biofilm microbial communities from Wishing Well Cave, Virginia, United States - WW16-25 | ecosystem: Environmental > Aquatic > Deep subsurface > Groundwater > Cave microbial mat | place...
TAGCTTTTTGGACAGCCCCTACACCTATTCTCAAAACTAAGAATGCCCCTCCCTCCTTTTGGCAATTCTAAGAATTACGCCCTCCAAGAACCTCTCCAAACCTAATTCAATTCAAAATCACTAACTGCTTGTTAAACAAATAGGTTGGCCTTCCACTTTCGCCAGACATGTCAGGTGTTTAACACCTGGCATAATTTTTTCTTTACACGCCCGTGAGTTTATTACTCTGACTTATTCGAAAGGAATCAGATTTTCGAATGTGGAGGATACGCGCGGTGAATAATCGAATCTTAGTGGTTGATGACGATTCGGAGTTCCGGTGTTCGCTGACTAAGATTTTGCAAAAGGCGGGCTATGAAGTCAGCTCCGTTCCTGAAGGCAGGCAAGCCAGCGAAAATATCGGCCACGAGTTTTATCCGGTCATCTTATTAGACGTGCATTTGCCAGGGAAATCCGGCGTCGAGGTTTTGAAGGACATCAAAATAAAATCGCCGAAATCGCGCGTCATCATCATCTCGGTGAACGGCGACACCGAAATGCACCGTCAGATCGAGCGACTCGGGGTGTTTGCCTATCTGCACAAACCGGTGAAACGCGAAGAAATTCTGAACTTTGCGAAGCTGGCATTTGCTTAGATTTTTGGTAGCCACAGGCTTAAGCCTGTGATTAAGGGCGCGATCTGAAGGTCGCGACTATCTTTGCTCACTTATTCTGGGGAGTACAAAAAAATGGATAAAACGGTCCTGATTATCGACAATGAACCCGAGTGGCGAGAGCGCTACAGCGCTGAGCTCGAAGCCGAGGGGTTCAACGTACTTACTGCAGCCGATAGCCGCGAAGCGATGTCGCATCTCGAAAACATCCAGTTCGATCTGATTATTTCGGAAGTGGAGATGCCACTTGGAAGCGGCTTGGAAAGTTTGAGTGAGTTCATGAAAATTCGAAACGATCTGAAGTTGGTCATCACTTCCGATCATCCGGAATTGAAAAATGACTTTCGCACCTGGATCGCCGACGCCTTCGTCACCAAGTCGGACAACCTTTCTGATCTGAAAACAACCATCAAAGATCTGTTCATCGACGAAGAAAAATTCAGCAGCTGTTTGAATTAAAAGGACAAGCGCATGGTCAAACAAAAAATGTACACTCGCTTAACTCATCACCATCAAGCCGTTTTGTTGCCGTCTTTAATCAGTTTTGAATCTGAGGTCAATGTGAAACCAGAAGAAGCTGAAGTAACCAAAGAATCCCGCGTCGCCGACAAATCGCGCGGCCGCGTTGAAATTACCGCCGATTTGTGCAAAGGTTGTCTGCTGTGCATCGAGGCTTGCCCGCCCGAGGTGTTGCTCGAGGCCGACAGTCTAAACAAAATGGGATATCATCCGGCCTACTACGTGGGAAGCGGCTGCACCGGCTGCGGCATTTGTTTTTATGTTTGCCCCGAGCCGGGCACCATCCGCGTTTACAAACGAGTGAAGGGAAATTAGACAGTAACCGGTCATTTCGAGCGGAGCGAAGCGGAGTCGAGAAATCTGTTTACCACCAAACTTATGAGGTATCTCAGATTCCTCACGCGACAAAAAGCGTCGGTTCGGAATGACATGAAATAATTAAGAGTTAACTTAGGAGCCAACTTCATGTCACGAATTTTCATCAAAGGCAACGAAGCCATCGTCAAAGGCGCCATCCTTGCCGGCTGCCGGGCATTTTATGGCTACCCCATCACCCCGGCCAGTGAAATCGCTGAGACCGCAGCAATTTATTTTCCCCAAATTAGCGGGACCTTTTTGCAAGCCGAAAGCGAAGTGGCGTCCATCAACATGCTGTACGGCGCGGCCTCCACCGGCATTCGCGCCATGACCGCCTCCTCCAGTCCGGGCATCAGCTTAAAACAAGAAGGCATCTCGTACTCCGCCGGCTCAGAGCTTCCGATGGTAATTGTTGACATCATGCGCGGCGGACCCGGTCTCGGCAACATCGCGCCGGAGCAATCCGACTACAACCAAATGGTCAAAGGCGGCGGTCATGGCAATTATAAACTCATCGTGCTGGCGCCAAACTGCGCACAGGAAATGTGCGACCTCACCATGCTGGCGTTCGAGCTGGCGGACAAATATCGCACCCCGGTGGTGATTTTAGCGGACGGTTTTGTTGGTCAGATGATGGAACCCGTAGAGTTGCCTTCTCCCGTGGGACAGCTTCCGGAAAAATCGTGGGCGGTGGATGGCACGGCTCGCACTGCCGGCAATCTGATCAGCTCCATTTATCTCGAACCGCTGGAATTGGAAGAACACAACCGCAAGCTGCAGGAAAAGTACCGCCAAATCGAAGAGGCAGAAGTGTGCTACGAGGAAATCCAAACCGAGGATGCAGAGATCGTGATGATCGGCTACGGCATCGTGTCGCGCATTTTGCAGACGGTGGTGGACGAAGCCCGCGCCCAGGGCATGCGCATCGGACTGCTGCGCCCCATCACCCTGTGGCCGTTCCCGAAAGCAGCCATTCAGAAATTGGCCGACAGCGCCAAGCTCTTTTTCGTTGTCGAACTCAGCAACGGCCAAATGGTAGACGACGTGCGGCTGGCTTTGGAAGGCAAACGTCCGGTGAAATTTTATGGCCGCATGGGCGGGTCGGTGCCGACGACGCAGGAGATTTTGGGGCAGGTGGAACAAATGTATGCTAGCATGGTTGCTTCAAATAATAGATGCACGCATTAAGTTTTTTCTAAGGTGATTTATGAAGAACAAGGGCATACTATACTTTATTTTTTTGATCGGGGGTGTGGTTCTTGTCAGCTATTGCCAGCACGAAGCGCCCGTGCAACCGGACATGTCGTGCATTGATAACCAACCTGTAGAGGATACCACGCGCGTTTATCTCTGGCCAATCTCACAAGATACCCTGCGGATTTATCCAAAAATGATTTTTGCGAGGTTCTATCCATGGGTTCAGGATACTATCCAAATCAAGCAACTTCTTGAAAAGCACCATCTGCGGGTGCGGGTGGGGCCAGGTATACTTGACCAGCAGTTGGCAGCCTGGTTGTGTGTGGCCGATGACCGACGCGCGGAATATCACTTCACGCCGTATGGTAAACCCGACTTTTGTAATTTTGGTGCCGATTCGCTCGTAGAATATGCTTTCGCTGTATTTGACAACGGTAGGGTTACCCCTAGCGGGAATATCGTTTTTCGATTTATTGATGGCACACCGCAAGCCCGAATCGATAGTTTGTTCGATGCCAATGGACTGCGCTTCTTATACACTAGCCCTGATTTTCCAACCGGCACAAGGTATTGGACAGTTGTAACCCCGCGCGCTAAAAAGAATTTTTTGGATTTGGGGCATGAACTACAAAAAGTTTCGTTTGCGCACTATGTTTCCCCTGATTTCTTTCTTGGGCAAAACCCCTTGAGTTGCGATTAGATATGCATTTATCTCTAAAATAGATTTCACTCCTCACGGCTCTTTAAGGAGAAAGTTATGAGAAGATTATTTTTAGCGCTGTTAAGTTTCATTCCGTTGGCAGGAATTTCCGCGCAAGAAAATTATGAGCCCGGTGTGATTTTGCTGCAAGTGCGACAGCCCAACGTGGTGACGTTCAACAATGGACAAGTGAGCAACGGCAGTACGCAACTACAAGCTGTGTTGCAGCAATATCCCACCACTGGCTCGCGCAAGCTTTCGAATGTTAATGCCGAGACCGATGGCTGGTATCGGATAGAATCAAAACAATCATCGAAAATTATTTTGTGGTAACTTAAACGGAAGCGTAGTGGCTTTAATTATGGAGATGGGTTATGAAGGCAAATCTTAGTAAGGCACTATTATTCTGTCTTTTGATTGGGATAGGGGGTTTGATCATTTATTGCCAGCACGAAGCGCCCGTGCAGCCGAACGCACCGTGCATTGATAACCAACCTGTAGAGGATACCACGCGCGTATATCTCTGGCCGATTTCACGAGATACCTTGCGGATTTATCCCAAAATGATTTTTGCCCGGTTTCACCCCTGGGTTCAAGACACGTCCCAAATAAAACAACTACTTGAAAAGCACCATTTGCGTCTCCGGTTGGGGCCATTTTCTGGTGAGCGCCAGTTAGTTGCTTGGTTATGTGTCACCGATGACCGGCGTGCCGAATATCACTTCACGCCTTACGGTAAAACCGGCTTTTGCAATTTTGGCGCCGATTCTTTAGTAGAGTATTCTTTCGGAGTATTTGACGATGGCGGGTTTACCTTTGATGGTACTATTGTTTTTCGATTTATCGATGGCACGTCGCAAGCCCAAATCGACAGTTTGTTCAATGTGAATGGGCTACGCTTAATTTTCACTGTCCCAGATTTTCCAACCGGTATAAAGTACCGAACTCTAGTGACCCCTCTCGCGAAAAAGAATATTCTGGATTTGAGCTATGAACTTCAAAACGTTCCATTTGCACTTTACGTTAATCCTAATTTCTATGGAGGACAACCTCCTTTAAGATGCGATTAAAGCTTATAGACTCTAAAGCCAATTTACCCATGACCGCAAAATGAGTCGAGGAGGAGTTATGAGAAAATTGTTGTTGGCGTCGCTTAGCATGATTCCGTTAACGCTGCTTTTAGTGTCGGTAATTTTCGCACAAGAAAATTATGAGCCTGGTGTAATCTTGGTGCAAGTCCGACAGCCTGAGATCGTAAGATTTAACAATGGACAAGTGATCAACAGCAGTCCCCAACTGCAAGCGGTATTGCAGCAATATCCCGCCACTGGCTCGCGCAAACTTTCTCATGTCAATGCTGAGACTGATGGCTGGTATCGCCTCGAGTTTCCTCTTACTCTTCCGCTGACAGACGTTCAATCGGCCCTTATCGCCTGCACGGACATTGCGGATGCCACTTTCAATTATTACGGGTATCTTTGTGGAATACCCAACGACTCCCAATGGGGGAATCAGTGGGCGCTCCAAAAAATCCAGATGCCCAACGCATGGGATGTAACCAAACCCAACAGCACTATTCTGGTTGGGGTTATAGACACTGGACTCGACTATAACCATGTTGATCTGGCGGATAATATTTGGACCAATCTAGGCTGGGATTTTGTAGATGACGATAACAATCCGATATACGATGTAGCAAGTCAAGAAACGCATGCAACCGAAGTGGCTGGCGTCATTGCGGCAAGAACTTACAACACGATTGGCCTTGCTGGTATCGCCGGCGGTTGGCAGAACCAAGTTGGCGTGCGGTTGATTGGATTGAGAATTTTTGCTAACGATTCTGAACCAACGAATCAAGAAAGAGCTACAAACGCCGTCAATTATCTTACCTCGCTGAGACAACAAGGCCATATCGTCATTACCAATATGAGTTTTACAATCTTGGGTACTGACTCACAACTTAGCACCTTTAAAAGCGCCGTGGATGCGGCCAGAAATGCGGGCGTGATCATGGTAGCCGGATCCGGAAATGATGATCGGCAACCGAGTGTGGCCGAACTTCTGGCTCCAGCGCGATGGGATGGCGTGCTCGCCACAGGCGCTTCAAAAGATGGGGCAACCCTGCAAGATGAGCTTAGATTATCGGATAGTATGTATGATTGGGACGCACAAAAACTCCTTGTGGTTGCGCCGGTAGACAAGACCCCCACCTTAAAAATTGTGACAACCTTTCCGGAGAATCAATACACTCAAACATTCGGTCACACATCGGCGGGCAGTTCGATAGCCTCTGGTGTTGTGGCGCTAATCCTCAGCTTGAATCCGAATCTAACTTATCAGCAGATTTCAAATATCATCGCATCCACGGCTGAAAAGATTGGCAATTATACCTATGACAGTAATGGACGCTCACTTGAAGTTGGCTACGGCCGCATCAACGCCTACCAGGCTCTGCTTTTAACCCATGCGTATTCCACCAAATCCATGGATGCCGAGGCCACGGCTCACAACGGCGGCCGGCGCTTAGTGCGGGATGGCTCCGGTAATTATCATCTTGTGTTTGCATCCGGGGGCGAGATTTTTTATCGCAAAAATTCCGGCGGCTTATGGCAAACGCCGCAACGCTTAAGTGCCGGCAACGGCAACAATAAATTCCCATCCATTACAGAACGCAACAATAGGCTTTATGCAGTCTGGCAGCGCCAGCGACCCGGCACCGACACTTATGACATTTACTTTTCTACCAAGCTAATTGCTGGAACCACATGGCCAACAACCTACATTCTGGCTACCACTGCCCAATTTTCATCGCCAACCGATCCTTTGCCAGTCATTCAAACGAGTGTGAATACTGATTTCAGCCTGATGGTTGTGTTCCGAGACACTGGGAAGCTTAGATCGTATCGAACTACCAACTCCAATCCGACCAGTTCGGGAAACTGGACGTCCGCAGACGTTCCGCAAACCAATTCCAGCCACTTCTGGCCATCCGTAGCCGGCGTCAACCATTACTGGGGCAGCAGTACCAATGTTGGTTTAGCGTATGCTGGCACCGATAACGAAATCTATTATGATTTTTATCAACCTACCGCCGGGGGGTGGCAAAGCTCAGCCAGTTGGCCGAAAAACATGTCCATTATTGTGCCGACCAGCAGGAAACACGACTCGCCTTCACTGACTGCCGTACCTGGCTCGACGTCGTTGCATCTCGCTTGGCATTTGTGGTACAACACCGGTGGAAGCATGTACGATCATTCCATCGTTCACCGCAAATCCAGCGGCTTTGATAACTGGCCAAGCCAGTACACCGAATTATATGGTGACAAATTTAAGCCGTCTATTACTGCGGTGTCATCCGGAGCAGATATTATCTTCCAATACTTTTCAGGCGGTATTGGTAAGATGCATTACAATGGTTCGAGTTGGGGTAGTGCCACTTATGTCGCTCCTTCTGGCCAATATCCCTCGGTTTCCTCGGGCAGTACTCAAGCAAAATACGTGTGGAACAGTACGGGAACAGCTCCCTATACTATAAATATAAATTCAACACCCTTAAGCAAAGAAGGAGACGGCGAGCCTTATTATGAACGGCGGATCTCCTGGCTCGATAGTTCCGGCGCACATCTCACCGTACGGGTGAAGGGTCTGAGCCTGAAAAATGCCAAAGGAGAAGTGCAGAGTTTGGCTTTGCAGCCGGTATCGCTTGATACGGTTCTCGATTTTACCCCTGTCAACGCATTCGACTATTTAGTCTCGGTACCAGTTCTATTACCGGCGGATGCCGAGAGTTTAGTGGTGGACTTTACCCTGTGGACAGAAAAAGCTGAGAGAGTTGCATCAGGCACAAATTCTAAAATAAGCCTGGAATTCAAAGACGATAGCGAAAAATCTCTGACGAAGATTTCTGGTCCGGCTTTTAACGCATCCGGTTCCATCTCGGAAAAGACGCTTCGGTTAGGGGTACTGTTGGCAACAGTCAAGCAAGCGGTCGGTTCAAAAAGTGTGAAGGCGGTGGTCAAGATCGAAGGTCTGACCCCGAATTCAAAGACATTCGCCAGTTTAGGACACATTTACGATTTCAACAAATCCATCGAAAAATCCTCGGTTGCACAAGAGGCCCTCACAAGCAATTCCTCTCCGAAAGAAGTCACATTGCTTGGGAGCTATCCCAATCCATTTAACCCGGAAACAACCATTAAATATCAAGTCCGCGACGGCAGACAAGTTCGATTGAACATTTTCAATTTACGCGGGCAGAAAATCCGGGCTCTAGTCGATGAGCTGAGAACACCAGGCATGTACGAAACCCGCTGGGATGGCAAAGATGAAATCGGTCAATCGGTGGCATCCGGAATTTATGTCATTCAAATTCAGGCCGGAGAGATGATCGAGTCGAGGAAAATCACGTTGCTGAAGTAATATGAAAGTCCAGTTTAAATCAGTGTTCAGCTATAACATCCCCCTAAATCCCCCTTCAAAGGGGGACTTATCTGCGTCCACTTAATGAAAGAGCGAGCCATGGTAAAAGAAATCTTGCAAAAACCCGATTCCTTCTTTGAAAGCTTCACCCGCAAACCCGGCGCCGAGCCGCGCACCACGCACTACTGTCCCGGCTGCGGACACGGCGTCATCCACAAGCTCATTGCCGAGGCCATCGATGACTTCGGCATCCGCGAGCGCACCGTGTTCATCAGTCCGGTGGGCTGCTCGGTGTTCGGCTACTACTATTTCAATTGCGGCAACGTACAAGTGGCGCACGGTCGGGCTCCTGCCGCCGCCACTGCTATCAAACGGGCGCTTCCTCACGCCATCGTGTTGAGCTACCAGGGCGATGGCGATTTGGCTGCCATCGGCGGAAACAACATTTTACAGGCGGCCAATCGCGGTGAAAACATCACCGTCATTTTTGTGAACAACGCCATTTACGGCATGACCGGCTCGCAAATGGCGCCAACGACCCTCATTGGACAGAAGACCACCACGACGCCCCTGGGACGAACGGTTGAGAACGAGGGCTATCCCCTCCGTGTATGTGAACTGTTGGCCACTCTGGAAGCGCCCATTTATATCGAGCGGGTGGCCATCACCGATTCCAAACACGTGATGCAGGCCCGCAAGGCGATTCGCAGAGGCATCCAAAATCAAATCGATGGCCGCGGCTTCTCGTTTATCGAGCTGCTCTCCCCTTGTCCCACCGGCTGGAAGATGACGCCATCGGAGGGAAAGAAGTGGGTGGATGAAGTATTGAGTAACTACTTCAAGTTGGGAATGTACAAAGACAAAAACGGCGTACTGAAACCCACCGATGGCGCACCAAAAAAAGTTGAAAAGAAACCGATGCCGGCCGGCGACGTGCTGCTGGCGATTTTGGGTGGGAAGAAAGAGGACTCAGCGGCAAAGCTCACCCGTCCGATTGCCGATGAAAATTTCCGTAATCCGCGCATGAAAGTGGCGGGCTTCGGCGGACAGGGCATTCTGCTATTGGGACAGCTCATGGCCGAAAGCGCGATGGTGCTGGATTATTACTCCACATGGCTGCCCTCGTACGGCCCGGAGATGCGCGGCGGCACCGCCAATTGCCACGTGATCGTTTCCGAGAAGCGCATCGGCTCGCCGCTGGTGGCAGAGACAGACGTGCTGATGGCGATGAACCTGCCCTCGCTCGACAAGTTCGAAAACGACGTGCGGCCCGACGGCGTGATTTTCGTGAACAGCTCGCTCATCACCCGCAAAGTACAGCGCGACGACGTGCAAGCCGTGTACGTGCCCGCCACCGAGTTGGCCGACGAGTTAGGCGAAACCAAAGTGGCCAACATGGTGATGCTGGGAGCCTACATTGGCTACACTGGACTGCTGTCGCTGGAAAGCGTGCTGGCCGCGGCGCGCACGGTGATCAAACGCAAAGAGTTCATGGAGTTGAACGAGAAGGCGCTGAAGAAGGGGATGGAGTTTGCGAAGGGGCAGCGCTCAAAGAGTCTATTAAAAGTAGCAGAATTGGTCAACTAACCCCGTTTTTACGCAAGGGATATGACAATGAATGAGAACGACAAAAACTTTGAGAAAAAACTAAGCACCTGTCCGCTGCTGGAAATCGCCTGTCCGCGCGGAGAGGACCAGTCCACCCAGTGCTGGCTGCGCGTGAAAGGCGATTTCGATCCGCTGGCGAGCTTCGCGGATCATTGCGTGCTGGATTGCGCTCGCGCCCGCGCCGAAAACATGCGCAACGCAACGGTCAAGTTTTTTAATTGATGTAAAGACGCTAACCTTCTTTGAGAAGGTTAGCGTCTCGTGAGAATAGCGTGGGCACAGTGGCGTCAGACAAAGCTTTCTCGCGGTATCGTCTCGGTGAATAGATTTAGCTGCTGACGCGTTGAGGTTTTACGATTCGGTGATTTTCAATGCTGCTGTGCCCATTTTTTACGACCAGTTCCCCCCTCCTATTTTAGGAGGGGGTCAGGGGGAGGTCCTGAAACCGGTGTATCGCAAGGTTAAGTTCTTTAATAAATTGCCGTAATAGATGGACAGGGTGTCTGAAACCCCACCCTTCCCTCCCCTTTGAAAGGGGGGGTGGAAAAAAGAATAGCAGTACGTGGGCACAGTGGCGTCAGACAAAAGTTTTCTTTCGCAGCATCGACTCGGTGAATTTGAGAATTAGCTGCTGACGTGTAAGTTTTGATACGATGATTGCCATGCCGCTGTGCCCATTTTCTTGTCCGTCAAACGGCAGATGGCAAATGTGAGACGAGATCGAATAACCAGTAACCAGTAACTAATGACCATTGACCTCCAAAAAGGCATCATCTACGGCCCTGTAAAATCCCGGCGCCTCGGGCGCTCGCTGGGATTGAATCTGCTGGCGGATGACTACAAGCTCTGCTCCTTCAACTGCGCTTACTGCCAGTATGGTTGGACGCAAAAGCTCACCACCGATGCCGAGAGCTGCCGCAGCGATTTTCCGTCCGTGCAAGACATTATCAACGCCCTGCGCGATCGCATTGCCGCCAACCCGGATTTCGACTACATCACGTTTTCCGGTAACGGCGAGCCAACCATGCACCCGGAGTTCCCACAAATCGTGGAAGCGGTGAAACAGATCCGTGACCAGTGGCTGCCGAAAGCGAAATTGGCATTGCTCTCCAACAGCGCCACCTGCGGCAATCCAAAAATCCGGGAGTCGATTGAAAAAATTGATCTGCCCATTATGAAACTGGACGCCGGCAACGAGCTGATGTTTAAGAAGATCAACCACGGCGCGCCGCCGCTCACGCTGCAAAAAATTGTGGACGAACTGAGGTCACTGAAACGGGTGGTGATTCAAACCATGTTTGTAACCGGCCGTATCAACAATAGCAGCGACTGGGAAGTGCGAAGTTGGATACACCGGCTCGAAGAATTGCGCCCGCTGTGGGTGCAGATTTATTCGCTGGATCGCGACGCCGCGAACGATAAATTAGAAAAAGTTTCTTGGGAGCGGTTGGAAGAAATCGCGCGGAAAGTAACGGAGACGACCGGCCTGAAGGTCGAGGTGTTTTGAAATAGTATTCTTCTCCTCTCCCAAATTTCTGCTCTTATGTAATTTAGGAGAGGCCGGGAGGAGGTCGACCCCCTCCTAACCTCCCCCATTTTCAAAAAAACGAAAATGGGGGAGGGACAATCGCCATAGCAACTGGACATAAATGACGAAGCAGTTTTCTATTCATGAGGAATAACATGAAATCACAACCAAAACCAGCCTGCCCGCACTGCGGCAGCGCCATCGAAAATGCGTTCAAGTTTTGCCCGGCGTGCGGCATCAGTTTGAACCAAAATTTACTTGACCTTCGACTCAAAGAAGTGTTACATTACCAGCGCCGCGGCAAAAATTGGGAGGCCATGGAGCTCCTCAAAGAGCTGGCTGCCGCCTACCCCGACGATGCGTATATACACAAACTTCTGGGCAACATCTATTTTCACATGGGGTTGCTGGACTGGGCGGTTGACTCATACAAAAAAGCTCTGGCCATCGATAAAAACTACATCGATGCCCATTACGATCTCGGAGTTGTGCTTTATCACCGCGCCCGAGTGCCCGAAGCCATCGCCGAGTACTTGACGGTTCTAAAATTGGACCCGGATTACCACGCGGCGCACTATCGCATCGGTCTGTGCTATCATCACGCCGGACAGCTCAACGCAGCCATCCATCACTTGCTGGAATCCACGGTGGTGACGCCGGAATACGTGATGGCGCATTATCACTTAGGCGTAATTTATTTCAAACAGGGCGAGCTCAAAAAAGCTGAAATGGAATTCAAACGGATGCTGGATGAAGACCCGACCGATACCAGCAGCGCGAAATACCTCAACTTAATTGCGGAACAATTGAATCACAAAACGGAGGAGGGCGTAGTTGCAAACAAACAGAAATCGCAGCAGATTTAAACAGGGAGTTTTTCTCAGCCGCGTTTTTATCACCGTTTGCGTTGTTCTTCTTTTCCATCTTCCCTCCCTATTTGCCCAGGATGCCTGTTCAGAATGTCACGGCCAGTCCGATTTCACTACGGTGGATACTGCCGGCAACGAGATTTCACTGTTCGTCGATGCCCAATTATTTTCGCAGTCTATCCATGCGGATCTCGGCTGCGAAGGCTGCCACGCAGATGTAACGGAAATTCCTCACGCCGAAACGCTCGCCAAAGTGGATTGCGGAATGTGCCACGACGACGCGGTGACCGAATATCAAAAAAGCATCCACTATCACGCCATTAAAGAAGGTTCGCCGGATGCGCCGACCTGCGCGGATTGCCACGGCAAACACGACATCATGCCGGTAGCCAACCCGGAGTCGCGGGTGCACCCGCTGAAAGTAGCGGCCACCTGCGCCCGCTGCCATTCCGATCCTAAAATTGTTCAAAAGTACGACATCCCTATCGCCGATGCGCTATCGGCCTATCAAAAAAGCGTCCACGGGGTAGCGGTGCTCTCGGAAAAAAATTTCGACGCCGCCAATTGCAACAGTTGCCACGGCAGCCACGACATCCGCACGTTAGACGATCCCGCCGCCCCAATCTTCTGGAAAAACGTGCCGGAAACCTGCGGCCAATGTCACGGCGATATTTATGAGCAGTACACAACCAGCGTACACTGGTCGGCGGCCCAAAAGGGCATCCGCAATGCGCCGGTGTGCACGGATTGCCACGGCGAGCACGAAGTGAAATCGCCGCAAGATCCTTCGTCGCCGGTGCACCCCCTGCGGGTTGCGGCAGCCACCTGCGAGCGCTGCCATGCCTCCGAGCTAATCACTGGGCGCTACGGCATCGCCGATGAGCGCATCGCGACATTTCAGGACAGCTATCACGGGCTAGCCATCCAGGGCGGATCGCTGGCGGCCGCCAATTGCGCCAGTTGCCACGGCATTCACAATATTCTGCCTTCATCCGACCCCCGCTCGATGATCAACCCGGCCAATTTGCGGAAAACCTGCGGCAGCTGCCATCCCGGCGCTACTGTCAACTTTGCCAAAGGCCCGGTCCATTTAACCACCAGCACTACACCGGGACGGGTAGTACAATATGTACAAAAATTTTATTTCTGGCTCATCGTCATCACCATTGGCGCAATGATTGTTCACAACGGCGCCGATTTCGTCCGCCGCGCCCGCAAACATATCAGGGAGAGAGAAGAAGAATGAGCACTCTGACCATGATAGAAAAAAAAGAATCCACTGCATACGTTCGTTGGTCGCGCAACGAACGCGTGCAACACTGGTCGCTGGCCATCAGCTTCATTTTATTGGTGATCACTGGCTTTGCATTGAAATATCCCGATAGCTGGTGGGTGCGGCCCGTCTCCGGGGTGGAATGGCTTTTCGATCTACGCGGACTGGTGCATCGGATTTGCGGCGCGGTGTTTTTGGGGCTGGGCGTTTACCACACTCTTTACATGCTCGGGACGCACCGTGGACGAATGATGATTTCCGCTTTCCGCCCCGGCATGAAAGACTTGCGGGACGCTAGGCAAAACATCGCCTACAATTTAGGAATGAGCAAGCATCCGCCGCAGTTCGGCCACTTCAGCTACATGGAGAAGGCGGAGTATTTAGCGTTGATCTGGGGCGCGGCGATCATGGGCATTACCGGATTGATGCTCTGGTTCGAAAATACTACGCTGCGATTTTTCTCCAAATGGGTGATCGATCTTGTCACCGTGATCCACCTTTACGAGGCTTGGCTGGCGACGCTGGCGATAGTGGTCTGGCATTTTTATTACGTGATTATCAATCCTGACATTTATCCGATCAACACCAGCATGATCACCGGCAAACTCACGGAAAAAGAAATGCGCGACGAGTATTTTTTAGAATGGGAAGCCTTACAAAAACGCGACAGTGAAGAGCAGGCGGCGGAAAAAATCGAAAGAGAAACCAAGAAAATGTAAATGGCAACCCATCCTCGTGGTCGATGACAACCCGGATAGTCAACTTCTGGCCCATCTGAAAAATGAAAAACAAAGATAAATGGCTGCCCAGTAAGTTTGTTTATCGCATGGGGAAGCTGAGAGCAGCGCGGAACCTCGCAGAAGTTGGAGGGGGTTCCAGACTCGTTACGGATATTGTGGCGTCATTTTATGAAACCTACCTTCCCCAATATGCCAGAGGGAAATTGATCGACCTGGGCTGCGGGAAAGTCCCGCTGTTTGAAGCTTACAAAAATTATGTGACCGATAATATTTGTGTCGATTGGAAAAACACCCGCCATCCTAACGAGTATTTGGATTATGAATGCGATCTCGACAAACCTCTCCCTTTCAAAGATGGAGAATTCGATACGACCATTTTATCCGATGTTCTCGAGCACCTCGCGCAGCCAGAAAATCTGTGGCGCGAGATGGCCAGGATTCTCGCACCCAATGGCAAAATTATTTTGAACACACCGTTCTACTATTGCCTGCACGAAACTCCGCATGATTATTTTAGATACACTGAGTACGCTCTAAAGCATTTTGCAAAGCAGGCCGGCTTGCGGATTGTCGTGATGAAACCTTTGGGTGGAACGCCGGAAATCTTAGCTGACATCCTAGCCAAGAATCTTTTGTACCTGCCTGTGATTGGAAAAAGTCTCGGAACCGCGATTCAAGCGCTGACGTTGGCATTCATAAAAACGGCTTGGGGAAGAAAGGTTTCCGAGAAGACCAGCGCCCTGTTTCCTTTAGGTTATTTTCTGATAGCGGAAAAATGTAAGATTTGATGAAATGCCCCAAAAAAAATAGGGACTTGATTCACAATCAAGTCCCTGTTTCATTAATAGAGGGCGGGATTTGAGCCCGCGTCCTTTGGTTATGAGGCCGACTTCGTTTTTGTTTTTTGAAGCTAACTTTTTTTAATCTTCATCATCAACTTCGGGTATTACCAGGCTTTCTAAAGTTTCAATGAGCGGCTTTTGATAAGCGCTTTGAATTCAGAGACCGGACAAATCTGAGGCTTTTGAGTCATTCATGTCAACTCCCTATTTTTCATTGGTGAATATGAAAACTTGTCTGCATTGTCAAAGTGAATATTCGACAGAATGATGTCGGTGCCTTAAACGGGAACGTCCACTGCCCTGGCCATCGGTTGCTTTTTGCTCACTACGTGCTTTGCGAAGGAAGTGTATCTCAATGGGCAGAGCCCGGATCTTCCAACCGTCCGAGAAGACGCAGCAGGCCATCCAAAATTGTTATCGGATGAGGCGGGCAGCCGGCGATGTAGAGATCAACCGGCAAGGTGGAATCGACGCCGTTGTGGACTTCGGGGAGATCGCGGACGGGGCCGCCGCTGATGGCGCACGCGCCAACCGCAATCACGATCTTGAAAGCCGCTCATCTCTGGAAACCAGCGCAACGTCCAGCGACCAAAGCGACTTTGTTCTATAGAGATTCACTTGTAAACGTTACCTCGCCATCCGATTCTGTAAATTTCTACAATAGATTCCCTAACCTGAAATTTTAAAACTACTCTCAAATCCCCTTGGCGAATTCTATAGTAACCTTTCCAATCACCCTTCATCTTTTTCACATCAATATTGATTCGTTCTTTATTAACAACTTTCTTAATCGCCTTGACGATTAGGTCATCGAGCGAATCTATTGGATTCTTATCAATAAATTTCTTGCTCTGTCTGGAATACTGAATCTTCCATTTCATATTTCGATCTGTTTCTCAGATACAAATTCTTCAGCTTTCGGTTTCTTTCCAAACATAGCTTCCAATTCTTTTTGCTCTTCATCATCAACCTCGGGTATGCCGAGGCCTTCTAAAGTTTCAATGAGCGTCTCTCTAATCAGCGCTTTAAATTCGGAGACGGACAAATCTGAGACCTTTAAGTCATTCATGTTCAACTCCCTATTTTCATTGGTGAATATATGAAAACTGTCTGCATTGTCAAAATCAATACCTTATTTAATAATTTCTGAATGTCTCCCAAAAATTTCTTTGTGTCTTAATCTAAATTATTGATAAAATGATCGTTTATGAGTTAAATATCTATGAATATTAAAGAAAAAAGAAAACACCGATCCTACACCGTTTTCAACTGTGTATTTCATCTATTTTGTGCCTCTAACAGGGTTACAAACCGTGTTAGATCAGGCTTAAAATCGATTGTCCCAAAAAAATGGGAGACATTCAGCTTATTTAATAATTTACTGAGTTGCTTTCTCCAACCCCTTCTCCCGCGCTACGGTTGCTACAAACGGCCCCGAGCGCGGCACTAATGGCAGTCCGAGAATTTCCCGCGCGCGATTCAATGCATCGTCAATATTGCCGAAAACATTATCCTCGTGAATTTTGTCGAGCAGTCCGGCGCGCTGCATGGTCACAAAGGGCTGGGCGTGTACGCCGGAGAGAACCAAGACCGTGCCTTCGTGCTTGGTTTTCTCGAATACGTCCTCCAGCGCGCGCAGGCCGGTCGCGTCCAACGCAAATACGTGGCGCATCCGCAAAATCAGAATTTTCGGAGTTTTTTCTACCGTGTGCAACGCGTCCTTGAATTTGTCGGCAGCGCCAAAAAAGAACGAGCCGTAAATTTCAAACACCTCCACCCCCGGCGGCACGTCACGTTTGGAGAGCGCGTTGGGATCGTCCACTTCTTCATCCTCTTCCTGCAATGATTTTGTGACATAACCAACTTGTGTGGCGTTGGCCATCTGCCGCATAAACAGCAGCGCCGCCAACACTACACCCGCTTGAATAGCCACGGTGAGATCGACCAGCACTGTCAGCAAGAAGGTAATGATCAAAACGGCAAAATCGCTTTTGGGGCTTTTGAATATTTTGAGGAACAGATGCCACTCGCTCATGTTATAGGCAACTACCAGCAAGATCGCCGCCAGAGTGGGCATGGGAATGAGCACCGCCCATTTGCCGAAAAAGAGCATGATCAACAATAGAGTGACGGAGTGGACAATGCCGGCAACCGGCGTTCGTCCGCCGTTTTTGATGTTGGTGGCAGTGCGGGCGATGGCGCCGGTTGCGGGAATGCCGCCAAAAATCGGCGACGCGATGTTGGCAATGCCCTGGCTAATCAACTCCATGTTGGAGCGGTGGCGGCGGCCGGTCATGCCATCGGCCACCACCGCTGACAGTAGCGACTCGATGCCAGCAAGCAGCGCGATGGCGATGGCTGGTTGGAAGAGTTTCTGCACGAGTTCCAAAGTCACTGAGGGGAAACGCGGCGCGGGCAAGGTGTTGGGCACACTGCCAAATCGGCTGCCGATAGTTTCGACTGACAAATCCAACCAACTCACCGCGGCGGT
>Ga0247727_10009781_pt1 | contig 17194 bp, 12 predicted proteins | sample WisWelCaveWW1625_FD_202498 | JGI IMG/M metagenome (GOLD analysis project Ga0247727, IMG submission 202498) | Biofilm microbial communities from Wishing Well Cave, Virginia, United States - WW16-25 | ecosystem: Environmental > Aquatic > Deep subsurface > Groundwater > Cave microbial mat | place...
ACCTAGGACGAATCGGGGCTTCAATGGGGCCGCGATCGCGCGATCGCGGAATTGCACGGTTCTCGAAGCGGCAATTGCCGTGCTTGTGCTGCTTCAATGGGGCCGCGATCGCGCGATCGCGGAATTAGCCGCCACTCCAACTATTCTATTGTCAATGATCTGCGATACGGCCAGCGAGAGGCCCTGGCTTAGCCTTCGATGGTTCACTTGCCGGCGACTCCTTTCCGGCATAACCATCGCGAGATCAGCCCCTTGCCGGACGCGAGCGGGTCCCGTGTTTTCCACAGCGACCCACCGCTCGCGTCACCTGGTGACAAAAACGGTGTACTCATCAAACTCTCCTTCGAGAACCTTCGCAAGCAACCTCGCTTGCACTTCAAGCAGCCGGCGATACGAAACCTGATAACCGAAGATGGGATGCGTAACCAGAGTGTCCATCCTGGCTTCGTAGGCTTGGAAGAAGCCACGGCGGCCGCCCGGCGTCAGCGCCACCGCCGGGCCAGCCCTAACGAAGTCCTTAGGGGTAACCATTCGCGTGTTGATCGCGTTCAAAACGGCGGATTCGGCGATTAACGGCCGGAATGGCTCCATCAAATCCAGCGCTAAAGCCGGCCGCCCAAAGCGCGGCTGATGGTAGAAGCCCATCATCGGGTCGAATCCGACTGCCGCGCAGGCGACGGTCAAATCCTTCGATAGCAGACTGTATGCGAGCGAGAGCAGAGCATTCACCGGATCCCGCGGCGGGCGGCGATTTCGCGACGCGAAGTCCAGGTTGAAATCACCGCTCTCCGACTCCTGCTTGATCATTCCGTCAAAAGCCCCGAAGTACAACCGGGCGCCGTTCCCCTCGATTCCCAAAAGCTCTGCCAGAGACGGTGACTCTTCGGCGCGCTCCGCCATCTCGCGCATCTGGTCCAAAACGAGCTTGGGCGGCTCTTCATGATTGCGCATCAGCATGACGCGCTGATTCCGAATCTTGCCCGCGACCAGTTTCCGCGCCAAACGAAGGGCGAACCACTCCTCGGTCGCGAGCCGGAATTGAGATTGCCGCAGGAACACATTCTTGGTGGTCAGTCCGCTCGTGATTCCGTAGAACCAGCCGCCTTGAGAGAAATAACACACGGGCACTTCCGCCGAACACAGAGCCTGGATCGCCTGCGTGGAGACCTGGATATTCCCCATCAGGTTCACTTGGCAAACTTCGTTCAGCCGGACCTCCTGCCGCAGAGCATCCTTTTCCTTGACTTGCAGCACATCTCCCGATTTCCCCACCCGCAGCCCTTGCGTGTTCAGGTAGACGGGCTTTCGATCCTCTCTCGGCACAATCAACCGGCGAAGTTCCCGGCGGGGAGGCTTGCGTGGCATCCCTGCCCCAAACAGAGAAAGTTGGTTGTCGTCCTCGTCCTCTTCCGCCTCGAGGGCGTTGGTCTCATCGGGGAGGCAGATTGCGTTCAAGGAACATCCGGGACATTTCGGCGAGTCCACCAGCGGCGCGGGAATCCTTCGCTGCCGCGCCGTTTTCCACGCGTTCGACACGGCGGCTTCCGCTTCCGCAATCAGATCCTCGGTGATGGCCACGCGGACGCGCTGGTTGGTGGAGCGGTAATACACAATGCCTTCTTCGCAGCGATAGCCGCTTTCCCGAAGGATCAGCGCTTGCAGGACGATCTGCACCCGGTCAGCCGGCCATAATCCCGGACCGTCGCCGGTGTCGGCTGGCCGCCCGCGCTTGTAGTCGATGGGACGGGCGTGGCCATCCTCGATTTGCACCACGTCCATTTTGGCGATGACCCGCAGGCGCTCGCTCGACAGCGTGATGGCCTCTGTCTTGAGATCCTCGGGCGATTCCTCGGCGGGTGGCAATTCGCCACCTTCTTTGTCGACCCGCTGATGCTGAACGGAGCCTTCGAGGGTGTCCGCGGATTCGCGAAAAACGCCCTCCACCCATTCGTAGAAGAACAGGCGCGGGCAATAGACAAATTCGTTGACCATGCGAGCCGGGAGGTAATCCGGCAAATCGTCACTCAGATCGACCCGGCGGGGGAATTCCAAGGGTTGAGTAGCCATGGTCTTCAATCGTCTCTTTTCAAACAACAATGCAGGGCGCGTCCACGCGAGTGTAGGGTTTCCCCAGAGCGGTGATGACGCGCTCGCCACGCCCCTCGGCCGGCCCCAGCAACACGAACAGTACTTGGTCTTCGTTGTGGTGGATGATGCCGGAGAGATCGGCCCGGAGCCGAACCAAGTCCGCCGAAGTCAACTGGCATTCAAACACGGAAAACTGGATGTGATCGCCCCACGCCCGCATGGTCTTGAACACACGCCGGAGGCGCTTGTCGTCGGAGATGTCGTAGCAGACGAGGTAGGAGGATCGCATAGGGCTATGGTTAGCTCTGAGCCGCCATCACGCCCAAACCGCAATGCCGCCCCGCTCCAATTGTCAATGGACCGGCAACTGGATGTTCGAAGGTGATGCGAAGGTGAACGGCAGTCAAGCCGTTGAGGTGGTCTGGGCGGAAGTATCCCGTGGAACGGCCGGGACGGGGCTTGTGTGCCGTCAGGCAGTTGTTGAAGTTGGGCAGCGCGCCCCAGGTAAACTGGCACCCCTGTTCAATGCCGCTTTGACCAAGCGCCCGTTCGATGAGCCTGACGGTCTTCTCCGGTTTGTGGTCATCGTGACCGGGAAGAATCACCGGTGTAACACTGGCCCAAATCCTGGACGGTCCAAGGTATTGGCGAGTGACGCCGTCGGAGCGCAAGCGGTCAAGAACCGGCCCCACCCCGCCGCCCTCGGGTTGGAGCTGCGCACCGTCAAGCTGGCCCGCCAGATGCCGCAGTTCGGCCTCGCAGCCAAAAGGTGCGACGATCATGACGCGGCGGACCAACGCGTCCGCATGCTCGTGGCCGATAGAGGGGAGGGGAACATAGGAGAACTGTTTGTGGTCGTTCTGGCCTTCGGGGCGATGGCCACTCACAAAAGACTTAACCCAATCGGCGGCGTTCGCGATGCGATGGGGCGGGAACTCGTTCATCGCTTTGATGGAGGCCCGCCGCGTCATACCCGCGATGTGGATCAGTTTGGCGTGCTGATGCCGGTAGGAGTCGTCGCTGGTAGTCCGGAGGGCAAAAACGACGTAAGGCCGTCCAATCGGCTGTTCTACGCTCGCGTAAAAGACGCTGTCAAACACTCTCGGCTTTTCCACCGTGCGGAGTGGCTTGCCGTGTTCGATCCGGTTGAGTGCGGATTCGTGTGCGCGCCGCAAGTCGATCACGGAACCTCCTCTGGGGACACGTAGCAGACCATCCTGGCGAAACGTGTCCGGTTTCGGAATCCATCGAATCCCTTGAATCTCGTCAATTGCTTGGCTATCGAGCACACGGCCATTCCCGAATGCCATATCGATACCCCAGCCGAGGCAGCTTAAATAATGCGATGCTTCAATGACTCCTTGCGCCTCCGGGGCGGCTCCCGCATTCGGCCACAGATAATGGACCTCGGGCACGCCACGCAGGATTGTCGGTCGTGAGGTCTTCCCCGTCAGTCTCTTTTGCCGGTCCGGCTCCTTATCTCCGTCGTTGTTAGGTACAAACCGTGTGACGATCTGACCGGGGCAGGAACGAGGCGCGACGATCATCGGCGCGGGGAGCGATTCAAGCCACGCCAGCGACGCCCCAATCGCCGAATCCAGTTTTCCATGGCGCGCGACTCCCGCCACCAACGCTTGAAACAACCGATAGGGCGACGGAGGCCACTCCGGTGGCCCTTCCCGGTTGAGCAATCCGTGGTAACGGTCGTCCAGCCAACGAACGGTGATGCAAAGATGGGTCATTCGCTCTTGCCGGGCTCCTTCTTCTTCGCCGAGGCCGCCGCTTCATCGGCAATCGCCCTTGCAGGATGCTTGGTTTTCGCCAATGTCTTGCGCTTCTTCTTATCGATCGCCAACCACTTCTCAGCGGTCTCTTTGTCGAACGTGTCGGGACCTGGAGGGGAGATAACCTTCACCCCGTTGTTGGCCTCCTTGATCGTCCCCATGGCGAACGATATCGCGGCGTCGTGCGTAAAGTCCTTGAAAGGCGGAGTGTCCTCCTTGCCATCAAAATAGACGACGCGCCAATCGCCATGGTAATCCCCTTCCGTCGCCGCGCAGAGCAAGCAGCCTTCACGCAGATTGAAGCCGTTCTGGTCACGATAAGAAAGCGCGACGAGGGCGAGCCCGAGCAAATATCGCCTCGTCGGGAGGTCGCTCGACAGAACTCGCAATGCGACCAGATTGATGATCGCTTCCTGCTGAATCCCGCCTTTGACCATCACCCCGCCATGCGTGCCCGTCGCCGGCGAGTGCTTGAATCCTTCCTGGGAGAGGGGATTCTCCGTCCCTTTGCCCTTATCCTGGGCCGGGTTAATCACTTCATTTCCGATATAGTCGTAGGCGGGTTGGAAAATGGCGCTCCTCCTGGCTTTGGTGACGTCGTACGCGCGGATGACGGAGCGCACTACCCGCTGGATTTTCGCCCCGGTCGCGCGGGAGTCCCATACGCCGAAGATAAGTGAAGTCGGCGCAATTGCCAGGAGGTCATGGCAATCTCCCTTCTCGCGATACTGCTTGAATGCTTCGGACAACTTCGGGCCGTAGACTTTTGAGAAGCGGATCACGGCATCAGCCGCGCGATGACCAGCATCGAGAAGGTTCACTTCGTCTTCGTCCTTTAGCCTGATACTGATCTGCGGCACAAGTTCCGAATACGGCTTCTGCTTGAAAATCGGTTCGATTCGATTTGCCTGCGAGCCGATACTGTCGATCAGGCAAACATTCCGCCGCGGGTCGTTCGGCAATTCATCAATCTGGTACGTTCCGCCGCCCCCGTCGTCATCCTCGTTCGATTCGCTTTGAGCGAATGTTGGTGGAAATACCCATGCGTCCTCTCCTTCAACCGATTTGAGTTTGCGTTTCAATACAATCGCCGCAGGGCCCTTGTCCTCCAGTAAATTGTCGAAATGATCCACCGTGATCTCAGGCATATTTAGTTGCTCCTTATGCGCGTAGCGCGTGAATAGCTCTTGTGTTTTCTTTGATCTGTTCGAAAGAAGTTGTCGAACGTAAATGCCAGTGAACTAGGGATGTCGACCATGCCGCAGACAACCGGTCCGATTGCATTGACGGGCAGAACCGTGCTCCACGCCGTATACGTCGACCGGTTGGGTGCATCCGCCGTTGCTGGGCGTGATCGTTGCAGGCCAACAAAGCACATCGCCTCGACCGTGGGGAAGCAGCAAGACTCCAGATGGTGCTTATCCGGAGAAAAGCCGGAGTCGAGAGGATGAGCGTTCGAGCCGCGGCGGCAATCGAAATAGAAAGGTTCCCTTTTCTTGGGCTTCCTCGGCCGCTTTCCTGCCGCCGTGAGCGTCAATGGGTCAAATACTGCCCTGGTGTCGTTCAGTGGATCTGGATTCGCAGGATCGATTGCCTTTAGCATCGCGTCAAAGATCAGGCGCTCCTTCATCGAACCGGCCCAGGGCTTGATTGACTTGTCCGACCACCAATCGAGAACAAGCTGGATAGGAGATTGAATGACGATAGGATCGAGCGGGGAGTCATTATCCTCCCCATCCGTGTCGTCCGAATCGCCCTCAGTATTCCCTACGTCGAATTGGAGGGCGCGGGCGTTGTCAAGGAGCTCACGGAGGGTAGGGCCTTGGCCTTGGCCCGGTTTGGGGTCCGATGGATGCCTTGATGCAATAATATGAAACGAAGATTCGCCTTCGAACCATGCCTCGGCTCCCGGCCATAGTCGGTCCGCAAGTTCGAACAATCCGCAGCAGGCGAAGAACTGGCCTGGATTGGTCAGATCGACGGGGATGCTGATGCTGGGTGTAGCGTTGCTCATGGCTGCCCGTCCTTGTCAGCCGAGGCCATCGCATCCGCGCAGCGCAGGAGATTTTCCAGCCACGCGAGTTGCCAGTGGCCGTAATGCCGTTGGAGGCGCGCGAAGCGGCGGATGGCGTCCAGGGCGATCTGTGGGGACTTAGCCTGCGCGTCCGGATCGAATCCTCCTTTGGGAAAGTGCGGCCTGCCGCGGCCGTGGTGCGTGGCGATCAGATGCATCGCCAGATCGAAAACGGCTTCGGCAATCTTGCCTTCATGCTCGTCCGCGAACTCGCGTAGCGAGCCGAACTCGTGGCGGTACCCACCAGCGATGCGGCCCATCGAACCGCCGGATTTTCCCACTGGCTCTTCGTCCGTCTTCCTCCCCACGGCGCGTTGCCAGCGCTCGCGATCCTTACCCTTGTCGTGCCAGGCAGCGGCCAAGCCAAGCGCTTCGCGAACGTTCCCGGACAATTTCAATCGCCCGGCAATTTCGTATGCATACTTCTCGACCAACCCAACGTGGCACGTAAGGCTCTGCCGGCTCGCCCCGTATTCCGGCCGCTGCTTTTGGGGGACGAGGCTCACAAGTTGTCGAAGCGTGTCCCCATCGCTGGGCAGGTCTAACGTGAACCGCGCGAAGCCGCCAGGGGCCTCCGGCACAGTCCCTAAGAGCGGCACTTCATCCTCGCCAGTGCGCAGAAGGCGATGCCTCTTCAGTTCGTCGGCGACGTCGGAAGCCGACAGGGAATCGTCCGGGTCCGGAGCTTTTTCGTTGAGCAATCCGACTGTCCGTTGGATGCCGCCGAACGATGCGGGGAGGACGATATCGGCGCTACGAATGGAGTCCGCGCGCTTTCGTTCCAACTCATCCACCAAGGTCTTGATACTGAGCACCTGTAGTCCGGCGCGATCAATGACGCAGGGCTTATCGGCGAGACTACCGCGCGACTCGTCTGAGAGGTGATTCCATCGCTTTAGAATCCACTCCTGTGCAGCCCTGGTTGGAACCGATAGTGTCTCGCGAGGCAGAACGCGATGGGCGTCGAACCATTCTTCGATATCGGATACGTCCAGTTGGCCGAATCCATCGAGATCCAATTCCGCCCGCCACGCGATGGTTGTTTGAGGTTCTTCATCGCTAAGACCCCTGAGCCATGGAGCGACCGGAGGTCTGCCGGGCATTCGCGCGGTGATGGTCGTCATCGACCAGGCGTCGAGGAGAATGTCCGTCAACTCGACCGTATCCGGCTCGGGAGACAAGGCCTCCTGAAGCTGCTCTTTGGTCAGCCCCTTCCTCAACTGATCCAGCGCCCTTGGACTCGCGTCGAGCGTACCATCCTCGTTCTTACCAAGCTGTTCCAGATAGGTTAGAGTCGCCGCAGCAGCGGACTCCCACGTCCGTTTCTTCCCTGGAGATTTCTCCTTGGCAACGAAGGCCCGGATCTTCGCGTCAGCATAACCACGGCGGTTTACGCGTCCCAGACGCTGGATCATGGAGTCGAGCGGAGCAGCGTCGCAGACCATGTGGTCGGCATTCAGGTCAAAGCCCACTTCGCCGGCGCTCGTGGAGACCAAGACCGCGGGCTCCTCGCCGGATCTGTCTGCTGGCCGCTCTTCGCCGTCCAGAAATCGCCGTAGAACCGGCTTGTCGAGTAATTCATCCCGCTCCAAGCCACGCATGGTGCCCGTGAGCACTTTAACGCTGTCAGGGCGCTCGAGAGCCTTGCCAATGGCCGCTTCAATCTTGCCGGCGTCATCCGGACTCCGCACGAACACCACCACCCGGGCGTTATCTTTCGCAAGGGCCACCGCAGCTTTGACAATTTGCTCTGGGATCTTCTGCTTGTCGATAGGCGGTTCCAGGACGAGCCGTTTCTTCGCTTCGTATCGCTCAAGGATGGGGTTCGTGTCCCGGCTCCCTTCAAGGTCCGTCGGCTCCAGCTTGAACCGTTCTGGATCATCATCGCCGACTGTCGCAGACATACGCATGACCCGCATTGGCAGTCCTTGGTTTTTCTGGAAGTTCCCCTGGTCGCTTACGGCGCGAATCAACTTCTCGAATGGCCTGGACAGGTGTGCTTCATCCAGGACCAGCAGCGTGTCCTGGCCGAGCAACCCGGCGTCGAGCGGGCGCAATTTGTAGGATGAACGATAGCCGCTGAAAAGCAAGCGGCTGCCGATCATGTCCACCGTTCCGATGATGATCGCAGGCCGTGCGGGATCGGCTGTCCAATCACGGTTGTCGGCAAACTGGCCCCGAAGCGTGCTCACGGAAAGCCACTCGTTCAGCAGACCTAGCGCCGGGAGGTTGCGCTGGATGCGCTCGGCAATTCCGGTCGCCTGGTCCACGACAGTACGGCGATCGACGACATAAATCAATCGTGTCGGTAGCTGCGGTTTCTTTTCGGAGATTTGGCGCCGCAATGCGAGCATCCATAGATGGATAATGCTCGTCTTGCCCATCCCAGTAGGAAGGTCGCAAACCTCCGGAACGTCATTCCCTAAAAGCCGGCAAAACAGGCGGGTTTGCCAGCGCAGTGGCTCTCGGCCATCCAGAGTCTGGAAATCCGCAGCAAACTGGTCTTTCAGTTCCATCTCATCACGGCTTCCAATTGTCCGTTACCCGGCGCAGGGGGTGCAACTCTCCAGAATCTTTAGGCCAACTCCTTCGGCATCAACCCGCACGCGCTCTGCGCGCCAGCCAACCATCTGGTAGATCATGTTAATGATGAGAGATCTACTCGGAGCCATGAACGATGCGGTGATCCGCCGCCTGGCAGGGGAGCAGTCCTACCAGCGCGGCCTGGACTACTTCTCCCACGGGCATGTTGAATCCCTCGAAGACCGTGCCGGCGGCATTCGGGCCGTGGTGCGGGGGAGCCAGGATTACACGGTGGAACTCTCCTCCGACGACGGAGTGCTGGACTACGCGTGCGATTGTCCAGTGGGCAGCGACGGCGCGTTCTGCAAGCACTGCGTCGCGACCGCGCTCGCCTGGCTGTATCGCGATGCTAAGCCAGGCAAGGCGAAGGGTCGCGGCAAAGTTAAGGAGGTCACGCTGGCCGACGCCGGGAAGATCCTCCTGACCGAAGACCAAGACACGCTCGTGCGAATGGTGCTCGACTGGGCGAAAGACGACGGCCGGCTGCGCGAACGCCTCATCCTTTACGCTGCCCGGCGTTCCGGGCCCGACACCGGAGCCGCCGCTGTCCGGCGTGCGTTTGAGAAGGCTGTTCGAGTCCGCGATTTCGTGCCGTACCGCGAGGCGACGGGCTGGGCGCAAGGTGTCGACGATGCCATCGATGCCGTCGAGCAATTACTGAACGACGGCCAAGCCGCCGCGGTCATCGAGTTATGCGAGTCGGCCCTACAATCCTTGCTCGGAGCGATCCAGTCCGTGGACGATTCCAATGGCCACTTCAGCATGCTGCGGGATCGTTTGCAGGACATCCATTACCGGGCGTGCCAGGAGGCCCGACCCGATCCGGTGGAATTAGCCAGGCGGCTCTTTCAGTGGGAGTTGCACAGCGACTTCGACGTCTTCTACGGCGCTGTGGAACGATACGCGAAGATCCTCGGCGCGAAGGGCATGAAGGTATATCGCGATCTCGCCGAAGCCGAATGGCAGAAAGTGCCGGCGCGAACCGCCAAGCATGAGCGGTCCGAGTCGGGCCAGCACTTCCGCATTACGCACATCATGGAATCGCTGGCACAAGCTTCGGGCGACGTCGAGGAACTCGTCGCCGTCCTGAGCCGGGATCTCTCTCACGCCTACAGCTACCTGAAGATCGGCGAGGTGTACCGCGAGGCGCGCCAGCACGACAACGCCCTGCTCTGGGCGGAAAAGGGATTGAAGGCTTTCCCGGAGCGAACCGACGGGCGGCTGAGGGAATTCGCCGCCGAGGAATATCATCGCCGCCGGCGTCACGACGATGCGATGAAATTGATGTGGGCGGAGTTCTCCGAACGGCCTTATCTCGAAACCTACCGGACATTGGAGCGTCATGCCAGGAAAGCGAAGACCTGGCCAGAGTGGCGGAAACGCGCGCTGGCTGAAATCCGGCAGCGCATCGCCAAGGCCAAGGAGAAATCGCGGGGGCAAACCCAGCCGCGCTGGATGCGGCCCGATAACGACCATTCCCAACTGGTGGAGATCTTCCTCTACGAAGGCGATGTCGAAGCCGCGTGGCGCGAAGCGCGGGATGGAGGCTGCTCGGACGGTCTGTGGCTGCGCCTTGCCGAGGCGCGCGAGAAGGATCACCCCGAAGACGCGGCGCCCATCTACCTTAAGCAAGCCGAAGAGGCCATTGTCGAGGTGCGAAATGCACGGTATGACGAATCGGTGGGCCTGCTGGTGAAGGCCGCGACCGTGATGAAGCGCATGGGACGCACCGAGGAGTTTGTGCGCAACCTGGAAGCCTTGCGCGTGAAGTACAAGATCAAGCGAAACTTCATCAAGCTGGTGGAGCAGAAGCGGAAGTCGCTGTACCTTGACTGACCTCAGTCGTGATTCTGGTAGATGCCGTCGCGGCTAAAAGCGGACGACGGCAGGTGAGGAAAATCTCTGCCCATCTCGGCCAAGGCGTCGAGTGTCGCGGCAAGACCGCGGAGGTTTGCTTGACGAGCGGCTTCGGTGTCCGGATCGAGATCTCGCCTAACGGTCATGACCGCTTTATTGTCCCAAGGGCAGGTGGTGGCGTAGAATACAGAACAGGGCTGAACAACAAGGCTATGCGTTACACCGTGATTCTCGAACAGGAAGCGGACGGCGGCTACGTCGCAGTGATCCCCGCCTTGCCAGGTTGTGTCTCCCAAGGGAATACGCGGGACGAGGTTCTGACTAATATTCGTGAGGCCGCGGATCTCTACGTTGAAGACTGCATCGTGTCCGGCGATCCGGTTCCGACCGAGGCTGGCAGGGAGTACGTGGAACTCAAGACCGGAACGCGGTAGTGAAGCTCCCGACCGATGTTTCCGGACAGGAGCTTGTTCGAGCGCTCCAACGTGCCGGATTCGTTTTTCAATCGTCAAAAGGGAAGTCACATGGTCCTTCGCCGCGAGATTCCCCACGCTCGTGTGGTCGTACCGAATCACAAGCAAATTCGTCCTGGGACCCTGCGTCAGATTCTAAACGAGGCAGGACTGACGGTAGAGCAGCTCCTTGAGCTTCTCTGAACAACGTCGACCGGTTCCCGCAAACATTCTGCAAACGAACGCCTCGAAACGCGCCGCGCCTGGCGGGACCGGACGGGACACCGGTCCTCGCCTGTGTGGGGCATGTGTTTGAGAACTCGGACTCGGCGGCACGGTGTGATACAGCCGGGAAGGGCGGCATGTAAACTCGAAAACCGTTGAACCGTGAGCAACTGCGGCGCGCCGTGCACCAGCATGGCCGCGACAAGCCGGGCGTCGCGCACTTGGACGCCCGACACTGAGTGAGCGACAACAAGCCTCGAAACGGCTCGTACGCGGAGGGGCTGCCCGGGACGGCGATTCGCGTATGTGTTTGAGAACTCGGACCTACTATCAGGACGATGCTCATCCGCCTTTGGCCAGATTGGCCGCCCGCGGCCGGATTCCCAGCGCGCCCGATCCGGCGTGTGATACAAACGATCATGCCATCCAAGCCCATGTCGAGACGTTCCCTGTTGGCCGCGTCGGCGGCGGCCCCGGCGGCCGCTGCCGGGCGCCAGCCGGTCGTCGTGACTTCGTTCGCGCAGGCCGCCGTGCAGCCTCCCGCCGACCCCATCCGGGTGGTGACGATGTTCGACTTCGAGCCGGCCGAGGTGGCTCGCATCCAGGCGGCCGTCCCGGGGACGCGCGTGGAAATTCAGATTTGCAAGACGCGGCCGGAGTTCCGCGAGAAGCTGCGTGACGCCGAAGTCGTCTACGGGAACCTGCGCGGGGAAGACCTCGATTACGCGCCCAAGCTGAAATGGATCCAGTCGGGAGGCGCCGGCGTCGAGGGCATGGACGAGGCGATGAAAAAAAGCCCGGTCGTCATGACCAACTACGCGCGAACCTTTGCTCACGGCATCTCGGAGACCGCCATCGGGCTGCTGTTGTGCCTGACGCGGGGCATCGCCAGGTATTACATGCCGCAGTTCTACAAGAACCGCACCATGAATCCGGTGGGAACCACCAAGTCGGACCACCACGTCGAGCTGGTCGGGCGAACCATGGGTATCGTCGGGATGGGCGGTATCGGGACGATGATCGGCCGGCGGGCCTATTATGGACTGGACATGAGGATTGTCGGCACCGACGCCAAGCCGATCCCCAAACCGGAGTTCGTCTCCGAGCTGCGCGATCCGGGCTGGTTCGCCGAGATGGCGCCGCAGGTCGACGTGCTGGTGGCCGCCGCCCCCCACACCCCTCAGACCGAGCGGATGTTCAACGAAAAAGTTTTCCGCAGCATGAAGAAGACCGCCTACTTCCTCGCCATGTCGCGCGGGAAGCTGTTCGACGACCTGGCGCTGGTGCGCGCGCTCAAAGAGGGCTGGATCGCCGGCGCCGGCCTGGACGTTTTCCCGCAGGAGCCGCCGCCGTCGAGCCATCCGATCTTCGACTGCCCCAACGTCGTGATGAGCGCTCACACTTCCGGCTGGAGCCCGGACCGGCAGGTGCGGCTGATTGACGTCTTCGCCGACAATGTTCGCCGGTTCGCCCTCGGCCTGCCGCTGGTGAACGTGGTGGACAAAGAGAAGGGTTATTGAGACGATCGACGCGAGCGGCGCTGGCGGCGGCGGCGTTGGTGCCGCTGGCGGCCTTCGCCCAGTCGCGCGCGCCCGCCAATGACTCGATCCACAAGGAAGAGCTCAAGGCGGACCTGTACTATCTTGCCTCCGACGCCATGCGCGGCCGTCTCACCGGAACGCCGGAGTATTACCTGGCGGCGGGATTCGTCGAGTCACGCTTCGAGCGGCTGGGGCTGAAGCCGCTGGCCCGGCAGGGGGCCCCGCCGGCGGGCGCCAGTTGGTTCCAGCCCTTCTCGCTGGTGGTCTCGCGACTGGGTTCAGGCAACCGCCTGGATGTGATCGCCGCCGACCAGCCCGTGATCGAGAGCAAACTCGGCGAGGGCTATTATCCGCTGATCTTCAGCGCCGACGGGCGGGTGCGGGCCGAAATCGCCTTCGCCGGCTTCGGCATTCTGGCCCCGGCGCTCGACTGGGACGACTGGAAAAGCGACCTCCTGCGCGGCCGCCTCGTCCTGGTGCTCGACGGCGATCCGGGGGCAAGCGATCCCGCCAGCGTTTTCGACGGCCTGGTCAACTCCGAGTATTCCGTGGCGCTGCGAAAGACGCTCTGGGCGCAGGAAAAAGGCGCGGCCGGGATTCTGTTCGTCAATGCTCGCCAGCAAGACCAGGGGCAGAACCGGTTCGCCGTCGCGTCGCGTTCGTACTGGCCCGAGAAGCCGCCGCGCGTCGAGCGCTACACGCTGGCGAGTCTGGCCGATAAAGTGCGCATCCCGGCGGCGCAGGTCTCGCCGGCGATCGCCCGGCTGCTGCTCGCCGGCGCCGACCTGGCGGAGCTGGCGCGGCAGGCGGAGCGGCCGGGAGGCGTAACGCCTCTCGCGGTGGCCTCGCGCGCCGAGCTGCGTGTCAGTCTGAACCGGCACGTCGTCGAGGATCGCAACGTGATCGCGATGATCGAAGGCTCCGATCCGCGCCGCAAGGACGAAGCGGTGCTGATCTCGGCCCATTACGACCACAACGGCGCCGATGGGGACCAGGTCTTTAACGGCGCCGACGACAACGGCTCCGGGACCGTGGCGCTGCTGGAAATCGCCGAGGCCTACGCGCTGGCGGCGCGGCAGGGCGCGCGGCCGGCTCGCAGCGTGCTCTTTGCTGCCTGGGGTTCCGAGGAGCGTTGCTGCGGCCCGCTGCTCGGCGCCTGGGCGTGGGCCGAGCATCCGCTCTGGCCGCTCGAGAAGACCGTCGCCGTTCTCAATATGGACATGCTGGGACGCAGCGAAGAGGTGCCCGAGGGAGGCGGCTCGAGATTCAACGGGCTCAAGATCCAGACGGCGCTGTCGAACGCCAACAGCGTCAATATTCTCGGCTACAGCTTCAGTCCCGATATGGCCGAGGGCGCCCGCGCCGCCAACCGGGAAACCGACTTGCTGCTCCGGTTCCGATATGACAACAACCGGTCGCAACTGCTCCGGCGAAGCGACCATTGGGTCTTCCTGCAACGGGGCGTGCCCGCGCTGTGGTTCCACACCGGGCTGCACCCGGACTACCACACGATTTACGATCGCCCGGAAAAAATCGACTACGGCAAGATCGAGCGCATAGCCAGGCTGGTTCACCAGTTGAGCTGGAATCTCGCGCAACAGGAAGGCCGGCCCCGCATGCCGGCGCGGCGTGTGATTCCGGAGCCGGATTAGCCTGGCCGCCGACGGCGCCTGTGCGCTTCTAACGGGCGGCTTTGGCCGGCTCTAACTGCCAGCCGCGGATCACCGCGTGTTCGCCATAGCGGCGCCGCAGCCCGTCGATGGCCGCGGCACAGGCGTCCGGACGGCGCCCGGTCTCGAACAACGACAACTGCGGCGAGGGTCGATAGATGCGTCCGGCCCTGAGCGTGAGCGCCCGGAGGCGGACACGGCGCTGCCAGCAGGCGCCGAGCAGAGCCGGCAGGTGCGGCGAGAAATCGGTCTCGACCGCGGACGGCTCCGGGAGCGAGACCGAGCGCCGCGCCTCGCCGCGGTCCGTGTATCGGATCTCGAGCGTGAGGCGCCTCGCTTCGACCGACGCCGCCCGCAACCCGGTCATCAGACGCTCGAGAGCGCGATTCAGCGCCAGCAGCAGCGGCCGCTCCTCCCATACATCCTCGGCGAACTCGATCGACTCGAGCCATTGCCGCCCGGCGGCCGCCGGAGGACGGACCGGCTCCTCGTCCACACCCTGGGCGAGGCGCTGGAGCGCCAGCGCGTGGCGCTCGAGGATGATCTCGAGCGCATTCAGCGGCGCGCCGGCCAGATCGCCGATCGACGCCAGGCCGGCCACCTGAAGCGTCGCGATCGTGTCGCGGCTCAGGCCCGGGAGCCAGCCGAGCGGCAGCGGGGCCAGGAACCGCGCCTCTTCACCAGGCGTCACGATGATCTGGCCCCCCGGCTTGCGCCAGCGCGCCGCAATCCGCGCCGCCGTCTTGGTGGCGGCGACGCCGGCCGACAGTGAAACACGCAGCCAGTCGCCCACCGTGCGCCGCAGCCCGGCCACCACCGATACTGCGTCCCGCCCCAACAGCGCCCGTGTTCCGGTCAGGTCCAGGTACGCCGCCCCGACCGCCACCGGCTCCACCAGCGGCGTGGTCTCCTGGCAGAGGCCGAGTATCTGCCGCGAGAACTGCTCGTACAGCTCGAAGTGGGCCGGCACAATCACCAGCGAACGGCACAGCCGCCGGGCCTTGCCCGCCGGAAGCCCCGGACGAACGCCGTAGCGGCGCGCTTCCTGGCTGGCCGAGAGAACCACCCCGCGGCGGTCGCCGCCGACGGCCAGCGGACGGCCCCGGAGGCGCCGGTCGGCGGCCTGCTCGATGGAGGCGAAGAAGCGGTCGGCATCCCAGTGGACGACGGAGCGCACGCCTATAGTATAAATCTTTACACTATGGGTTGCGCGGGCCGTTACTTAGAAGGCGGTGCGGGGCCGTTTCGGCGGAACGTTGCAATGGCACTGGCCGTATCCATGGAGGGAGCGAAAGGAATCGGCTGCCAGGACGGGTAGCCCCTGCCGTCGGTCGTCAGTGGGCGCTGGTTGGTGCCGTCGACTTTCATTAGGTAGATACGGCTAAGGCCCAGTCCTGAGCGGTACACGATCTGGGTCATGTCCGGGGAAATGTCCGGTTGCGTATTGTACGCGGCGGGCAAAGACGTCAGCGGATGGGGACAGCCGCCATCGGCATTCATGATAAAGATGTCGCTTCCGCCGGACGAGTAGTTCGCGGAGAACACAATTCTGGTGCCGTCGGCGGAGTACTTCATGTAGGCATCACCAAACTGACTGAAGGTGAGCCGGGTTTCCACTCCCGTCATCAAGTCCTTCTCGTAGGCCTCAGCTGGACCTCCTGTGCGGTAGCCGCTGAACACGATCTTCTTCCCGTCGGGGGAAAATGCGCAGCTATTGGAGGCAACCGGATCGAAAACGATCTGCCTCTCGTTCGTGCCGTCGGCGTTAATAAAGAAAATCTGATCCGCACCGGTTCGATGGGATTGGAAGCAAATCGTCTGACCGTCCGGCGACCAAGCCTGGTGAGCGTCGTTCCCCGGGCTGTCTGTCAGTCTCACCTCGCCGGTGCCGTCTTTGTTGATAATGTAAACATCCTCATTAACTATTCCACGAGTGAAGCCGAATTTCTGTCCGTCGGCCGACCAGGAATGCCCATCACCGGTGTCGCCTGTCGTGATAAAGCGGGTAGCCACGGCGCCGGGAGAAGGGTTCTGGATATAGATATCCCGGAGGCTCCAGGCACCAGGCCCCCCAGGCCCCCAGTAGGTGATCTTTCCATTCCTGCCAGCGAACGCCAGCGACTCGGGTTCAACAGAGGTACCCACCTGAACCGGTTGCCAGCTCGGATGGGCATCGTCCGCCGTGAGATCCATAGTCAGCCGCTGCTGGCTCCGGCCGTCAGCGTTCATGCTGTAGATCTCCGACGGCCCGCCAGGGCCGGCGTCGCGGTGGGATTCAAAGACAACCTGGAACATGTTCGGGGACATATCCGGAATCACGTCGTCTGCCGTGTGGAAAGCCGTAACGCTATGCGGGCAGCCGCCGTCGGCGTTCATGATGTAGATCTCGAAATCCCCGTCCCGCCTGGTGTGGAACAGAATCCTCGTGCCGTCGTTCGAGTAGCTTGGGGTGGCGTCAATCCCCGGGCTGACGGTGAGCCTCGTTTCACTGAGGGTGTTCAAGTCCTTGACGTAGATCTCGCCCAGTGGGTCATGGCGAAAGCCGACGAATACCATGAACCTCCCATTGGGAGAGTAGGCGCACTCGCCGGAACCGACCGGGGCGAACACGACTTGTGTCTGATTGGTGCCGTCGGAGTTCATCTCCCAGACTTGCGGCTGCCCGGTTCGTGTGGAAGTGAAACAGATCTTCGACCCGTTTGGATGCCACCCCGGAGCGGAATCGGAACCGGCGTCGGTCGTCAGTCTCCTTCCTTGGGTTCCGTTGGGGAGGATGTCATAGATGTCCCGGTTGCCCCCGCGGAGGGAGCTGAACGCGATTCTCCGTCCGTTGGGAGACCAGGCCGGCTCAACGTCCGGATCGGTGTTTTGGGTTACGTTGAACAGGTTCCCACCGCTGGCGTCCATGGTCCAGATTTCG
>Ga0247727_10009782_pt1 | contig 17194 bp, 14 predicted proteins | sample WisWelCaveWW1625_FD_202498 | JGI IMG/M metagenome (GOLD analysis project Ga0247727, IMG submission 202498) | Biofilm microbial communities from Wishing Well Cave, Virginia, United States - WW16-25 | ecosystem: Environmental > Aquatic > Deep subsurface > Groundwater > Cave microbial mat | place...
GGTCCCGGCATGATGTGGAAAAAAACCCGTGACATCCTCGAGCAGCGCGGCAGTCCGGTGTTGTTCGACCGCCCCGTGGACAAGATCCTCTGGGAACCCGGTCGCGTTCTCGCTGTTCGGTCCGGCGGCGAGACCTACACGGGCGACCACTTCATCAGCACCATGCCGATTCGCAATCTGCTCGAGGCGCTTGATCCGGCCCCGCCGGAGCGTGTGCGCCAGGCGGCGCGCGATTTCAACTACCGCGACTTCCTCACCGTCGCCCTCATGGTGCGCGGACGCGACCTGTTCCCCGACAACTGGATCTACGTCCACGATCCCCGCGTCAGCGTCGGCCGCATCCAGAACTACGGCAACTGGAGCCCGGAGATGGTCCCCGATCCCGAGACCTCCTGCCTGGGCCTGGAATACTTCTGCTTCGAGGGCGACGGTCTATGGACCACTCCCGACGACCAGTTGATCCGGCTGGCGCGCAAAGAGCTGGCGCTCCTCGGTCTGGTGAAGGAAGAAGACGTCTTCGACGGCACCGTGGTGCGCATGAAGAAGGCCTATCCGGTCTACGACGGCACCTACCGCCGCGGCCTGGACGTCGTCCGTGAGTTCCTGTCGGCTGTGCCCAACCTGCAACTGGTGGGGCGCAACGGAATGCATCGCTACAACAACCAGGATCACTCGATGCTCACCGCCATCCTCGCCGCGCGCAATATTCTCGGCGCGCGCTACGATCTGTGGTCGGTGAACGCCGACACCGAGTATCACGAGGAAGGCGGCGAGATCACCGAGAAGGACCTGGCCGCGCTCGAGCTCAGCCAGCCGTTGGTCCCGGAACGCTTAGGGCGCGGTTAGGCCCTCGCACGGCGCTCGGCCCGAGTTATCTTGCCTTGCCCTCCGGGCCGGAGCGCGGGGGCCTATTCCTCCAATAGACCTCATCGGCCCTGGCGTAGCGGCTTTTGTCAATCTGGCGTTTCTTGCGATATTCCAGAAACTCGTCAGCCGGCATCTTCGGCTCCAACGCCTTCAACTCGAAGTCTGCGCTTCTCTGGGCGAGCGCCGAAGGGGCGAGTTCATCGTAATCCGGCGGAGAATGGAACAAGCTGCCGTCGGGCTCACCAGCTTCGATACTTAGAACCGTCTTTGTCGTCGTGGACGGCTCCCCTCCGTTACGCGTAGGCCACACGGACCGTTGTTGCAGAATGGCGCAAGCAAGATCCGGTGCGTACCAGACGGTGACGCCGCCGCCACTGACCGTTCTGACCGTCCGATAACCATGAAGCGTCTCTTCGCCATCATATCGCTCCTCGTACCCACCCAGACCGTTGAACTGCTGGAGGCAATTTGACTCCGGCGACCTCTGGCGTCCATGTATGCCTACAGGATTGATCGCATAGGTACTCATTGTGCGTATTCGGTTGTTCACGGTGATGTGCAGGCCGTCCATCCTCTTAATCGTCCGTCTGTGCACGCCGGAAAAGTAAGACGCGTCGTAAGCGACTGATCCATCCGAGCGGCGAGCGTTTGTGTAGTATCCGGAAACGCTATGCCTGACCGTACCGTCGGAGCCCGCACACGCCAATTCTTCCTTTAATCGGACCGTGTAGGAAGGCAATCGAGTCTGTGCACGGAGGGTTAGCCAGGATCGTGCGTAACGAAAGGATGAGTCTACGGGAAGAAACTTTACGGCAACCGGAGCGAGCAGCGCCAGTAGTGCCAGGATAAGCAGATTTTTCGTGAGCGCCATAATCTTTCACGCTTTCGTTATGTATCTGGGCACGGACAATTCGGGGAATCGTCGAGACACCGGTCGATGTATCCAGAAGGGGGATCAGGCGCATCCAGCCAGCATTGGCTTCCGACGGGGGGCCGCACCGTGCAGTTGGTGATGTAGCACGTGCACAGGCGAGTGGTACTGCTATAACAGTCCCACGAGCACCGTGTGGTATTTAGGCCGGGGTTAGATTCACCGCCGCTGAATTTGTCACAGCCCGTTTGATACCCATAGCACGTCGCCACCCCATAGCAAGTCTGGGCTGGCAGGGCTCTTGACGTGAACAAACCCACCAGAAATGCCACCCCGACGACTCCAACCGACAACAACAATCGATTGATCATGAGGAGTGCCCCTGGAGTAACCACCTGTCATCTCCATCCTGGCGCATTCCCAGGCGCCATACCGATGTGCAAAAAGTATATGGCATTCCCCCCCCCTTGTCAATGCCATTCTGCACTTATTGTTCACGGAAGGCACGACTTTACGGCGATTAACTCCCTCTCCACCACAACAACCCCAGCGCGATCCCCACCGCCACCGCTGCCTTGTACTCCTGGTTGCGCGCATACAGCGCCCAGGAAAACCTCCCTGCCCCGCCGGCCGGCCATCGCGGCCACAGCATCGGCACCCGCTCGGCATACACAGCGTACTCCGGGAACAACTTGCGCAGGTGCTGCTCCTCCAACTCGATCACCGGCAGATAAACCAGAACGAACACCGCCGTGAAGATCAGCGCCAGCAGCGGATGCCGCGCCGCGATCACCAGGCCCGCCGCCGCCAGCAGGCTCCCCAGGTACAGCGGATTGCGCACGCACGCATAAGGTCCGCTCGTCGCCAGCCGTTCGTTCTTCGCCAGGTGACCCGCCGCCCACGCCCGCGCCACCAGCCCCAGAACCGCCACAGGCGCTCCTAGTGCGAACGACTCCGCCGACGGCCGCATCATGATGCCGAACGCCGCCGCCAGAAAAAATCCGCCGGCCACGCGAAAGCGTTGCACCAGATCGGCGTACGGTTTGGGGAACAGGTATCGGCGCATTCTATCCTGAGCACAATGACGTTTGCGGCTTCCCCGCCAGCCGCGGCGCGAGCGCCTCAAAAACCGCGTCCACGGAAATCCGCCGCATGCTGTCCTCGACACGGCCGCGCCGCTGGTAGCTGGTCGCCGCCTCCGCGCTGCGCAGCACGGTGATCGTGCCCCCGTAGGGGCCGTTCCGCGCCGGATCGGTCGGCCCATAAACCGCCACGCCGGGCTTGCCCAGCGCCGCCGCCAGGTGCAGCGGTCCGCTGTCGACGCCCACCACCGCCGCCGCCCGCCGCGTCGCGTGGATCAGCCCCGCGATCGAGGAAGCATGATAGTGCGGCCCGAGATCGTATTGCGCCCGAGGCGGGCCGTTGATTACCAGCGGCAAACCCAGCTCACGCTCCAGCCGCTGCGCCAGCAGTTTGTAATGGTCCAGCGGCCATTGCTTGCCCTCCCATCCCGCCAGCGGGCTGGCCAGCACGAAAGGACCTTGCGGCAGTTCGCCCTCCGGTGCGCCTTCCGGCAGCGGGAACCTGCGCAACAGACTGTGCGCCCCCGCCATCGCCGCCAGCTCCAGGTTCCGGTCCACCACGTGGGCCGCGCGCGCCAGCGCGTATCCAGAATAAAACAGCCCCGCCGCCCGCTCGCGAAGCTGAGAGGGCTCGAAACCCAGGACGCGATCCGCCCGCGCCGCCGACGCCACCAGCGCCGATTTCAGCAGTCCCTGGAAATCCACTGCCAGATCGAACCGCGCCTCGCGCAGCCGTCGGGCGGCTTCCATCCACCCGCGAAGCCTCCCACGATCCAGCTCGATCACCTCATCGACGTAGGGATTGCCCGCCAGCAGCAGAGCCCAGCGCGACTCGACGATCCAGCTCAGCCGCGCCTCCGGCAGACTGTGCTTGAGCGACGCCACCGCCGGCAGCGCGTGGATGATATCGCCCATCGCCCCCAACCGGACCACCAGAATCCGTCGCGCCGCCCTCATGACTTGCTCTTCACCAGTTGAATCAGCTCGCGCGTCCGCTCCCGGTCGGTCTGCTCTTCGTGGATCACTTCGACGCCGGCGAGATCCGGCACGCCTCCCTCGGCGATCGCGACCGCATCCACCACGCTCAGCGCCGCCACCAGTTCCGCCCGCGCCCGCGCCGCCAGCAGCGGATCGGGCGGCGAAGTCACCATCACCACCAGCGGGCGTCCCCGTGTCGCGATCTCCTCGAGGCGCCGCGCGTGGCTCGCCAGCAGCGGATCGAAATAACCGGTCACCACCGTAGCGCTCGCGCCTCGATCTTTCGCCCGGGCGATCACCTCCAGCGCCTCCGCCGGGGTGACGATTTTGCCTCGTGTGTCCATTGTCTCCTTCAGCGATCTATTTCAACAGGTCCAACGCGGTGTCCGCCACCCGATCGGCCGGCACCCGCGTCATACAGCGGTGGTCGATCGGGCACTCCCGCAGCAGGCACGGGCTGCAATCCACCGGCTCGCGGATGATGCGCGCCAGCGCGCCGGTGGGGCCGGTGGCCTCGTGATCGGTCGCTCCGAACACCGCCACCGTCGGCACGCCCGCGGCCGAGGCGATGTGCATCGCTCCGGAATCGTTGGTGAGAAACACTTCGCACGCCGCCGTCATCTCGATGAACTCGGCCAGGCGCGTGCGCCCGGCGAAATTGCGGGCTTCGATCCCCGCCGCCGACAGACCGCGCGTAACTTCCTCGCAGAGCGCCGTTTCGTCGCCCGATCCGAACACCGCCACCGAGCCCTGGCGCGCCGAGGCCACCCGCGCCGCCGCTTCGACGAACCGCTCCGGCAGCCAGCGCTTGGCCGTTCCATACGCGGCCCCCGGACTCACGCCGATCACCGCCCTCGCCGGCAACTGCTCGCGCTCGAATCGCTGCCGGCCCGCCGCCCGCGCGGCTTCCATGCCTTCCAGCCGGATCACCACCTCATCCGGCAACCGCTCCAGCATCCCGGCGCGGCGCAGCAGTTCCAAATAGTAGAAGCTCTCGTGTCGCGGGATCTCGCCCCGGCGCGGCGGCGCGATCGCGTCCGTCAGCAACAGCCCCCGCCCGTCCCGGTTGTAGCCGATGCGCCGAGGAATCCCCGCCAGCCACGCCACCATCGCCGACTCAAACGAATTCGGAACCAGAATGGCCAGGTCGAAGCGCTCCGCCCGCAGCACCCGCCCGGCGCTCCACTTCGCCGCCAGGTCGCGCGCCCCCGCGCGCGGCGTGTAGGGGATGATCCGATTCACGAACGGCTCGCGCGCGTACAGATCCGCCACCCACGGCCGCGCCAGCACCGCGATCTCGGCCTCGGGGAAGCGCGTGCGCACCGCCCGCAGCGCCGGCAGTGACATCACCGCGTCGCCCACCCAGTTGGCCGCCCGAATCAGAATCCGCATCGGTACAATAACTAGCATGACCGAATTCCAGCGGCGACAGCTTGACGAGCGCGGCTACGTCGTCCTGGAAGGTTTCATGGGACCGTCCCTGCTGGCCGAACTCCGCTCCCGGGTAGATCAGATCTACCAGCAGGAAGGCGAGCGCGCCGGCGCCGAGTTCAAACAGGAGCCGCAAACACGCCGACTCGCCAACCTTGTCGACAAAGGCGAGGTCTTCCGCCGCATCATCGCCATGCCGGAAATCCTGGAGTACGCCGTGCACGTTCTGGGACCCGAAGTCAAACTGAGCAGCCTCAACGGCCGCTCCGCCGATCCCCATTCAGATTGGGTCCAGCCCCTCCACGCCGACGCCGGCGCTGTCGCCGACGAGAAAGGCTACTGGGTGTTCAACACCGTCTGGCTGCTCGACGATTTCACTTGCGTCAACGGCGCCTTGCGCGTGGTCCCCGGCTCACACCGCCTCGGTCAGCTCCCGCAGGCCGTCCTCGCCGATCCCGCCGCTCCGCATCCCGATGAGGTGCTGGTCACCGGACCCGCCGGCAGCGTCGTCATCCAGAACGCCCACATCTGGCACGGCGGCACCGCCAATCGCACCGCCAACCACCGCCGCGCCCTGCACGCCTTCTACACCCGCCGCGACAAGCCCCAGCAGCAGTATCAGAAACAGCTCTTGCGTCCCGAAACCCAGCAGGCGCTGTCCCTGGACCTGCGCCGCATCCTCGCGCTCGACGATCCGCTGAATGACGAGCTTTGCGCCGCCGGCAGCGGCATGAGCGGCTTCATGAAGTAGCGAAAGGAGCTGTAAGCTATCAGCAATCAGCTTTCAGCTCGAAGCTGTGCGTATCGCCTAGGCTGACCGCTGACCGCTGCAAGCTCACCAGTGAGCGCCGCGCAAACCGCGTCGGGCCATGGCGAGCCAGCCTCGTTTACCGAGCCGGTCAGCGAGCGGAAGCCCGCCCTGTACCCTTGCCATAGACTGCCGAGCGTGTTTTGCTCGGTAGAGAACTCGACCAGCCGCCGGGAGCGCCAAAGCCCGCCAGCGTGGTTTCAACGCCTTCGTGGGACTCGCGCCCCGGCGGCCTTGCCCATGGCTAGGTCCCGTGGGGAGTCGCGCCACCAGAGCGCCAGTACAGGGCCGATCAGAGTCATGGGCCGGTCGAGCATCTAGCAAGGAGATGTTACCATGACTGAACCTTTCCGGTTCTACATCGGTGTCGATCTGGGCACCCAGCAACACCGGCTGCGTCTGCTCGACCAAGAGGGCAACCCCGTAGCCGCGCTCACCATGGACCATAGCGGGCACGGCCTGACGGACCTGCTGAAGTGGCTGGCCCAAACCCAGGCCATCCCGGTCTCCACGGCCGTGGCGTTGGAAGCGCCGCGGGGCCCGATCGTGGACCTGTTGTTGGAACACGGCTACGCCGTCTACTCCATCAACCCCAAACAACTGGATCGCTTCCGGGACCGCTTCTCGGTGGCCGGCGCCAAGGATGATGATCGCGATGCGTTGGCACTGGCCAGTTCCCTGCGCACCGATCGACACTGCTTCCGCCGTCTGCAGCCCGATCCTCCCGCCCAGTTGCGGCTGCGGGAACTGGTACGGGCCCAAGCCAGCTACCAGCAGGACTTGCGTCGCGCCACCAATCAGCTGTGGAGCTTGCTGCAACGCTATTTCCCCGGGTCACTGGCGTTGTGCCCGGCCGCCGACGAAGTCTGGCTGTGGAAGCTGCTGCATCGCGTCCAGGCGCTACCGGAGCGGGCCGCCAAACTCCGGCTGCGATCGCTGGAGACACTCCTGCGCCAGCATCGCATCCGCCGCTTCTCGGCCCAGCAGTTGGCCCAACATCTGAGCCAGCCTCTGTTTTTGGCTCCCGGGGTGGCCACCGCCCTGGCCGAGCCAGTGCTGCGGCTGCTGCCGCGCCTGACGCTGCTCCACCTGCAGTCGGCCGACATCGAACACCGCATCCAGGACCAACTGGAGAAGATGAGCCTGCCCAGTTCCGGCAGCGATTACCGCACCCTCCAGATCCTGTCTTCGGTCCCCGGTCTGGGACGAATGGGCACAGCCACGCTGATCTGCGAAGCCGCTCCGTTGCTGCGGGAGCGAGACCTGCAGCGTCTGCGCACCTGGTGCGGGGTGGCGCCCGTCACCCTGCAGAGTGGCAAGACCCGGGGCGTCAGCTTCCGCCGCGCCTGCAATCCCCGGCTGCGCAACATCCTGTTCCATTGCGCCAACGTCCACATGCAGCAGGACCCTCGCGCGGAGCAACTGTACTCCCAACACCGCCACCGGGGCCAGAGCCACGCGCGCGCGCTGCGCAGTGTGGGCGACCGCTTGCTGCAGCTCATCTGTACTTTGTTGAGAACCGGAAAGGACTACGATCCGCAACGCCGGACCTGCCCATCTGGCGCTGCGTCCCACTGACAACAAAAACCACTCTCCAGTTCCAACACTCCCGCAGCTGATCGACTCTCTACCGAGCAAAACACGCTCGGCAGTCTATGGCAAGGGGAGACAGGGGTACTGTACCCCTGTCATTTTCTACTTGACGAATAGGTGGGGAGTCCCACGGGCGTTCAGTCCTGCGCGCGCACGCGCGTAACCGGCAGCACGTCCAGGCGATTCGCCTTGGCGTCGATGGCGATCTCGAACTGGCCGGTCATCATCTCTTCCCAGGTCTGGTCGCCCCAGCGGACCTCGGCCTTGGGGTCGGGATTGGCGGGATTGTTGGGTGAGTTGTCGAAGGTCGCCGACACTTCGATGCGCGTTCCCTTGGGTAGCAGCTTGGGCCGCTCCAACACGTAGTCGAACTGCCAGTTGAAACTGTAGCGGGGCACAAGCAGCAGGATTTCCTTCTCGCCGGTGGGGTAGACCGCGCGAAACTCCATCGACTTCCCGCGCAGGTGCATGTGCGGACGCAGGGAAAGCAGTTGACAGTCGGCGTTCACCGTCATCGAGCCGCTCACCGGATGATTGGGCGCGCCGGGCGGGATGACGAAGTCGTCTTTGGAGATCCCGCCCTTGAACACGCGCTCGGTGACGGGGCGTTTGGCAAAGACGATGCCGAGCTTGGTGCGGTCGCGCGCCGGTTTCCCGTTGGGCGTGTAGTGAAGCTGGAACACGAAGTCCGCGCCGGCGGGAACCAGGATCGCCTGGCCGGGAGTCAGCTCCACCGGCGGCCGCCCCGGCGCGTAGCCGACCAGCGCTTCGTCCATCGGCGTGAGACCGGCGAAAGTGGCGGATAAGAGACGGCCCGGCTCGCGGCGGGTCTGCTCGGCGGGGACGAAGGCTTTCCCGGCCGCGTAGTTGCGCAGCCAGCGCGACTCGCGCGGCCGGATCCAGGCCGAGGCGTGGTGCATGAGGGCGCGATTGCCGGGCCGCAGCTCGGCGCGCTCGATCCATCGATCTTCCGTGAAGCCGCTGGGAATAATCACGTAGGTGTACTCAACGGTCCCAGTCGCCGGAACCGCGTACTCCTCCGGCATCTCCGTCACCAGGTCGGGCTTCCCGATGCGCCAGCCGGTGAAGAACGCGCGTGGCGGAGGAGCGTCCTTGGAGTCGCCTTCAAGAGCGCCCGAGTCGGCCCACGCCGCCAGTGTCTGGATCTCGGCGGGCGACAGCGAGCCGTCATTGCGGAACTTGCCGGCATGCGGATCGGCGAACCACGGCGGCATCTTGCGGCTGAGCACCGCTTCCTTAATGGCTTTGGCCCAGGGACGGGCGTCGCCATAGGAAAGAAGCGGCATGGGGCCGATCTCGCCGGGCCGGTGGCACTCCTGGCAGCGTTTCTGAAGGACCGGGAGAACGTCGCGGTGAAAGGCGACCCGCGAAGCCGGTCGGTCCGCCGCCAGTGCGGAGATGCCCACCGATAGAACCAACAGGAGCGTCACTTCAATTGCTTCCACATGCCCAGCACGCGGCCGTCGGGATCTTCAAACAGGGACAACTGGCCGACCCCGGGCACGTCCATCTTCTCCACGAGGATCTTGCCGCCCGCTTCCTGGATCTTCTTGTTGAAGGCGTCCAGATCGTCGACGTCGATGTAGAGCGCCAGCTTGCCGGGCCACGGCCCGGCCTGCGGCTTCATGATTCCCCCATTAATGCCGCCCGTGCCGCCGGTCGTCACCAGCCGGTAGTTCATTTCCGGGATATGCCGGATGTCCCAATCGAACACCGTCTTGTAGAAATCCGAAATCTTCTCCGGGTCTTCCGACCAGAACTCCCAGTGCACAACAGGCTGTCCCATCGATTTCCTCCCTTCGGCAGTTTACCACCGATGGTCCGCCGGCAAGCAGGCCCCGAGCTATGCCCGGAGCGACGCGCATCGGAAGCCTCGCGCCTGGAGCGCGTCGACGGCGGCCTCCAGCCCGGCGGCGGCCACCCAGAGAAACACGATCTGCTCGCTGCCCGACTTCTCGCGCCGGTGCGGCATGGCGCCCTTGCTCACCATCACCCCGAATTGTCCGGGCGACGGACGCGGCGACGGCGCCGGTCCAGCACGCAGATCCCGGATCTTGCGGGCAGCTTCCCTGGCACCGCCCGCGACAACTTTCTTCTGCTCCTCGTGAGGCAACCCGGCCAGGGCGGAAGCCGACGACACCGCCAGCGCGCCCGATTCCACCGCCGCGATCAACTCCGCGCAGCCGGTTTGCAGCACTTTGACAGCGTGGTAGGTGAGTCTTGGGGAAACGTTGACCAATGCTGCCGCTTCCCCCGAGGATCGGCCGCGGGCTTGCTGCAAATTTGCAGCAAGCCGGCTCCTGCGCTTCAGCGACTCCGGTTCCAACGTTTTGGCCAGTTTCGCCGCCACCATGGCCCGCTGGGACTCCCCAAGGTGCCGTCGTCGCAGGTTCAGACTCAGCGACAGCTCCGCCAGCGATCCCTCACCCTGCCACGTGGCATACCGCGGCTTCACGCCCGCGGCCAGGCACGCCCGGTACCGGTTGCGGCCATCGACGATGCGTCCGTTCGCATCGATCAGGATCGGCTCCCGCAAACCGTTCTTGCGAATGTCGACCACCAACTCCTCGAAGGCCGCGCCTTCGAGCAGCGGAAACAGGTTCGCCACCGCATGAAACTCCCGCACTGGATTCTCTGACATGAGAAACACCCCCTTCTGCCACCAGTCTATGGGCTGGTCGCAAAGAGAACCCTGGGCGTGCAAACGCGGCTGGGAGTGTAAGCTCCTCAGTCCGGTGGAGTTGGAGGCCAGACGGGGGTTTTTGAAAGTCTTGTGATCGGTTGCGAGCGGGTGCGGGAACGACTGGCGGGGGGGCTGTTACTCCTGCTTGCCCCAATACGCTTCCAGCGCGAGCTCCTGATCCAGGGCGATGATCTTCGTCAGCGCAGTGACCGCCCGCCGTTGTCTGGCTTTGTCGTATTCAAAGGCCTGGAGAACCTTCGGCAGAACCAGATCCAGGTAAACCGCGTAGGAGCCCATGTACCAGCGCGGCGTGAGCCCGATGCGTTTGTGGACCCGTCCAATATGGAGGCGATGAGCCAGGTACTGCGGTCCATAGTCCCCACTGGTCAAGCTGATGAAATAGGCCTTCTGCATTCCTTTGACGCGAGCCAGCGTCGCCTCATCGGGAAAGAACTTCTTCAGTTCATCATGCTGCAGCCAGCGGCGGTACAGCTCATCCATGATCTCGTCGGCGTAAGAGCGGGCTACGAGGTGGAGTTCGCGTAGAATCGCCTGGTCCGCGGGCCCGAAACCGACAAAGTGCTTTCGCCGTTCCCATTCAGCTTCGCTGACGGTGGCTGATTCGTGTCCCCTATCGCTGGACGCCACCGGACTATCCTATCACTTGCCGCGGCCTCGCTACTCGCTGACGATTACAATCTGATTCGACTTCACCTTCTCCATCACCTGCACCTTCCCGCCCGGCCAGCGGATCTCGACGCGATCCGCCGCCGCGGCGGGCCCCAGTCCGAAGTGCACTCCGGCGTGGCTGGCCGACGCATATCCCACCGCGGTCGTCATGATGTTGTGCTGCTCGCCGATGCGCACCACGGCGCCGATGCCGTCGCGATTGGCGGCGCGGCCTTCCAGCCGGACCACCAGCCAGTGATTGTCGCCGGCGGTGATGTTCTCCCAAAGCTCGGCCGGCTCGCCCAGCGCGGTTACGACGATATCGACGCGGCCGTCGTTGTTGAAATCGGCGAAGGCGCAGCCGCGATGCGCGCGGGCGGTGGTGAAGCTCTCGGAGGCGTCGCGAAAGACGCCGTTGCCCTGGTTCTGCAGAAGGCTGTTGGGCAGCTTGTACTGGCTGGCCTCGAACGCCTCGATGTGGTCGTTGACGTGGGAGTTGGCTGTGAACAGGTCCTTGCGGCCGTCGTTGTCGAAGTCGTAAAACCCGTTGCCCCAGCCGCTGCGGCGGATGCTGAGCGGGCCCAGCCGGCTGGCATAGGTGGCGTCGCGAAACAGTCCTTTTCCCAGGTTGCGGAACAGCGGGAAGGTCTCGCCGCCAGGGCGGTGATGCTCAGGTCCGGCCAGCCGTCGTTGTCGTAGTCGCGGAAGTCGGCGCCCATGCTGGAGACCGGCTTGCCGGTGTCGAGCAGCGCAACTCCGGCCGTCAGCCCGGCCTCCTCGAATCTGCCGTCGCCCAGGTTGCGGAACAGGAAGTTGGGCAGCGCGTCATTGGTGACGAAGGCATCGGGCCGGCCGTCGGCGTCGTAGTCGGCGAAGGCCACGCTCATGCCGCGCCCGCGATGGGCGGCGATCCCGGTGCGCGTCGAGACATCCTCGAAGCTTCCATCGCCGCGATTGCGGTAAAGCCGGCTGGCCACGGTGTCGAAGAACCGGGGGTGGCAGTAGACACGGATCTGGCGCGCGGCGTCGCCGCAGTAGCGGTCGAACTTCGCCGTCCAGTTGGTGTAGTTCACCACGAACAGATCCAGCCGCCCGTCGCCGTCGTAGTCGAACCAGCCGGCGGCCACCGACCAGGAGCCGCCGCCAATGCCGGCCCGGGCGGTGACGTCTTCGAATTTGCCGTTGCCGAGATTGCGGTAGAGCAGGTTCCGGTAGACTCCCGCGATGAACAGGTCCACGCGGCCGTCGTTGTCGTAGTCACCGGTGGCCACACCCATCGAATAGCCCGCGCCGGCCACTCCGGCCTCCGCGGTGACATCCCGGAATTTCATGGCGCCCTCGTTGCGGTAGAGCCGGTTCCAGTACTTAGGCGCGTTCTTCTCCAGCGAGGGAACGACGGCGCCGTTGGTGAAGAAAATGTCGGTGAGCCCGTCGTTGTCGTAGTCGAAAGCGGCCACGCCGCCAGGCATGGTTTCGATCAGGTGCTTCTGCGGGGTCGGCGAGTTCTCCAGGACAAAGAGCAGCCCCGAGGACGCCGCCACGTCCCGAAAGCGGGGTTGCGCGGCGAGCGGGAAAGCCGCCAGAAGCGCCAGAGCCGCCAGGCGGCACGCCCGATCCACGTTTCATTCTACTGCGCTATCCTGTCCGGTTAGATGAAAGTCATTCCCACCGAGGCCCTCTTCGACCAGCGCGAAGAACTCGTGCGCCAGATCGATTCGGGCGCCCTCACTTCGGAGCAGGCCATGTTGCGGGCGCTGGAGTGGGATCCTTTCGACACCCCGGCTCTGTGTGAAGTCGGGCGCTGCCGCCGCCTGGCCGGGGAGACGGAAGAGGCCTGGCAGTACTACTGGCGCGCCGTCCAGTCCAACCCCTGCTACTATGTGCCCTACCTGATGCTGGCGAGCCTGGCGGAGGAGATATCCGCCCATGCCGAGCTGATGAAGGGTTTCATGGAGCTGGCCGCGCATCGTCTGCTGGATGACGAGGAGGCGCGCCAGGAGTTGCAGCAGCGGCACTCTCCCACGGAGGAGTTCCCGGACAAGATAATGCCCCTGGCCGACCCGGAAAACCTGGAACTCATGGCCGAGGATATGCTGCACGCCAGGACATGGGAGCCTCCGGGCGTCACTGCCGAATTGCTGGGCCTCCGGCTGATCGCGGAACTGCTGGACAGAGCCACCAGCGGCCTGCACCCGGAGCTGGTGACGCGCATTATCGCGGAGGGCCCCGCCATGACTCCCCTGCTGGTCGGCGTGCTGCGGGAATGGGTGCGAAAGCCCGACGACGAGGATCGCGGGACCGATCCTTACGAAGTCAGCCTGGCCCTTCTTGGTGAGATCGGCGATCCGGAAGCGGCGCCGGTGCTGGTTGAATTTGGCGGCGTCGAGGACGACGGCTTGCGAGCCACCGCGGAATGGGCCTTGCGCCGGCTGGCGGCGCAGCATCCGAGGGAAACCTTCGAGCAGCTCCGCCAGATTGAAGCCGGCGATTTTGCGTCGCAGCGCGCCCTCATCGCCGCTCAACTGGCCACGGTTCCCCCGATGGAAGGCGTGGCCCCGGCAATCGCCCGACAAGCGAATGACCTGGGATCGGTCGACAAGGAAGGACGTGACGATCTGTTGGGCATCATCCTAGCCAGCCTGGCGGCGTGTCACGACCCGCGCGGGCTGGAACTGGCGCGTGCCACTTTCGAGCAGTGGCGTTCCCTGGTGAGCCGCGGGGCCCGCAAGAATTACGAAATGTTGCTGGAGCAGGCCGAGGCAGGGAACATCGTGCCGATGGAGCAAGACGACGACCCCAGCATCGAGGACATCTGCTGCGGGCGGATCAGCCTGGCGGACGAGGACGAGGTAGACGATGACGGGGAGCTCGAGGATTTCTTCGAAGTCGAGCCCCAACCCAAGCCCGCCCGCAATTCGCCGTGCTGGTGCGGCAGCGGCAGGAAGTACAAGAAGTGCCACCTGGAGGAGGATGAGAAGGCAGAGCGCGAGCGGGCCCGCTCGCTGCCGGCGAAGAAGAAGCCGGAACCGGACAGTCCGGAGGTGATTCTGGAGCCGCCCGCCTGGGCGGTCGACGGCGCCGGCCTCAAGCTGCGGGAGAAGATCATGGAGTTCTCGGCCCGCGAGGTTTCACGCCGGGAAATGGAGAAAGCTCTGGCTCTCTACTTCCATCCCTCCGAGGGCGCTGACGAGATGGCGGAGAAGGCCGGGTTTCTCGATTGGCTGATGCACGACTTTGTTCCATCGAAGTTCGGCCGCACGGTCATAGAGGAGTTCCTCGATCGCAATCGCCGCAGCCTTTCCCCTTCCGATCTGCGGATCGTCGAGGCGTGGGCGCGCGCCCGCTACAGCTTTCTTGAGGTGCAGGAAGTGAAGGCCGGCGAAGGCGTCGAGGTCGAGGACCTGTTTCGCGGCGGGCGTTTCTTCATCCACGATGTCTCCATTTCCCGCAACATGGAGCGATGGGACTGCTTTCTCAGCCGTGTCGAGGAGTATCGCGGCCGCATGGAGTTGAACGGAATGGCGCTGGTGATTCCGCGGCGCCTGTCGAGGCAACTGCGGGAGTGGACGCTGGCGCGGCAGGAAGAGAGCGGCCTCGGCTGGGACGATTATCTCCGCGCCCACAGCCACCGCATTCGGCACAAGGCTCTGGAGATCTGCGAGGACTCCCGGAAGAATCTCCGGATGGTGAGCGCCGAGGGCGATCCGCTGGTGTTCTCCAACGCTTCCTACCAGGTGCTGGACGAGCCGGCTCTGCGGCTGGCGCTGAACCGCTGTGCCGAGATCGAACAGGAAGAACTCGACGCCCAAATCGTCTGGTTGGAGGGCACTGCGAAGGGAGAGTCGGGGCGGCGCGTTCTGGGCCACTTGAACCTGGCGGACGGGCAGTTGAAGCTGGAGTGCAATTCCCGGGAGCGGCTGAAGCGCGGCAGGAAACTCATCGAGAAGCTGGCAGGGAAGGCGTTGCAGCACCAGCGGGACCAGTTCCGGGACTGGCAGGAGGTGAAGGCCGAGTTCGATGCGTCCAACCCAAAGCCCACCGGAAGGGAAATTCCGCCGGAAGTCGCGCAGGAGATGATCTCCAGGTACCAGGACGAGCACTATGCGAAATGGCCGGACACGCGGCTACCGGCACTGGATGGTAAGACGCCTCGGCAGGCGATGAAAACGGCAGCGGGACGCCGGCAGGTGGAGGAACTGATCAGGGATTTCGAGAACGGCGAAGCCCGTGGCCGCCGCGGCGGTGATTTCGCCTATGATTTCTCGAAGTTGCGAGCGTCGCTGGGCCTTTGAGGTGGGGTGGGGCGGGCTTTCGAGCCTGCCGCTTGGGCCGACCGAAGTCGGCCCATGGCTGCGCCGCCCTCCAATCACCTCACTGATGAATGACGATGCTGCCGCCTCCCAGTCCGGTGACCGGATTGTCGCTATCTGAACCGCCTGACTGGTTGTCATAAACAACGCCGCCGGGACCCCAGATCTTGATCCGGACGCGGTCGATCCCGCCGCCTCCGGGGCGCTGGCCATCGATCGCGGTGAGCATGAAGCTATAGCCGTCGACGCCGTTGACCTTGCCTACGCCCTTGTATTGCGCCCTGGCGCCGGCGACCACGAGCCACTCGTAGGAAGTGCTCTTGAAGCTCAGACTGGCGGCGTGGAACTGGAACTGCGTGTTTCCGGTGGGCACTGAGGCGCCGTGCTGATACTTGGACACAAAGCCGAAAGTGGCTTTGCCTGTGAGGGCAGGGTCTGCTGTATAAGCGCCCGCGGGCGAGTCGAACCATCCGCCTCCCGTGACGTAGCCGGCGCTGGGATCGAAGATCACCACAAACGCACACGAACTGGCGCTGGAGTTGTCCGCTTGGTCGGTCGCGGTCGCACACGCCTCGTAGACGCCTGCCGCGATGAGAGTGATGGATGCGGACACAGTCGCGGAGGCGCCACTGGCGCTCGCCGAAACCGGCGCTCCGCCGTCCACGGTGTACTGCCAGGAGGCCAGGCCGCTCGGCCCCGCGTCGGCCAGATTGGCGGTGAGGGTCACCGGGCTGCCAGCTTGCTGAACTCCCGGACTCACTGAGATGGATGCTCCTGGCGCCTGCTTGTCGATGTTGATGCCGCCCACGACCGCACCGTTCGAGTTGCCGGCGTTATCCATACAAACCCCGGGCACGGACTGGCCCGCGCCTTCCGCGGAAACGACGGTCGACGAGCCCAGGGACGCCGGCCCCGACAACCCGTCCGAGCAGGCGAATGACACTGTGACATCGGTATTGTTCCATCCCGCGGCATTGGGACCAGGCATGCGGGCGCCAACAATGCCCGGCGGCGTCTTGTCGATGCTGATCCCGCCCACCGCCGTGCCGGCCGAGTTGCCGGCCAGATCGGTGCACGTTCCTGAAACCGATTGGCCCGCGCCCTGAGCCGACACGACCGTGGACGAGCCAGGGGAGGCAGGCCCCGACAGCGAGTCGGAGCAGGCGAACGACACGGTGACATCCGCATTGTTCCAACCCGCGGCATTGGGACCGGGCATCCGGGTGCCCACGATTCCCGGCGCCGTCTTGTCGATGTTGATATTGTTCACCGATGAGGAGCTGACGTTCCCCGCGTTGTCCGCGCAGGTTCCCGGTGCTGATTGGCCCGCGCCTTCGCCGGAGACCACGACGCTGAAGCCGGGGGCAAATGGTCCCGACATCGCATCCGTACATACGAAGTTGGCGGTGACATCGGTGTTGTTCCAGCCCGCGGCGTTCGCCAGCGGAGCGCGCGAGGCAGTGATGCCCGGCTGGGTTGCGTCGCGCTTGAGGGTGACCGATTGCGACGCCGTGCCGCCTGCGCTCGTGGCAGAGCAGGTGAGTGTCACCCCAGCGGTGTCTGTGGCGATGGTTGTCGCGGCGCATCCGGTTGTCGAGGAGATCTGAGAGTCGTTGTCGACCACCGTCCACATCACCTGAACGTTGTTTGTGTACCAATTGTTGTTCCCCAGCGTGCCTGTGACCGTAGGGGTAATCGTGGGAGGCGTAACATCGCACGAAGCCGATTCCACCAAGACCCAGACGTCGTTGAGCAGCGTGCCAGTATTGTCGCTTCCCCCGAACATGATCAGCCGCCCATTTGCTGCGTCGTAGCCGGCCTGCGAAATGCCGTCACGCCCGATCGGCAGAGGCGGCGCCGGCGAAAACTGGCTCCACGTAG
>Ga0247727_10009783_pt1 | contig 17193 bp, 20 predicted proteins | sample WisWelCaveWW1625_FD_202498 | JGI IMG/M metagenome (GOLD analysis project Ga0247727, IMG submission 202498) | Biofilm microbial communities from Wishing Well Cave, Virginia, United States - WW16-25 | ecosystem: Environmental > Aquatic > Deep subsurface > Groundwater > Cave microbial mat | place...
ATCTGCGCGATTCATCAGGCGCGCGGGGAGTACGGGGCGGCGCTCAAGCACTATGAACAGTCGCTCAAAATATTGGAAGAAATAGGCGACCGCGCCGGCGTGGCGAGCTCCCTGCATCAAATCGGCATGATTCACCAGCAGCGCGGGGAGTACGGGGCAGCGCTCCAGCACTATCAACAGTCGCGCAAAATAAAAGAAGAATTAGGCAACCGCGCCGGCGTGGCGAGCTCCCTGCATCAAATCGGCATGATTCACCAGCAGCGCGGGGAGTACGGCGCGGCGCTCCAGCACTATCAACAGGCGCTCAAAATAAAAGAAGAAATAGGCGACCGCGCCGGCGTGGCGACCTCCCTGCATAACATTGGCACGATTCACCAGGCTCGCGGGGACTACGGGGCGGCGCTCCAGCACTATCAACAGTCGCTCAAAATAGCCGAAGAAATAGGCGACCGCGCCGGCGTGGCTTCGTCACGCGGCCAAATTGGCCAAGTGCTCGCGGAACTCGGCCGCTACGCCGAGGCCTTTGAACATTTGCTTTTTGCTTTATCCACGTTTGTGGAGCTGCAATCCCCCAATGCCCAAATTGTAGGTAATATGCTAAAAACTCTCCGTGCCCAATGGGGCGCCAAAGAGTTTGACGCCGCTTGGCAGCAGGCCACCGGCGCGGCGGTGCCGGAGGAGCTAAAAGCGTAACCACCCCCTACCCCCTCCTTGCCAAGGAGGGGGAACACCTTCAATCCCCCTCCTTTCAAAGGAGGGGGCAAGGGGGAGGTCCCCATTCGTTCTTACACTGTTTGTAACAGTGTATTCATGGCTGCGAGAAAACACCGTTTCAAACGGTGTTAAGATCGGGTTTGTTTAGCAGGTGAAACAGTTATGGCCAAAATCATCAAAGTCAAATGCAACGGCCCCGGCCAGCACGTCAACGCAGTGGATTTAGACAAGCTGCTGCAGCCCACGTTAATTCTGAAAGGCAAACCGTCAACGCAGCTACACTATCTGCCGGAGCGATTGGTGCAGTCCTGCCAGTTCTGCGCAGTAGGCAAGGTCATCCTCACCCGCGAGATGCTGGAGACGTTTACTAAACCTTAGAGGTTTAGTAAACGTTTTCTATCGCTTGAAGCATTTTCTGTCATTCAGGAGGAATCCTTTTAGAGTTCAGTAAAGACTGTTGATTAAAAAGTTTCCTCCTGAATGACAACATCTACCCTTGCTAAAAAATGACGGAGTCATCGAACCTCGAAATGACCACAAGAAAGAATATGCCAAATACATCCGATCAGATCTTCAACAGCGCGCCCTCCGCCCCCGACGACGACTTCTGGCTGGAGCAGGGCAAAAAGATGGTGGAAGATTCCCTCACCGCGGTGCGCGCCGCCGCCAAACGCCTGCTCACCGGATTGGAAATCATCATGGGCATCTATCTCGGCATCCTCGGCTTCGCAGATTTCATCCCCAAAGAATTGCCGCTGCCGCAAAAGGCGCTGTTCATCACCCCGCTGCTGCTCTGGCTCCTCTCCCTCTACTCCGCCTTGCAAGTCATGATGACGCGTGAACTGAACATTCTCCTCCACTCCCCCGATGACATTCGGGAAAAATCCGAGCAAATCCTGCGGGAAAAACAGACGAACCTGAAATGGACATTTACAACACTGGCGGTGGGACTGGTGACCGCGTTTGTTTTGTTGATTTTTCGTTTGAAAATATGACACCCTGTAGGGGCACATTGCAATGTGCCCCTACATTCGGTCTAAATTATTTCCGCAATTTTTGCAATTCTCTTTTTAATGTCTCATTCACCAATTTCGGATTGGCCTGACCACGGGTGGCCTTCATGATCTGACCCACCAGAAATCCGAAAAGCTGATCTTTGCCGGCGAGATATTTTTCGACTTCGGCGGGGTTGGCTTCCAGAACCGCCCGCACCTGCTTTTCGATTTCACTGGTGTCGGATATTTGCAGCAATCCCTTTTCTTTTACAATTGCATCGGCAGGTCTGCCGGTTCTAATCATCTCATCAAATACGGACTTAGCCATTTTGCCGCTGATGGTGCCGTCGTTAATGAGCCGGATGAGCGCCCCCAATTCGGTTGGCTTCACGGGAAAAGTGGTAATATCAAACTCGCTATCCTTCAACACCCGCAGCACCTCGCCCATTATCCAGTTGCTGGCGGCTTTGGGGTCGCCGGCGCTGGCGGCAACGACTTCAAAATAGTCGGCCAGGGCGCGCGTATCCGTGAGCACCTCGGCGTCATATTCTGGAATGGCATATTGTGCCACCAGCCGTTTTCGGCGCGCTCTCGGCAGCTCGGGCAGAGATGTTTTAATTTCATCGAGCCAATCCACGCTGACCTCCAGCGGCACCAGATCGGGTTCGGGAAAGTAGCGGTAATCGTGGGCGAATTCTTTACTGCGCATGGGGATGGCTTCATTTTTGTCGGCGTCCCACAGCAGCGTTTGCTGGATGACCTCTCCCCCATTTTCCAGAATCTTGATCTGCCGCGCGATTTCAAATTCCAGCGCCCGCTCGACGTTGCGGAAGGAGTTCATATTTTTCAATTCGGTTTTGACGCCAAACTTTTTTTTGCCTGCCGGGCGCACCGACACGTTGGCATCGCAGCGCAGACTCCCTTCTTCCATGTTGCCGTCGCAGATTTCGAGGTACTGGACGATCTGGCGGAGTTGAGTGAGATACAGATAGGCCTCGCGCGGCGAACGCAGGTCCGGCTCGCTGACTATCTCAATCAGCGGCACGCCGCAGCGGTTGACGTCCACCAGCGTTTCGTTTTCTGAAACGTACGCTTCTGCGTGCACCGATTTGCCCGCGTCTTCTTCGAGGTGAATACGGGTAATGCCGATGCGTTTCGTCTGGCCATCCAGCTCGATTTCGACATAGCCGCCTTCGCAAAGCGGCTCCTCAAACTGCGAAATCTGGTACCCCTTTGGCAAGTCGGGATAAAAATAGTTCTTGCGCGCAAAAATCGAGCGCGGAGCAATGCGGCAGTTGGTGGCCAATCCCGTGCGCAAGGTAAATTCCACCGCCCGCTTGTTTAAAACCGGCAGAACCCCGGGCATGCCAAGACAAACAGGGCAGACTTGCGTATTCTGCTCGCCGCCAAATTTGGTGCTGCAGCGGCAGAACACTTTGGAGTCGGTCAGCAACTGGGCGTGGACTTCCAGGCCGATGACGGGTTCGTAGGGCATAAATAAATCTTCAGCTTAGCTAAGTGACATCCCATTCACCAGGTTTCAAATGAGTCAAAATATCTCGACTGCCGTGAATCACGGCAACAACATAACAAACTTTCTTTCGAACCAAATAGATAATGCGATAAGAATTGTATATTAATTCTCGAATATTTTTCGCATTAAACTCCGGAACAATCCGACCAGAAAGCGGAAATTGTTCCAAACGTTTCGGAGCCTCCACTACGCGAATTCCGAATCTTTCTGCATAAACAAAAGAATCTTTCGCGATATAATCGATGATATCACGAAGGTCATTTAACGCCGGTTCGGTCCATATGATTTTAGCCATTCTTTAACCCTTTGCTCGGCCTCTTCCTGAGTGACCGTACGACCTTCTTCAATCGCCTTTATGCCGCGTTCAACCTTCTCACGGACATAAAGATGATATTGAATTTCCTCCATGGTGCAATCATCAGGAAGTGATCTGATTAGCTCTAAAGCGATTTCTTTACTTTTTTGCATAACCTTACTCCGATGAATTTGTTTGAATAAAGCCGATTAAAAATTCCTCTCTATAAAACCCGCTACCCGCAAAATCATCTCCTCATCGAAATGCTTGCCGATAACCTGCGCTCCGATGGGCAGCTTTTTGGAATCCAACCCGCAGGGCACCGAAATGGCCGGCAGGCCGGCTAAATTCACCGAGACGGTGTAAATATCCGAGAGGTACATGGCCAGCGGGTCATCAATTTTCTCACCCAGTTTAAAGGCGGTAGTGGGAGCAGTCGGGGTCAGGAGACAATCGCAGCGCTCAAACGCGCGCTCGAAATCCTGCTGGATCAACGTGCGGACTTGCTGCCCTTTGCGATAGTATGCTTCGTAGTACCCCGCCGACAGCACGTACGTGCCCAGCATGATGCGGCGCTTGACCTCCTCGCCAAACCCCTGGCTGCGGCTCAGCACGTACATCGCTTCCAGATCTTTCGCACCCTCCGCGCGAACGCCGTAGCGGGCACCGTCGTAACGGGCGAGATTGGATGAGGCTTCCGCGGTAGCCAGAACATAGTAGGTGGCGATGGCGTATTCAGTATGCGGCAGCGAAACGTCGACAAACTCGGCGCCATTTTTTTTGAGCATCGCGATGACGTTCTGAATGGAGGTTCGAACCTCCTCATCTAATCCCTTCGCAAAGTATTCTTTCGGCAGCCCGATTCGCAAGCCCCGAACATCTTTTCCGACGGATCGAGAAAAATCTGCAACGGCAAGCGGAGCCGAAGTCGAGTCCCGCTCGTCATGTCCTGAAATCACTTCCAGCAGCAGCGCGGCGTCTTCTATGGTGCGGGTGATGGGGCCAATTTGATCCAGCGATGAGGCGAAGGCCACCAGTCCGAAGCGGGAGACCCGGCCGTACGTGGGCTTGAGACCCACCACACCGCAGAACGAAGCCGGCTGGCGTATGGAGCCGCCGGTGTCGCTGCCCAGCGCCGCCAGTGCCAATCCCGCCGCCACCGCCGCACACGAGCCGCCGGAGGAACCGCCCGGCACCCGCGTCAGATCATGGGGATTCTTCACCGGACCAAAGCAAGAATTTTCGTTAGAACTGCCCATGGCGAATTCGTCCATGTTGGTTTTGCCGATGATGACGGCATCTTCGGCCTCTAACCTTTCGATCACCGTTGCGTTGTAGGGCGAGATAAAATTTTCCAGAATATGCGAGCCGCAGGTTAATCGCTCTCCTTTCATCGCCACGATATCTTTAACGGCCAAAACCAGTCCGGCGAGCTTGCCCGCGCGTTTTTCCCGAATTTTTTTATCGACTTCGGCCGCTCGGTTTACGGCCTTCTCTCCAAAAACAGAAATGAAGGCGTTGAGGTGGGCGCCTTCATTTATCTTATTGAGGTGGTGCTCGACCAGTTCTTTGCACGTGGTATCGCCGCGTGCCAAATGGATTTTGAGTTGTGTGTAACTCAAATCAGTAAACTGCAAACAGCCCTCCCATAAAAAAATTTTGAGACACGTTCGTCGGCTGGTTTGGCTCGTTCCCAAGTTTTACTTGGGAACGCTATTACAACGGCGTTCCCAAACTGGAGTTTGGGAACGAGCACAGCTAAACCTTTTGCGGTTTAGTAAACGTAGCTACTCGGCTTTCTTAGGGGTTTCGATTTCCGATTTCCGCTCTTCGGAGTCCCCCTCGCGAGTGGCCTGCTTGAATTCTTTCAGACTTCGGCCCAGACCTCTGGCCAATTCCGGCAACTTTTTCGCGCCAAAAAAAAGCAGAACGATCAGAAATATTATTAAAATTTCCTGCGCACCAATCGTCGCGGAGTACATAATCACTCTCCATTTTTAATTTTCGGGCCGTTTTGTTTTTTCGATCTCTGGACGTTGTTTAAGTCGTTGACATCTTTTTTCAGGTCTCGTTCAATCTCGCTGATATCGAGTTCATTTTGAATGTCGCCCGCCGCCTTTTTAAATTCGCGAATGCCCTTCCCCAGGCCGCGCGCTAATTCCGGCAAACGCTTCGCGCCAAAAAGCAGCAGGACGACCAAAAAGATCAGAATGATTTCTGGCATGCCGATGGAGCCCATTTCACTACCTCCTAAAAATCCATTGTCACGTTTAATACCAGCGCAGCAGATAGATGGCCAGAGCCACGCCAAGCAATCCCACGATGTTTAAGGTAAGCCTGAATCCCAAGGTGAAGGCGAAAAGTCCAAGGTTGATCGGCGTAGGGCCCACTTCAAAACTGGCCTCGTTTAGAAAAAAGTCCCTAACCACACCCTCTGGCAAAACCAGGCCGATGAGCTTGCCAAACAGGGTGCCAATCATACACCCCAAAACGATGATTAAAACGATACGCCCAAATGATTTGGTGGCCATCTCTTTTCCCCTTCCTTTCCAAAGTGATTTGCATTTCTTCCGACGCCGGTTCCAGATGTAGAATTTTCCAAAAAGGTTAAGCGGCCACTCCTGCCGTGCTCCAGCGAATCAGCGATGCAAAAATTTTGGCGCCATCGGCGGAGTTCAGAATCGCCTCGGCACAGCGGTCCGGATGCGGCATCATCCCCATAACGTTGCCGGTTTTGTTGATGATGCCGGCGATGTTTTGCAGCGACCCATTGGGATTGGCGGATTCGGTGATGCTGCCATCCGCTTCGCTGTAGCGAAATAAAATCTGGCGATTCTGGTTGAGCTCGCCAAGCGTAGCCTGGTCGGCATAATACAGCCCCTCCGCGTGGGCGATGGGGATGGTCAGCACCTCGCCAACTTCACAGGTATTGGTGAACGCCGTGTCGTTATTTTCCACTTTCAGATGGACAAGCTTGCAGGCAAAGCGTCGGCTGCGGTTGCGCATGAGCGCGCCCGGCAGCAGACCGGCTTCGCACAAAATTTGAAAGCCGTTGCAGATGCCGAACACCATGCCGCCCTGTTGAGCAAAATCCACCACCGCGTTCATCACCGGCGAGAAGCGGGCAATCGCGCCAGTGCGCAAATAGTCGCCATAAGAAAATCCGCCGGGCAGAATCACCACATCAAAGTCTTTGAGATTGTCTTCTTTATGCCAAACGTATTCGACATCCTGAGCGAACACGTGCTTCAAGACGTGGAAGCAGTCATGGTCGCAGTTGGAGCCGGGGAAAACGACGACGCCAAACTTCATTTCGCCTTCCGCGGTTCATTGGTCGTGATCAGTTCGAAGGTGTAATCCTCGATCACCGGGTTGGCGAGCAATTTTTGGCAGGCGGCGACGGTGAGACGCTCAGCCTCCGCCTTGCCGATCTTTTCACCAAACCTGAGCTGAATCAATTTACCCATTCGCACTTCTCGAATCCGCTGGAATCCGAGGCTTTCCAGCGCGTGCTGAACGGTTTTTCCCTGCGGGTCAAGGATACCGTTTTTTAAGGTGATATAGATTTTGGCGAGCACCATGTTATTTTACTCGGAAATGGACACATCAAACAGCTCCTCTTCGTCCTCGTCGTCTTTCAGGCTGTGCTTGATCGAGCGCGCCACGCAAAACAAGATAAATGCAAACACCAGCGGGAACATCACTTTTTCCTGGAAAATCAGAATGGCCGTAACGCCCATAATCAGCACCAGCAGGTGGAGGCTATTTTTGCGGTTTACCTTGAACGAAAATTTCGGTATGGTATCGTACTCGATGTGGCTGACCATGAGCACGCTGAGCAGAATAACCAGCGGAATCAGCATCGGGCCAAAACGCAACCCCTCCCACAGGTCATAATTGAAAATCACATAAGACGAGAGAGTGACGGCCATGGAGGGGATTGGGAGTCCGGAGAAATTTCCCTTCTCAAAGCCATCGAGGTTCACATTGTAGCGCGCCAGCCGAATCGCCCCGAAGAGCAGGGGGAAAAAGCTGATGATTATACCAGGCGCTCCAAGTTTATAGAAAAATAGCTGGTAAATTAAAATGGCGGGCGCCGCTCCGAACGACACCACATCGGCGATGGAATCGAACTGAATCCCGAACTCGCTGTAGGTGTGAGTGAGCCGGGCGATTTTACCGTCAATGGCATCCCAAACGGCCGCCGCGATGATAAACCACGAGGCGACGACAAAATTTTCGCGTAACACATTAACGATGGCAAAATAGCCAAAAAACAAATTGAGCATGGTAAACATACTGGGGACGATGTTCTTTTTAATTCTTCTCTTTTTACGGTTCATTTTGAAATGCTCCTATGATGCTTTCGCCGCCTTTGACTTTCTGTTTTAATTTGACCCGAACTTCACAATTCTTGGGTAAAAATATATCGACCCGCGAACCAAACTTGATAATCCCGAACCGTTCGCCGGATTTGACCACGTTCCCTTCCCTAACATTGCAAACAATTCGCCGGGCCAGGATGCCGGCGATCTGTTTAAATAAAATTTTATGCTGCGGGTTTTCGATGCCAATAACGGTCTGCTCATTGATCTCGGAAGCCGCGCTTTTGTAGGCTTTGACAAATGACCCGCGCTGGTAGCGTAAATGCCCGACCGTGCCAGAGATCGGAATGCGATTCACATGCACATCCAATACCGACAAAAAAATGCTGATGCGGGTGGACGGGCATTGCAAATATTCGTTTTCGCGCTCATCGACTATCTCAATAACTTTACCATCCGCGGGCGAAAGCACATGATTATCTCCCACGGGAATAGCGCGCTCGGGGTCGCGAAAAAAGTACACCACCAGCAGCGAAAGCGCGCCGCAGATGCTCGCCAATATCGTAAGCGCCAGATCAGAGGTTACAAATGCGCCGGCAGTTATGGCTGCGGTGCCGAGCAGCAAACCGGCAATAGTGCTGAATCCTTCTTTGCTCATATCAGGTTAAAAATTCGAATGTCGAAATACGACCCCGAAGCGTCGGGGCGAAACAAATCCGAAATTCAAATAGTCTAGAATTTCGGGTTTCGAATTTCGGATTTCTGATTTCTCAATATGACATTTCACGCCTTCACTCGTTGGAACTGGATTCCATAAACACCCGTTTTCTCACCTCGGCGTAGGCCTCCTCCACCTTTCCGAGATCGTGGCGAAAGCGGTCTTTATCCAGCTTCTCGCCGGTCGCGAGGTCCCAAAGACGGCAGGTGTCCGGCGAAATCTCATCGGCCAACACGAGTTTGCCATTTTTGGTGCGGCCAAACTCCAGCTTGAAATCCACTAACTGCAAATTGCGGCGGCCGAAAAACGCGCGCAGAACCGCGTTGATCTTAAACGTGTAGCGTTCGATTTGTCGCAACTCCTCTGGCGTGGCGTACCCGGCGGCCAGGACCTCCTCGCGCGTGATCAACGGATCGTGTTTGGCGTCATCTTTTAGAAAAAACTCCAGCACCGGTTTCTCAAACTTTTCACCTTCCTGGATTTTGTGCCGCTTCACATAGCTGCCAGTGGCGATATTGCGCATCACCACTTCCAGGGGCACCATCGTCAATTTGCGGATCAGCATCGAATTTTCCGAATGCAGTTTGATGAAATGAGTGGGAATGTGATAGCTTTCCAGCACATTAAAGAGATGCGCCGTAATCTGATTGTTGATGAGCCCCTTGGATTTAATCGTGCCTTTTTTGGCGCCGTCAAACGCCGTGGCGTCGTTTTTAAACTCCTGAATGATGATGTCTTCTTTGTCGGTTTCGTATAAAATTTTGGCTTTGCCTTCGTAAACTTTCTTTTTCTTTTTAACGTTTGCTTCTATCAATTTTCCCTCCTCCCTTCCTTAATGATCTACACCAACACGTTTAAAAATAAAATCCACGTGTTTGAGTTGTTTATTTAAATCAAAACAGCTTTCGATTTCCTCCGGCGTGAGCCATTGGCGCACCGGAGCATCGCTGTGAATGGCGGATTTAAAATCGCCTGCGGAATTCCACACCGACATGGCGTGGGTTTGCACGATTTTGTAGGCCTCTTCCCGGCTCACCCCCTTTTTGGTGAGCGCCAGCAGAACGGCTTGCGAAAAGATCAAACCCTGCGTCTTTTCCAGGTTGCGCCTCATATTTTCCGGATAGACCACCAGATTTTCGACGACGTCGGTTATTTTGTAAAGCATGTAATCCAGCGCCATCGTACTATCTGGAATAATTATTCGTTCCACCGACGAGTGAGTAATGTCGCGCTCGTGCCAGAGAGCGACGTTCTCGAGCGCCGCCAGCGAGTTGGCGCGCAGCACCCGCGCCAGCCCGGCCACCCGCTCGCAGGTGATGGGGTTGCGTTTGTGAGGCATGGACGACGAACCCTTTTGCCCTTTGCTAAACGGCTCCTCGGCTTCCAGAATTTCGGTGCGCTGCAAATTGCGGATTTCGGTGGCAAATTTTTCCAGCGAGCAGGCGATCAAACTCAACGCCGAAAGATATTCCGCGTGGCGATCGCGCTGCACAATCTGCGTCGACACCGGCGCGGGCTTGAGATTCAACTTCGCGCACACATACGACTCCACCCACGGATTAATATGCGCAAACGTCCCGACTGAGCCGGAGATTTTGCCCGCTGAGATGATGTCGATGGCGTTCTGCAGCCGCTGCATGCCGCGACCAATTTCATCGTACCATAACGCCAGTTTCAATCCGAACGTGGTCGGCTCGGCGTGGATGCCGTGAGAGCGGCCGATGCACACCGTATGTTTAAATTCCCGTGCCCGCCGCCCGACGGCGACCTTAAATTTGGACAAACGCTCCAAAAGGTGCAGCCCGGCCTCGCGCATCAAACACGCGAGCGCGGTATCCAGCAGATCGGACGAAGTCATGCCGAGATGAATGTAGCGGCTCGCCGGCCCCACGTATTCCGCCACGTTGGTGAGAAACGCGATGACATCGTGCTTGACGGTTTCCTCGATTTCGAGAATGCGTTCTTCATTAAAATTGGCTTTTTCTTTTATCTGAGTAAACGCCTCGGCTGGAATTTCACCGAGCGCAGCCAGCGCTTCACAGACCAGAATTTCCACGTTAAGCCAGGTGCGAAAGCGATGGTCATCGCTCCAGATGCGCGCCATTTCCGGCCGGGTGTAACGAGCAATCACGAAACGTCCTCAGGTTAATTCAAGCTTTGCAATTTCAGATTGATGTGCAGCGTTCGGCTGTCGCGCAGCACCGTCAATTGCAGCAGGTCGCCGCCGCGCAAGTCCGATTCCTCGATAATTCGCCAGATATCGCTGCTATTTTTAATCGGGTTGTCATTGACTTTGGTAACGATATCGCCTACTTCCAGCCCCGCTTGCGCCGCCGGGCTGTTTTTGTCCACCTCGGTCACGATCACGCCATTGGTGCTTTTCAGGCGGAAATAGCGCGCCACCAGCGGCGTGAGCTCCTCCACTTTCAATCCCGACGTCCAGCGGCGGTTCACTCTGCCGTGCTGCTTCAAATCATCTAACACCCTCTTGATGCGATTGATGGGGATCGCGAATCCGAGGCCGATGGAACCGGTGCTGTACTGGCTTCCAGTATAAATGAAGGTGTTCATGCCGATGACCTCGCCGAGGCTGTTCACCAGCGGGCCGCCGCTGTTCCCCTGGTTGATGGCCGCGTCGGTTTGAATCATGTCCTGGTAAACGCGGTCATTTCCGAGCCGCCCAAAATCGCGATCCACGGCACTGATTACCCCGACGGTCACCGTGGGCTTGGCATTGATTTCAAACAAGCCAAACGGGTTGCCGACAGCAATCGCCCATTCGCCAATGACGATTTGCTCGGAATCTCCGAACTGGACATAGGGGTGCGCATCGCCACTAATTTTAAGCAAGGCAATGTCGGTGATAAAATCGCTACCCACGACTTCGGCATTGTGCTGGGAACCATCCGGCAGCGTAACCACGATTTCGCTGGCGTTATGAACCACGTGCTCGTTGGTGAGAATGTACCCATCGTTTGAAATCAAGAAACCCGAGCCCAGGCTTTTCACCGGCCGGAGGTACGTTTGTTCCGGAAAGAAAAAGCGAAAAAACGGATCATCGTCGAAAGTAAAAGGTGAGCGCACGTATTCGCGCATCTGAATCACGTTGATACCGCAGGTGGCGTTGCTGACCTTGAACACCGCGCGGGTGATGGCGTTCTCGCGGCTCGTTGAGATATCATTATTGGTTTGGTAGTTCTGAGCTGCCGCCGGCTGCACATTCATCGTGTTGGGTTCAAGATTTTTTGCCGCCGATTCTTGCTGTGGTTTCTGGCATCCCAATAACAAAAAGAACAGCCACCAAACAAATGGATTTCTCCTTTTCATTTTTTTATTTTATTGGACCTGATTTTTGACTTTTTCCCAGTCTGCCAGAAAACCCTTCAAGCCGATGTCGGTTAACGGATGGTTGAAAAGCTGATCGAAAACCTTAAACGGCATGGTGCCGATGTCCGCGCCGATCAGCGCCGCCTCCAGCACGTGCACCGGGTGACGTAGACTGGCCGCCAGGATTTCGGTCTTGAAGCCGTAATTATCATAAATAGTGCGGATATCGGAGATGATATCCATCCCCACGCCGCTGATATCGTCCACACGGCCAACGAACGGGCTGATAAAACTGGCGCCGGCTTTGGCGGCCATCAACGCCTGGGTGGCGCTGAAGCAGAGGGTCACGTTGGTGCGAATGCCTTCGGAAGCGCACGCCTTTACCGCTTTCAGCCCCTCGCGAATCATCGGGATTTTGACGTAGATGTTGGGATGCAGCTTGACGAGATCGTGCGCCTCTTTCATCATCCCGTCGAAGTTGATACTCACTACTTCGGCGTTGACCGGCCCTTTGACCACCTCGCAGATTTCGAGCAGCAGATCTTTGAATTTGCGCTTTTCCTTGGCGACCAGCGAGGGATTGGTGGTGACGCCGTCGAGAATGCCCATGCTGACGGCTTGTTTGATTTCATCGAGGTTGGCGGTATCTAAAAAGAATTTCATGGTACTTCTCCTTAATTAGTTTAATAATTTTTTAAAACAATCAAGCCGAGAATATATTCTTCCACGGTTTTACCAATTTTTTTCGCGTCCTTTTCTAAAGATTGCAACCTCGCCTCCGATAACCTTAATGTCAAAGCGCTCATTTTAAAACCTCGTCAATAATAAATCTTCTCCAAAAACAATCCGTGTGCCGGCACCGAGAACCCGGCGCGGTTGCGATCGCGCGATTCCAAAATTTTTTGCACGTCCTCCGGCTGCAGCCGCCCGCGCCCCACGTCGACCATGGTACCGACGATGATGCGCACCATGCTGTGCAGGAAGCGATTGGCGCAAATTTCAAAAATAATGTCATCCTCGGTTTCTTTCCAGACGAGGCTCTCCACGTTGGAAAGATAATGCGGCTCCTCGTCGCTTTCTTTGCAAAAAGCTGCAAACACGTGCTCGCCCATCAAATGGCTGGAGGCACGGCGTATCTTTTCCAGATCCAGTTGATATTTGCAAAACCAGGCGTACTGCCGGCCAACCGCGCGAAACTTTTTCGTTATGACGTAGCGGTATTTCCGTTTGATGGCGCTGTAGCGCGCGTGAAACGAGTCATCCACTTCTTCTGCATCCACCACGATTACGTCCGGCGGAAGATAGCTATTGAGTCCCAGCCGAATCGAATTGAGCTCCAGCGCGCTGGCGGTTTTAAAATTCGCGACCTGGCCTAACGCGTGTACGCCCGCATCAGTACGCCCGCCGGCGTAGATTTTCGGGCGCTGCTGCATGAGCTGATAGATGGACTGCTGTAGGGCTCCCTGCACGGTTCTTCCCCTGGGCTGCCACTGCCAGCCGCAAAAGTTGGTGCCGTCGTATTCGAGGATAAGTTTTATGTTTCGCATGTCAAATTATTGGCTGCTTAGTTCAATCTCACACCTTCTCCGACTCCATTCTTTCTACTAATGCCTTTGGCAATTCAATAAGAACGAAGCGGTCGGCTGAGTACAAGTAATCTTCACCACTTTCATCAATCACACGTAAATCGCCGTCCTTTGCAGCCTCCTCATTGGGTAGCACACGGTAAATCTTGTATAGTTCTAACGAAGCTAAATACCCCAAATTATCTACACACACAGCAAAAAGCGGTGAAGCATTCTTATAATTCATAGTCTAATCCACGTAACGTTTACGTTTGAATTCTTTCTTACCAAATGCCGTGCGCTTCATACCAATGCACCTCGGCTTTCCTTATCCTGCCATTAGAAAGACGAATGGCGGCGACCCCTTTTAATCTCCGCCAACGACCTTTGCCATAAATCTTATGCAAGCGCGCAATGTCTGTTATCGCATTACCAATCGCTATTGTTTCGATGTTCGAAATTTTGCTAATTACTTCAAACTCATCATTGCGCATAGGTTAAATGTGCCACGCACTTCGGAAGTACGCAGCAACATATTCCCGCTATTTCAACACAAAAATTCCCAGCATAAACGCCGCCGAAAAAATTAACACCCCAACGTCCGCACCGGTAAAAGCCAACCGATTATAACTGCTGCGCCCCTCGCCGCCAATATACGCGCGGGCTTCCATGGCCACGGCCAGGTCGTCTGCACGCCGAATCGCCGAGACAAATAACGGCAAAATCATCGGGATGATGTTTTTGACCCGTTCCAACAAGCTGCCTTCGAGGGAAGCGCCGCGCGAAAGCTGCGCGTTTTTGATGCGCTCCGCCTCGTGAATTAAAATCGGTATGAACCGCAGCGAAAGGGTCATCATCATGGCCAATTCGTGCACTGGCAGCTTGAACCGTTTGAGCGGCGAAAACAACCTCTCGACCCCATCAGTAAGTTCGATAGGAGATGTCGTCAAAGTTAACAGCGCCGCCAGAATAATCAGCAGCGCCAATCGCAGGGTGTAGGTCAAGCCGTTGAGCAGCCCGCTCTCGATAATTCCTAAAATAAAATATGGAAACCGATCCACGATGGTTATTTCGAGTACATGAATACCAAACGTGATGAGAAAAAGCCACAGAAACCATTTTAGATTGCGGGCGATAATGTTAAAAGGAATCTTCGAAACGTAAACCACCAGCAGAGCTACCGCGCCATGGATTAAAATTAAGTCAAGGGTTTTTGAAAAAAGCAGGCTCGTCATCAGAATCAGACTGGTCAGAAGTTTACTCCGCGGGTCCAACCGATGCAAAAACGACTGGCCGGGGTAATATTGCCCCAACGTTATGTCTTTTAAAAAAGCCACGCCAAGTGCAAACATTTTATGGCTAATATACAATTAATTTTAAAAAAATCAAACGAAAAAGCTGGCGGCTCTATAAACGAACCTAAAATTTTCGCTTGACTTTTTACATTAATTCTTTTATGTTGCTTCCTGCCTACGGAGGGGCTCGCATTCAGTCAATTCTTAGAACAGCAATCATCTTCTTTATAGCTTCGGAGGAGGAAGCAACGCTGATTGTCCCGGTGTTATTCAGCGCAAGAAAATTTTACTCGCAAAATGAGCAATCAGTTGTTTCGCCTTAAGTCGATGCGAACGTTGAATCTTTTCTACTTCCCACTCTCATAACGGAGGAGGATTTATGGCGGAATCAAAAAATAAACCGGCTGCAGGTTTTCAACCGTTTATCTCCGCAGAAATGACCATTTCGGAATTTACCCTGAAAGCAATTTTATTAGGCGCCTTGTTTGGCATTTTGTTTGGCGCGGTGACGGTGTACGTGGGCCTGCGCGCCGGGCTGACGGTCGGCGCCTCGATCCCGATCGCCGTGCTTTCAATCAGCATCCTGCGTGCGTTCGGCAAGGCCAGCATCCTCGAGAACAACATCGTGCAGACGACCGGCTCCGCCGGCGAATCGGTGGCCGGCGGCGTGATCTTCACCCTGCCCGCGCTGATCTTCCTCGGATTTCCACTCGAGTACACACGCATTTTTCTGCTGGCGTTCATCGGCGGGGCGATTGGCGTGCTGTTCATGATCCCGCTGCGGCGGCAGCTCATCGTGAAGGAACACGGCAACCTGCTCTATCCCGAGGGCACCGCTTGCGCCGACGTGCTGATCGCGGGCGAGCGCGGCGGCTCATTTGCCGGACGCGTATTCCTGGGACTGGGACTCGGGGGCGTTTATACTTTTTTGATGGCGATCGCCAACGCCTGGATTTCACGCCCGCGCTACGAGCCCAACTGGCTGCCCGGCGCGTCGTTCCGCGCGGAAATTACTTCCGAATATTTAGGCGTGGGTTATATCATCGGGCCGCGCATTGCCGGGACGATTTTTGCCGGCGGGGTCTTCTCCTGGCTAGTATTGATGCCGGCCATCAAATTCTTCGGCTCGCTCGCGTCGGGGCTGACGCTTTATCCCAGCACCATACCGATTCCAGATATGAGTCCCGACCAGTTGTGGGCGAGCTATATTCGCCCGATGGGCGCGGGCGCAGTGGCCGCTGCGGGACTTATCACGCTGATGAAGACGATTCCAACTATCGTGTCCGCGCTCACAGCAGGACTGAAAGACGTGCGCGCACAGCGGGCCGGCGAAGAAACCGGCACCGGACGCACCGAACGCGACCTTCCTATGAAGGTGGTCATCGTCGGGTCGCTGGTGATTGTCGCGCTCATGTGGATGCTTCTCACGTTTATGCCGGTGCCCGGTGCAAAAACCGGCATGTTTGCAAACCTGGTGGCCTCAGTTTTCGTGGTGGTATTCGGGTTCCTTTTCGTCACGGTGTCGTCGCGCATTTGCGGGCTGATCGGCACGTCGGCGAATCCCATCAGCGGCATGGCCATCGCCACGTTGATGGCCACGTGCGCGATGTTTCTCGTGGCGGGCTGGACGGCGGGTGCTTATTCCGCGCTGGCGCTCACCATCGGCGGCGTGGTGTGCATCGCTGCCGCCAATGCCGGCAATACATCGCAGGACCTGAAGACGGGGTATATCGTGGGCGCCACCCCGCACCGACAGCAGGTGGCGCTGATCATCGGCGTGATCGTCAGCGTGTTCGTCATCGGCGGCACGTTGATTCTGATGAACATCGGCCTCTCCGAATTTAAGCCGATGCAAATTCCCCTGAACATCGAAACCGCGCGCGCAGGCGAGGGCGGTGTGCAGGTGGAGAAAGAGAGCTACGAATACAAGGGCAAGTCGTACGTCCTGATCAACGCGCTCGGCTCTCGCGAAGTACCTGACGGCAAATACCTTTATGATTCGTCCACTGGGCAAATTGAAATTCAGTGGGTGCAGGGCATCGGCAGCGACAAAGCCGCGGCCCCGCAGGCGCGCCTGATGGCCACGGTGATCAGCGGCATCCTCAACCAACGTCTGCCGTGGCGGTTGGTGATGCTCGGCGTGTTTTTAGTGTTGGCAGTGGAGCTGCTGGGCATTCGCTCTCTTTCGTTTGCCGTGGGTTCCTACCTCGGACTCCACACCACACTGGCGATTTTCTGCGGCGGAATTGTGCGCTGGCTCATCGAGCGCAGACAGGAAAAATCGGCCGGCGGGCATGCCGAAAGTGATGTAAGTCCGGGTTCGCTTTACTCCAGCGGCTTAATTGCCGCGGGCGGGGTAGTCGGCCTGCTGGGGATCGTCATCAACGTTTTGGGCGACCCGGAGTTGGGCATCAAGTTATTGCCA
>Ga0247727_10009784_pt1 | contig 17192 bp, 15 predicted proteins | sample WisWelCaveWW1625_FD_202498 | JGI IMG/M metagenome (GOLD analysis project Ga0247727, IMG submission 202498) | Biofilm microbial communities from Wishing Well Cave, Virginia, United States - WW16-25 | ecosystem: Environmental > Aquatic > Deep subsurface > Groundwater > Cave microbial mat | place...
CTAGCCTCGCAGCGCGGCGAGCTTCTCGGCACTCGCGCGGAACTCTCGGGCGTCTGCGTAGCGCGCGCCGTGGGCTACGCGTGTCACGCCGATTTCCGCGAGAGCGGCCAGCTGCTCGCGCGCGCGCGGTGGGTCGTCGAGCGGGAGCGCGCCGAGCGCAGCGATCTCGAGCGGCTCGCGGCCGTGCTCGCGGGCGAGCGAGCGCAGAAGTGAAGCGTGCGGGCGTAGCTTGTCCGGGTCCGCGCCCATCGGCATCCAGCCCTCGCCGAGGCGCACCGCGCGCTCGAGCGCCTGCGGTGGCTGGCCGCCGACGAAGAGCGGTGGACGCGGCGGGCGCGGGCGAAACAGGAACGGCTGGCCGTTCGCCTCGGCGTGGTCGTCCGCGAACCAGGCGCGCCACTGCGCGAGCGTCTCGTCGGTGATGCGCCCGCGCCGCTCGCGCGGAACGCCGAGCGCCCGGAACTCCGGCGCCATCCAGCCCACGCCGACGCCGAGCGCCAGCCGCCCGCCCGAGAGCTCTTGCAGCGTGGCGATCGCCTTCGCGGTGGGGAGCGCAGGGCGATACGGCACTACGAGCACGGCCGTGCCGAGGCCGATGCGCTCGGTGGCGCCCGCGAGCCAGGCGAGTGCGGTGAGCGGATCGAGGTAGCGCCCGCCAGAGCCTTCCGAGTCGTCCGGCGGGATCGCGACGTGGTCCACCACCCAGACGTCGTCGAGGCCTGCCTGCTCGGCCGCGCGCGCGCTGCCGAGCAGCGTCTCCCGCGTGGACGCCTCGCCCATCGTGCGCAGCACGAGCCCGAGCCTCACAGGAGCTTCCGCAGCAAGCTCTCGGCCGTCTCATCGACCCAGCGCAGCAACGAGCCTTCATCGCGGGCGTGCGGCAGCAGCACCAGGCGATCGACGCCGAGGTCGCGGTAGCGCTGCGCGGTATCGAGGTCGATGCGCGGCAGAGGCGTGATCGTGATCTCGAGCGCGCCGAGCGTGGCCGGGCGCGGGGCCTCGCGCTGCGCGGCTGCGAGGCCGGCGAGATCGGCCTTCGTCACTTCGAGATCGCGCAGGAAGCCGTACCAACCGTTCCCGCGCAGAACGGCGCGGCGCAGCGCCGCGGAGCTGGTGCCGCCGACCACGATCGGCGGATGCGGCTTCTGTACGGGGCGCGGTTGCGCGTCGATCCCGCTGAAGCGCACCGTGCGGCCCGCGAACGACGGCTGCGACTGCGTCCACAGCGCCCGGATCGCGTCGATGTACTCGTCGGTGCGCGCGCCGCGATCGTCGAAGCGTGCGCCCAGCGCGTCGAACTCCGGCTTCAGGTAGCCGGCCCCGAGCCCGAAGGTCAGCCGGCCCTGCGAGAGCACGTCCACGCTCGCCAGCTCCTTCGCCAGCACCACCGGGTTGCGCTGCGGCAGGATGATGATTCCGGTCGCGAGGCGGAGGCGCTGCGTGTGCGCGGCGAGGAAGGCGAGCGCCACCGCGGGGTCGAGCATCGGATGCTGTGGCGCTGCGGGCGACGGCGGCGCCTGCGGGTCGGGCAGCACCACGTGCTCGCCCGTCCAGACCGACTCGAAGCCGGCGGCCTCGGCAGCGCGTGCGACCCGGGCCGCCGTCCCGGGCGCCGCGCACGGGCCCGTGTTGATGCCGAAGAAACCGAAGCGCACGTGCTGCCTCCCGTCGGGGCCACGATACTCCCGGGCACTGTGCGATGGAAGCGGGCTCCTCGATGCCGCGAGGTGCACCACACAGGAACCCGGAGGGTCGTGCATGGGAGGAGAGCGGCTGCAGCCGACGGCGCTTCGCGCCGCGGCTGAGCCGCGTTTCGGAGCTAGGCCACGCCGGTGACCAGGAACTGCGGGAGCAGCAGCAGAAACTCGCCCGCCTCGATCGCGCGCTTCACGTCGGCGACGATGGCGTCGAGCAGCGCGGGCGCGAGCTTCCCCGACGCGCGCGCGTACTGGACCATGTTCCAGACGACCGGCGCCATGTGCCCCTTCACGTCCGGGTTGGCGAGCACCTGCAGCTGCACGTCGCGAAAGCCCGCGCGCCGAAACAGCCGATGGAGCTGCCGGCCGATCTGCGGCGTGCGATAGGCGTGCCGCGCCGCCGCGAAGAGCTCGGCCGTTCGTTCGAGGCCGAGGGGCTCGATCGCGAGCAGCGCCCAGTCGCTGTCGATCACGTGGGCGATCCCGCCCGGACGCAGCGCCGCCCGGAAGCTCGCGAGCGTCTGCCCCGGGTCGTCCACGTACTCGAGCACGTTCTTGCAGACGACGCGGTCGAGAGCCCCGAGCAGCGGAATCCCATCGCTCGTGATCCGATGGACGCTGACCCTGCCGGCCACGCCCTCGGCCTCTGCGCGGGCGCGGGTGCGGCGCACGAACTCGGCGTTCAGGTCGAGCGCGTGCACGTGACCGCTCGGGCCGACACGGCGGGCCAGCTCGACGGCGAGATGGCCGGGACCGCAGCCGTAGTCCGCCACCACCTGCCCGGGCGCGAGAGCGGCCGGCGCCAGCAAGGGCTCGAGCTGCGGCCGCCAGCGAAACAGCTCTTCGTAGGCGTCGAGCCGCTCGGGCGTGACCGTCAGCCAGTGGTCGCGGTAGTAGGACAATTCGCTCATGCGCCCGGACTGACTCCTGCCGCGAAGGCTCCTACGATACCCCGCTCATGTCGCCGAGCTTCGCGTCGCGCCGAGCGCCCGATCGCCACGCCCTCGCATCAGCGGGCCGTCGAGCGGCGGCGGCCGCGCTCGGCCTGCTCTGCCTCACGCTGCTGGGCACGCTCGGCTACATGGCGATCGAGGGCATGCGTTTCCTCGACGCGCTCTACATGACCGTGATCACGCTGACCACGGTCGGCTACCGCGAGGTGAAGCCGCTCTCCGACGTCGGCCTCTGGTACACGATGGGGTTGCTCGCAGTCGGCGTCGGCATGGTCTTCTACACAGTGGTGCAGGCAGGCGCCTTCCTGATGGAAGGACGCCTCCTGGAGCTGTGGAGCAGGAGGAGCACGATGCGTGCGATCGACGCGCTGCACGATCACGTGGTGATCTGCGGCTTCGGGCGGCTTGGGCGCGCCGTCGCGGAGCAGCTCGCCGCGAGCGGCGCCGCCTTCGTCGTGATCGACCCCGATCCCGCCGCACAGGCCGAGTGCGAGACGCGAGGCTGGCTGGTCGTCGCGGGCTCGGCGCTCGACGACGAGACGCTGGCCACGGCTGGGATCACGCGCGCCCGCGCGCTGGTGGCCGCACTCGGCAGCGATGCGGACAACGTCTTCATCGCGCTCTCGGCGCGCGAGCACAACGCGGCGCTCCGGATCCACGCCCGCGCCGAGACCAGCGAAGGCGTGCGGCGTCTGCGCCAGGCGGGCGCCAGCCAGGTGATCTCGCCGCACCAGCTCGGCGGCGTGCGCATCGCCAATGCGATCGTGCGGCCGGGCGTGGTGGAGTTCCTCGAGCTCTCCGACGTCGGCACCGCACGCGAGATCGACCTCGAAGAGGTGCGCCTCAGCGAGCGCAGCGCCGCCTGCGGCGTGCGCCTGCGCGATCTCGCGGGCCGCGGCGTGCGCGTCTCGGTGGTCGCGATCAAGCGCGGCGACGAGGCACTGCGGCTCCAGCCCGGCCCCGACGACGAGCTGTGCGCGGGCGATCGCGTAGTCGCGCTCGGCGACCGCGAGAACCTGGCGCGGCTCGCGGCCATGGCCGAGCCAGCCTAGGCGGTGGACGACGCCGAGATCCTCGCCATCGAGCGCGCCGCCTTCGAGACCTGGCCTGCGGCCGAGGTCGTGGCGCTCGGCGGCTGGCGGCTGCGCTTCAACCAGGGCGTCACGCAGCGCGGGAGCTCGGTGTGGCCCGGACCCGGTGCGAGCGAGCTGCCGCTCGGCGCACGCATCGACGCGGTCGAGCGCTTCTACACCGAGCGCGGCGCGCCAGCAATGTTTCAGCTCTCGCCGGCGGCCGAGCCTTTGGAGCTGGATGCCGCGCTCGCGGCGCGCGGCTACGAGACCACGTCGGCTCCCGTGAGCGTGGAGACCTTGGCGCTGACGCCGCTCGCGCTGTCCGCCGCGCCGCCCGGCGTCGAGGTGTCGTGCGCGGACGCGCTCTCGGAGGAGTGGTTCGAGCTCTCCGGCCGGCAGGGGCGCTTCCGCGGCGCGGACGCCCTGGTGTATCGCGCGCTGCTCGAGCGCCTCGCGGGCCGCGCCGGCTTCGCGCTCGTACGAGTGGACGGCCGGCCCTCGGCCGTCGGGCTCTGCGTGCTGGCGCCGCCCTGGGCCGGCGTCTTCTCGATGCTGACGCGCGAGGCAGAGCGCGGGCGCGGGCTCGGCGAGGCGGTGCTCGTTGCCATCGCGCGCTGGGCGCAGAACCGCGGCGCGAGCCGGCTCTTTCTGCAGGTCGAGAGCGACAACGCCCCAGCGCGCAAGCTCTACACCCGCGCCGGCTTCGTGCCGCGCTTCGCGTACCACTATCGGCGACGGATCGAGCCGCGGTAGGCTGGCCGACATGACACCCGACGCCTTTCTCGACGAGTGGCATCGCATCGTGCGCGAGCGCGACATCCCCGCGCTCGCCCCCCTGCTCGCGCCCGACGTCGAGCTGGGCGCCCCGCCCTACTGGGAGCCGCTGCGCGGCGCCGCGCTCGTGCAGCACCTGCTCGGCCTGATCCTCGAGACCATCGAGGGCTTCACCTATCGCCGCGAGTGGAGGCAGGGCAGCGAGCTGGCGCTCGAGTTCCGTGGCAGCGTCGCCGGGCTCGAGCTGCAAGGCATCGACCTGTTCTCGCTCGACACGGACGGCCGCATCCGCCGGCTCGAGGTGCCGATGCGCCCCATCAACGCCGTCGCCGCGCTGCGCGACGCGATCGCCCCGCGCATGAACGAATACTTCACGAAGCGGACCCGGTGAGGAGAGAGCCGGCTCGAATCGAGAGAAGGGGCGACCCCGAGACTCTCACGCTGATCGGCCCCGAGGACCGCGGCACTCGACGTCTACGGACGGGCAGGAGTGGAAAAACCTTTCCCTGATTCTGGGAACTCCTGTTCCGCGGAGGCTCGCCATTCAGCGCGAGAAGCCGCTAGACCGCCGATTCAGGGCGGCATGTGTTTTGCTTCTCCGGTGACCCTGGAGGGGCGCCCCGAATGCCTTCGCTACCTCGCTTCCTGCTCGGCGCAGCCGCCGTCCTCCTGCCGCTGATCGCCTCTTCCGCGGGCGCGACCCCCGTCCAATACGACTTCATCCTCGGCTCCGTGAGCGTCTCTCTGGTCGAAAATAGCCCTGGCAAGCCGGTGCTCGCGTCTGACACCGCGACCCTCACCGGAACCTTTGCGACCTTCGACGACGCCGTTCCGGCACTCATCGACTTCGAGTTCGTCATCGACGACAACTCGGTCGTCCTCGGGCCGCTCGGTTCGATCGACGTGTACCTCACCGCCAGCGCCGCTGGAGGATTCTCTGCGCCCGCCACGCCCTTGGGCGGTGGTGTCTACTCCTGGTCGGGCGGCGCCGTGGATGTCACGGGCTCGCTCACCTTCACGGGCGGCCCCCTCGATGGCCAAACGGCCCCCGTCGCGATCTCGCTTCCGTCGGTCGATGGGTTGTTCCAGACGGCGATGATCGGCCCGCAGGTCGTCGGCGTCGTGAACGCATTCGACGTCTACGCCTTCACGATCGAGGGCGTCGATTACTTCATCCGGGCGAACGTCTCCTTCCAGGGCGCGCCCGTGCCGGAGCCTTCATCGGTCGCCCTGGCCGCGCTCGCTCTCGCCGCAGTCGCGTATAGCCGTCGCCGAAGCCTCTAGTCGGGGCCTTGGCCTTTCAACCTCCGGCATCGTCTCGTCGCGCGGCGCGTCTTCGCGTGAGGGAGCCGGGGCCCGGCCTACTCGTCGAGGTCCCGCTTCGAGAAGCCGTACGCCGCCGCCATCTCCGGATCGCCGCGGCCGATCAGCTTGGCGAGGCCGACCATCACACGGCACTGCTTGAAGGTCGCATCGTCCTGCATCTTGCCGTCGAGCATCACCGTGCCGGAGCCGTCGCCCATCGCCTCGATCACGCGGCGCGCCCAGGCCACCTCGTCGGGCGGCGGGCTGAACACGCGGCGCGCGATCTCGATCTGCGAGGGATGCAGCGACCAGGCGCCGACGCAGCCCATCAGGAACGCATTGCGGAACTGGTCCTCGCACGCGATCGGGTCGCCGATGTCGCCGAAGGGCCCGTAGAAGGGCAAGATGCCGGTCGAGACGCAGGCGTCGACCATACGCGCCATCGTGTAGTGCCAGAGATCCTGCTGCGCCGTGGCACGGGGTGCGTCGGGCGCCTCGGGATTCGGGTCTTCGCGCACGAGATAACCGGGATGGCCGCCGCCGACGCGCGTGGTCTTCATGCGCCGCGAGGCCGCGAGGTCCGCCGGGCCTAGGCTCATGCCCTGCATACGGGGCGAGGCGCCCGCGATCTCCTCGACGTTCGCGACGCCGAGCGCGGTCTCGAGGATGGCGTGGATCAAGAGCGGCTTCTTCAGGCCGTGCTTCGCCTCGAGCTGCGCCAGCAGCTGGTCCACGAAGTGGATGTCCCAGGGGCCCTCCACCTTCGGGATCATCACCACGTCGAGCTTGTGACCGGCGCCGCCGATCACGCCGAGCATGTCGTCGAGGAACCACGGGCTGTCGAGCGAATTCACGCGCGTCCAGAACTGCGTGGCGCCGAAGTCGGTCTCGTTGGCGATCTTGACCAGGCCCTCGCGCGCAGCGGCCTTGTTCTTGATCTCGATCGCGTCCTCGAGGTTCGCGAGCAGGATATCGACGCGCTTGGCGATGTCCGGGATCTTCGACGCCATGCGCGGATTCGAAGGGTCGAAGAAGTGGATCATGCGCGAGGGGCGCACCGGGATGTCGTTCCACGGCTTCGGCGCTCCGATCGCGAGCGGCTTGGCGAAGTTGCGGGGGTTGCGCATGCGGCCTCCGGAAAGGGCCGGAGTCTAGCCGGCCGGCACCACGTGCGGCTGCGGCTCTCGCGAGCGCCGGCGGAGCCTCTTGCGCAGCCACTCGACCCCGTCATCGAGCGTGAGATAGAACACGGGCACGACCAGCAGCGTGAGCGCCGTGGACGAGATCATGCCGGCCATCGCCGCCATGGCCATCGGCGAGCGCGTCTCGGCCCCCGGTCCGATGCCGAGCGCGGCCGGGGCGGCGCCGAAGATCATCGCGATCGCCGTCATCAGCACCGGCCGCATGCGGATCGGCGCGGCGCGCCGCATCGCCTCGATCTTGTCGAGCCCGCGCTCGCGCAGCTGGTTGGCGTAGTCCACCAGCAGGATCGAGTTCTTCGTCACCAGCCCGAACAAGAGGATGATGCCGATCATGCTGAACAGGTTGAGCGTCATGCCCGGCCGCCCGATCGCCTTCATGAAGAGCAGGCCGCCGAGCGCGCCGACCATCGCGAGCGGCAGCGCCAGCATCACCGTGAGCGGGTGCACCAGGCTCTCGAACTGCGCGGCCAGCACCATGTAGATCACCAGGATGCCGAGGCCCATCGCGAAGAGCAGCGTCTGGAAGCTCTTCACGAACTCCTCGGTGCCGCCCGCCGGCAGCATGCGCACGCCCTCGGGCAGCAGCTGCTTGGCAATCGTCTCGGCCTCGGCGATCGCGGCGCCGAGATCCTTGCCTTCGGTCAGGTTCGCCGAGATGCGCACGGCGCGCTGGCGGTTCACGCGCGTGATGGTCGAGGGCGCGGCGCCCTTCTCGACGCGCACCAGGTTGCGCAGCTCCATGACGCCGCCCTGCCGCGTGCGCACGTAGAGCCCGAGGATCGAATCCGGGTCGCGGCGGTGCTTCTCCTCGAGGCGCACGCGGATGTCGTAGCGGTTGCCCGCTTCGCTGAATGTGCCGACGTCCATGCCGCCGATCATGGCCTGGACGGTGGTGGCGAGCTGGTCGGCGTCGATGCCGAGCGCGGCGGCCTTCTCGCGGTCGGGGATCACGCGCACCTCGGGGCGCCCGAGCCTGAGGCTCTGGTCCACGTCCACGAAGCCGCCCTTCGCCTCGAGCGCCGCGACAAAGTTGTCGCCGAGCGCTGCCAGCTCCGCGATCTCGAGGTTGCCCTGCAGCTCGATCTCGAACTCGCCGCGGTCGGCGCTCATCTGCATCCCCGACATATCGCTGAGACGCACCTTCTGGCCCGGGATCGCGCCGAGCACCTTGCGCCCCTCGTCGATGATCTCGTGCACTCCGCGCTCGCGGAGCGCGCGGTTCTTCAGCATCACGAACATGATCCCGCGCGTCGGGTCGGCGCCGCCTTCGGGGCCTGCGAAGCCCACGCCCGCGAAGCCACCGGCGACCTCGGGCTGTGAGAACACCCACGCTTCGTTCTTCTTCATCACCTCGAGCGTGCCCTCGGGTGAGGTGCCCGGCGGCGTCTCGACCGCGACGAAGAAGCGGCCCACGTCGGCGGGCGGGAAGAACTCGGTGCCGAGCTGGCCGGACAGGCCGCACGCGCCGGCCAGGCTCACGAGCGCGACGCCGAGCGTTGCGCCGCGGTGCGCCAGCGTCCAGTCGAGCAGGCGGCGATAGCTCGACTCGAGGTTCCCGAGCCAGACCTCGAGCCGGTGGTAGATGCTGCCGTGCTCGCGCTCCCTCGCGGCGGGGATGCGCGCCGCGAGCATGGGCGTGAGCGTGAGCGCGACGACCAGCGAGAGCAGAACCGCGGTGGCGACGGTGGCCCCGAACTCGGACAGGAAGTTCCCGACCATGCCGGTGACGAAGACGACGGGCACGAACACCGCGGCGACGGAGACGGTCGCCGCGGTCGCGGCGAAGGCGATCTCGCGCGTGCCCTTCGAGGCCGCCTCGAACGGGCCTTCGCCGGCCTCGCGGTGCCGCTCGATGTTCTCGAGCACCACGATCGCGTCGTCGATCACCACGCCCACCGCCAACGTGAGCGCCAGGATGGTCATGGTGTTGAGCGTGTAGCCGAGCACCCACATCACGCCGAAGGTGGCGATCAACGAGATCGGGATCGCGAGGCCCACCACCAGCGTGGGCCGGAAGCGGCGCAGGAACACGAACACGGTGGCCACGGCGAGCAGCGCGCCGAACCAGAGGCTGAAGATCGCCTCCTCGACCGCCTCCTTGATGGCGCGCGAGAAGTCGGCGACGCCGTCTCCCCTGCTGAACTTCATGTCCGCGGGAAGCGTCTTGTCGAGCAGCTCGATGCGGCGGTGCATCTCCTCGGCGATCGCCACGGTATTGCCGTCAGACTGCTTGGTGACGCCGATGCCGACGGCGGGGTGGCCGCTGTAGCGCGCGTAGCCGCGCTCGTCTTCGGAGCCGTCCTCGAGCCGCGCCACGTCCGAGAGCCGGATTGGCGCGCCGTTCTCGTAGGCCACCACCATGGCCGCCAGCTCCGACACCGAGCGGTACTCCGCGTCGGTCTTCACGGCGAACTCGATGCGCTCGCCTTCGACCAGGCCGCCCGGACGCTCGACGTGCTCGCGACGCAGCGCCGCGACGACGTCGGTCGCCGCGAGGCCGCGCGCGCGCAACGCCTCGCCGTCGAGCCAGATGCGGATCTGCCGCTCGCGCTTGCCGAAGATCTCGATGCCCGCGACGCCGGGGATCGTCTCGACCTTGGGCTTGATGTGCTCCTTCACGAACTCGCTGGCGTCCACCTGCGGGCGCTCGGTCGTGATCGGGATCCACATGATCGGGAAGCCCGAGACGTCGAACTTGTCGACCACCGGCGGCTCGAGCTCCTTCGGCAGATCCCAGCGCGCGCGCGAGACGCGGTCGCGCACGTCCTGGGCGCCGCGATCGAGATCCTGACCCAGCTCGAACTCGACCGAGATGGACGAAAGCCCCTGGCGCGAGCGCGAGACGAGCCGCTTGAGGCCGGAAATCGTGTTGAGCTGCTCTTCGAGCACCTCGGTGACGTCCTCCTCCATCACCTCGGGGCTCGCGCCCTCGAGTACGGAGGTGACGTTGACCATCGGCAGCTCCATCTTCGGGTACTGGTCCACGCCGAGGCGCACGAAGCCGAGCGCGCCGAACACGACCAGCGAGAGCGTCACCATCCAGGTGAGCACCGGGCGGCGGATGAAGATGTCGATCCACGCCATCAGCGGGCTCCTTGCGCGGGAGCGTCGGCAACGGCCTCGAGCGACGGCTCCGCGGGCGCCGCGACCGAGCCGGTGCGCGCGATCGGCGACCCGTCCACCAGCGCGGCGTGGCCGCTCACGATCACGTCGTCCTCGGGGCCGAGGCCTTCGACGATCTCGACCAGCTCGTCGCGCTGGAGCCCTGTCTCGACCACTACGCGACGCGCATGGTCGTCGGCCGTGGCCACGAACACGACCTCGCCGTCGGCGCGCTGCAGCACGGCCTCCGCCGGCACGAGCAGCGCACCCTCACGCTTGGCGACGCCGAGATCGGTGCGTGCGAAGAGCCCGGGGCGCAGGCGACCGTCGGGGTTCGCGATGCGCGCCTTGACGCGCAGCGTACGCGTCCGGGTATCGACGATGGGAGAGATCACGGTCACTTCGCCCTGGAAGGTCTCGTCCGGGTACGGCGCCACTACCACGCCCACGGTCTGGCCGATGTGGACGCGCGCCGAATCGCGCTCGGCGACGGAGAACTCGACCTCGATCGGGTCGAGCGCCACCAGCTCGAAGAGCGGCTGGCCGGGGCGCACGTACTCGCCGCGCGACACCTCACGATTCGCGATCCAGCCCGAGAAGGGCGCGCGCAGGCGAGCGTCGCGCAAGGCGCGCTCGGCGACGCCGGCGCCGGCGCGCGCTGCCTCGACCATCGAGCGCGCGCGCTCGAGCCCGGTGGTGCGCTGATCGAGCCGTGCATCGGAGGCGATGCCCTTCTCGTGCAGTACGACTACGCGCTTCTGCTCGCGCTCCGCTTCCGCGAGCGCGGCGTTGGCGTCGGCCAGCTGGGCGTGGGCGTTGCGCGCGGCGAGGCCGCGCTTCTCGGGATCGACGGCCAGGAGCAGCGCGCCCTCTTCGACGCGATCGCCCTCCTCCACGGCCAGCTCGGTCACGACGCCTTCCACCTCGGAGGCAATCCGCGCACGATCCTTGGCCTGCAGCTCGCCGCTGCCCTCGATGCGCTCTTCGACGGTCGCCACGCTGGCGCGCGCGACCGTGACCGGCCTCGTCTGGTCTTCGGCCTGCTCGGCCTCCTTCGCGCAGCCGAGCGCGACGAGCGTCACCAGCAGAGTTGCAGCGAGAGCCTTCCCCGGGTCCGTCATGTCAACCGTTCCTTGCGCCGTCCGTTCTTCGCAGGCTCTTCCGTAACGAGCCCGCGCAGCAGCGCGTCGATCGCGTCTTCGATGCCAGCCTTGGACCACTCCTCTTCGGGCCGCGCGATGCGTCGCGATGCGAGCCCGTAGATCAGACAGAACAGCGCCTGGCCCGCGCTGCTCGCCTCGCTGACGCGCAGGCGGCCCTGCTCGGAGAGCTCCATCCAGGCTCGTTCCAACATGTCGCGAGCCTCCTGCGCGGAACGCGGAGGCTCGTAGGACTGGGCGCGTGGCGCGAACAGTAGCCGATGGTGCGTCGGGTTCCTGAGGCTGAAGCGTACGAAGGCCAGCGCCATCGCCCGCAGATAGGCGACCGGGTCGCCGCCCCGGGGCACTCGCTTCATCTGGCGCGCCAGGCGGTCGAAGCGCTCGTTCAGCAGCGCGTCGATCAGGCCCTTCTTGTCGCCGAAGTGGTGATACAGGGTTGGCGCGGTGTACCCGCAGCGCTCGACCAGCCGGCGGATCGAGAAGCGCTCCTCGCCCTCCTCGAGCAACAACGCCTCGGTGGCGTCGAGGATCGAGCGGCGCACCTGGGTGCGCTGCTCGTGGCGGCGTTGTGCGAAGGCGGGGGATCCCATGGCGGGGGGCTCGTCGGGCGCGAGCGGTGTGCAACTTAGCTAACGACGTTAAAGCTGCCAGGAAGCCCAGGGGGCGGCTCACTCCTCCTGCACGTAGCTCTGATGCAGATGGACCCGCTGCTGGGGTCGGCGCAGCCGCAGATTCAGCAGCTCGACGAACAGCGAGAACGCCATCGCGAAGTAGATGTAGCCCTTCGAGACGTGCTGGCCGAAGCCGTCCGCGATCAGCACCACGCCGATCAGCAGCAGGAAAGAGAGCGCCAACATCTTCAGCGTCGGGTGACGCTCGATGAATGCGCCGATGCGGCCCGCGAAGACCATCATCACCAACACCGCGATCACCACGGCCGTGACCATGATCGCGACCTCGCTGGCCATGCCCACCGCGGTGATCACGGAGTCGAGCGAGAACACGATGTCGAGCAGCACGATCTGCACGAGGATCGCGCCGAAGCTCGCGGCGCGCGGTGCGGCCTGCCCGTGCTCGCTGCCCTCGAGCTTGTCGTGGATCTCCCAGGTCGCCTTGGCCACCAGGAACAGGCCGCCGAAGAGCAGGATCAGGTCGCGGCCGCTGAACGGGTGATCGATCACGGCGATCGAGAAGAGCGGCTCGGTCAGCCCCATCACCCAGGAGATCGCGAGCAGCAGCGCGATGCGCATGCCCATTGCGAGGAACAGACCCAGCTGGCGTGCCTGCGCCTGGCGTTCGCGGGGCAGCTTCCCCACCAGGATCGAGATGAACACGATGTTGTCGATGCCGAGCACGATCTCGAGGCTCGAGAGCGTGAGCAGGGCAATCAGGTTCTCGCTGGTAAACAGCTCTGCCATCAGAACTCCACGTAGCCCGGCACGCGCGGGAAGGGGATCACGTCGCGGATGTTCGCCATGCCGGTGGCGAACTGGATCAGGCGCTCGAAGCCGAGGCCGAAGCCCGCGTGCGGCACACTGCCGTAGCGCCGCAGGTCGAGGTACCAGCGCAGCGCCTCGACGTCCATGCCGAGCCCGCGCATGCGCGCTTCGAGCAGGTCGTGGCGGTGCTCGCGCTGCGAGCCGCCGACGATCTCGCCGATGCGCGGCACCAGCACGTCCATCGCCCGCACCGTCTTGCCGTCGTCGTTGCCGTACATGTAGAAGGCCTTGATCGCGGCCGGATAGTCGGTCACCACGACCGGGCGCTTCACGTGCTCCTCGGTCAGGTAGCGCTCGTGCTCGCTCTGGAGGTCCGTGCCCCAGCGCACCGGGAACTCGAAGCTCTTGCCGCTCTTCTCGAGGATGGCCACCGCCTCGGTGTAGCTGAGCCGCTCGAAGGGTGACGCCACCACGTGCTCGAGCGTCGCCACCACGCCCTTCTCGATGCGCTCGTCGAAGAAGCGCATGTCCTCCGCGGCGCCCTCGAGCACGCGGGCCAGCACCTCGCGCAAGAAGGCCTCGGCCAGCGCCACGTCACCGTCGAGATCGCAGAAGGCCATCTCGGGCTCGACCATCCAGAACTCGGCCAGATGGCGGCTGGTGTTCGAGTTCTCGGCCCGAAAGGTCGGGCCGAAGCTGTACACGTTCGTGAGCGCGAGCGCGCCGATCTCGGCCTCGAGCTGGCCCGACACGGTGAGCCGCGCCGTCTTGCCGAAGAAGGCCGCGGAGCCCGCCACCTCGAACATCGCGCCGGCGCCTTCGGCGTCCGCGGCCGTCAGGATCGGCGCGTGCAGCCAGACGAAGCCGCGCCGCTGGAAGAAATCGTGGATCGCGCGCGCCGCCACGTTCCGCACGCGCAGCACCGCCCCGATCGTGTTCGTGCGCGGGCGCAGGTGCGCGATGCTGCGCAGGAACTCGAAGCTGTGGCGCTTCTTCTGGAGCGGATAGTCGGGCGCAACGCCGCCCACCAGCTCGACCGTGTGCGCGCGCAGCTCGACGCGCTGGCCGGCCGCGGGCGACGCCACCAGCGCTCCCGATACACGCACCGCACAGCCGGTGCCGAGCTGGCGCAGCTCGCTCTCGTAGTTCCCGAGCTCGGGGCCGGCGACCACCTGCAACCCCGAGAGACAGGAGCCGTCCGACAGGTCGAGGAAGGAGAGCTCCTTCGCGTGGCGCGCGCTGCGCAGCCAGCCCGCCACCTCGACCTCGGCCCCCGCCTCGCCCCGCTCGAGCAGCTCGCGAACGCGCGCCGCGCTCACGCGCCGAGCTCCGTCGCGAGGCGCAGGTCGAGGCGTTCGGCTTCGTCGAGCAGCAGCGCTGCCGCATCGGGTTCGAAGGTGGACATCAACACCTCGTAATGCCGGTCGCCGCCGGGCTCGTGGAAGTCGCGCGCGTGCGGGAGATAGCGAAGCCATCCGTTCGCGATCGAGAGCAACGCGGCGCTCTGCGAACCGATGCGCCGCCGCCAGTCGATGCCAACCTCTGCGGTCGCCTCGAGCGGCAGCGCTGCGAAGCGCGCCTCGCCGACGCGCAGAACCTGCACTTCGACGTCGGCCACGGCACCCCCAGCGAAGCGCGACGCCATGCGGCCGCGCAGGTAGGTCCGCACGCGCGCGATGCGTTCGCGGCGCTGCTCGGGCGCGAGGCCCTGCGTGCGCTCGGTCTCGAGGCGGAAGAAATCACCCGTGGAGAGCTCCGCGTCCGCCGGCAGATCCAGGGCCGCGAGCGCCGCCCGTCTCTGCTGCTCATCTTCGCGGTGCGCGGCGAGACGCACGCGCGAGGCCAGCGCGCCGAGCGCGAGCGATGAGCGCAGCGGCGCCGCGTCGAGTGCCGCCGACGCCACCGCCTCGCCCACCTCTCGTCCGAGCTTCTCCACCTCGTCGAAACCGACGCCGCGCGTCTTGCCGGTCTCGGCGAGGTCCTTGACGCCGCGCGTGCGCGGATCGACGTCGGCGTGCGCGCCGAGCAGGAAGATCGGCTCCGCGCCGGGCAGCGCCTCGGCGATGGCGCGACCCGCCGCCCACGGCCAGTCGGCGGACCAGGCGAGGTTCTCCGGACCGAGCGCGGTCGGATGGCAGCCGTAGCTATAGAGCACGGCGCGGGGCGCCCCGCTCGCGTCGTCCACGCGCAGCACGAGCGCGCTCGGGTCGCAGGGGCCGCCGGCTCTGCTCCGGTTCACGCCGATGCGCGCCTCTGCGTGTGCTAGCGAGAGCCGGGCGGGGCCGGAGCCGCGCACGGCCGTCTCGCCCGCTCGAACGGCCGCGTCGAGCAGCTCCGCGACATCCGCAGGCGCCGCCTTGCCGGCTGCCAGCGCGGCGATCCCGGTTTCGGGGCCCGCGTGGGTGTGGATGCAGGCCACCAGGATTCGCTCACGCGGGACGCCCGTGTTGCGCTCGAGCTGCGCGCGAACGAAGTCGGCCTGCGCGGGGGCGATCAGACAGACCTCGAGCGAGACGATCAGGCAGTCCGAACGTCCGGCCAGGTAGAGCGCGCGCGCATGCAGGGGATCGTGCAGCGCCGCCGCGCCGCCCGTACGCGCCCCGTAGCCCATCAGCGGCCGCCCGAGCCGTAGCGGGAGCGCAACTGCGCCCACCCCAGCCCGAACGACCTCCTGCCCCACGACCATCTCCGCCCCCGCAAGGTTGCGCAGTATATCGGCGCCTCGGCACTCCGAAGCGGGCCGGTTTCGACCTCGTAACTCCGCGAGCGCCTGCGTCAGGTCCGGAGCAAGGCCGCCCGAAGGGTCAGAAGGAGCCGAGAGTGTCGTCCGTGCCCGCGAGACCTACGGGAGGAGTGCGCGTGCTGCTCGTCACGCCGAGTGACGAGGAGCTGCGCGGCTTCGGCGTCCCGCTCCACCGCGAGCGCATCTCGGTTACGCGCGTGCGCGACCTCGCCGGCGCCGTGGAGGCGCTCCAGAACGAAGCCTTCGATGCCGCGATCGTCTCGCATCCGCTGCCGGACGCGGACGTGATCGGCTCGTGCGCTGCGCTGCGTCAGGTCCCGGGGGCACCGCCCGTGATCCTGCTCGACGCGCTCGACCTGCATGAGCTGACCATCCCCGACTCGATCCGACCGGCTCGCCTGCTGCGCAAGCCCGTGGACATCGCGAAGCTCGGCGCGCTGGTGCACGAAGTGATCGACGAGCCCGCCGCCGATCCGCTGCAGCCCGCGACGGGCACGGCGCCGCTCGCGCTGGCGTCCGCTCTGCTGCAGCTGGCCGGCGATCGCGAAACCGGTGTTCTCGAGGTCTGTGCGGGTGAGGTTCACACGCGGGTGTTCCTGCGCGCGGGGGCTCCGGTGAGCGCCGAGGGCGGCTCGCTGCGCGAGACGCTCGGCCGCATGCTGCTGCGCCGCGGCGAGCTGGCCGAAGCCGACTACGTGCGCGTGATCGAGCGCATGACCGAGCAGGTGATGGAGAACGAGCACCAGCGCATGGGTGAGGTGCTGGTCGAGCTCGGGCTGCTGTCCGGCGACGAGGTTCGCGGCGCTCTCGAAGCGCAGCTGTTCGAGAAGGTGATCGCCTGCTTCCAGTGGGCGGATGCCCACTGGACCTTCTCGGAGCTGGACGAGCTGCCGCAGGAGCTCGAGCCCTTCGCGCTGCCACCCGTCGAACAGCTGGTGCTCGCCGGGCTCGAGAACCACGCGCCCGCGGAATCGCTGGCCGCCTGGCTCGCGCCCCACGGCGCGTCGAAGCCCCGACTGGCGCGCCCGATCTCCACCCTGCAGCAGCGCCTGGCGCTCGATGCGGGGCCTCTGCGCGTGCTCGAGCACGTGGACGGAAGTCGCACATTGGCGCAGCTCGCACGCGAGCTGCCCGAAGCGCCCGCAGTGCTGGCCACCCTGCTGCTGATCGACGCACTCGAGCTCGGCGCGAGTGTCGCTGCGAAGGCTCGCCCGCGCGAGACGGTCCGCGTGCCTTTCGCCCGCGAGGTGGTGGGCCGGCGCAAGAGCCCGGCCGCGAGCTCGACGGAGAGCAAGCCTGCGCCGCCGAATCGAGCGGCGAATCGGCTCGAAGCGGAACAGTGCTTCCGCCGCGGGCAGCAGCTGCTCGCCGCCGAGAAGCCGCTCGAGGCCGCGAAGCTGCTGCGCCGCGCCGTCGAGCTGGAGCCCGGCGAGCCCGAGTACGCGATGGTCGAAGCCTGGACCTCCTACCTGGAGGCACGACAGGCCGTGCGCGTGGCGCGCGCGCGCGCCGTCAGCTTGGCCCGCAAGCTGCTCGAGGCCGACCCGAAGGCCACCAAGCTGCACACCATCCTCGGCCGCCTCGCGCTAGACGAGGGCGAGCGCGAGCGCGCCACCCGCGAGTTCGAGCTGGCGCTGCTGCGCGACCCCGAGGACGCCGAGGCCAAGCGCGGCCTCAAGCAGGCGCGGGGCTAGGACCGTAGGACCGGGACGTTCTTTGACTTGTTGACTCGTTCGTCAACTAG
>Ga0247727_10009785_pt1 | contig 17188 bp, 13 predicted proteins | sample WisWelCaveWW1625_FD_202498 | JGI IMG/M metagenome (GOLD analysis project Ga0247727, IMG submission 202498) | Biofilm microbial communities from Wishing Well Cave, Virginia, United States - WW16-25 | ecosystem: Environmental > Aquatic > Deep subsurface > Groundwater > Cave microbial mat | place...
GTCCGCCTTGTAGCCGCGCAGATCGCCATATTTGCTCGTCTCGTCCCACACGCCCTCCGGCATGTAGGGTCGCACGCTGGGGCCGCCGATTTTCCCGACGAGCAGTCCGCTTGCGGCGAGCGCCTGGTCGCGGATCAACTCGGCGGGCAGTCGGAAGCGCGGCCCGCGTGCGAGCAGGCGGTTGTCGGGGTCGCGTTCGACCAACGCCGGGGTGATCTTCGCCGTCTGCCGGTAGGTCGCGCTCAGCACGATCATCTTCTGCATCGCCTTCATGTCCCACTTCAGCCGGATGAACTCCGTGGCCAGCCAGTCGAGCAACTCCGGATGGCTCGGCCATTCGGATTGCGAGCCAAAGTTCTCGGTGGTGCGCACAATGCCGGTGCCGAAGAATTTCTCCCAGGCGCGGTTCACCCACACCCGGGCGGTGAGTGGATTATTCGGCGAAACGAGCCACTGCGCCAGGCCCAACCGGTTCACGGATGCACCGGCGGGGAGCGGCGGCAGCACGGCCGGCAGAACGCGCTCCACCTTGTCGCCCTGCTTGTCGTATTCGCCGCGCTTGAGGAGGAACGCCTCGCGCGGTTGCGGCAATTCCTTCATCACCATCGTCGTCGGCAGCATCTCCTTGAAGTCATCGAGCTTCTTGCGTGCGTCGGCCGCCCCGGCGCCCGCGCGGGTCGCGGGGGTGTCGGCGTTCTCGCGGTAGAATTTCGCGAGTTCGGTTCGTTGCTGCGGGGTGCGTTTCGCGGTGTCGATGGCGAGTGCAAGGCGGATGGACTGCGGCATGCCGGCGCCGTCGAGCTTCACGAGCGTGGGCGGCAGCGACGTGGTGTGGAGACGGAACCGCCCAAGGTTGTGGCCGGTGAAGGTGGACTCGTGCTTCAGCCGCACGATCAACGTGCCGTCGGGAGGAACCATGATCGGCGTCCCCACGACGAACATCGCTTTGCGCGGCACCCGCTTCTCCGGGTTGTTGCCATCGACCGCCCAGCCCTTCTTCGCTTTCGCAGCCTTTCCCGTCTTGGGCTTCTCCTCGATGATAAACTTCACCTCGTAGCCCTTCTGCTCGTAGTCGGCCTGCGCCTTCACGAAATCAACGACGAGTTGCTGCGACAGAGTCGGCGCAGCAATCTCCACCTCGACACCGGTGAGCACGAAGTTGCCGTTCCCTGCGCGGCCCAGACTCTGGTTCGGCAGCGACGCATCCGGCAGCGCCTCGATGCGCAAGCCCGTGAATTCGCCCGCTGCAATCGGCGCCGTGATCGTGTAGGTGTCGTGCGCCGGATTCGTTCCCCCCGCGAGCCACGAGCCATCCTCCTGTCGCGTGAACGTCGCACCGCCCACGCTTTTCACCCCGGTCGGCGTGAGCGGTTGCCACGTTTCGGCATACTGATCGAGCTGCGCGCTGAATTTCGTCTCCCATTCCTGCTGCAGCTTCGGCAATTCCTTCTGCGCCGCGGCGACGCGCTGCTCCGCGGCTTTCAACGCGGCTTCGAGTTTCGCCTGCTCCTTCTCTTGTTCCGGCGTCGTCAACGTCAGCACCGGGCGCGAATTCCCGCCGCGCCGCGTCGCGCCGGCGCCGCCGAAGTCGTCGAGCACGCCGGTTTCATCCACGGAATTGAAGAACGCGAAGAGCTGGTAAAATTCCTTCTGCGTAATCGGGTCGTATTTGTGGTCGTGGCAGCGGCAGCAGCCGACCGTCAGGGCGAGCCACGTCTGGCCCGTCGTCTCGACGCGATCAATCACCGTCTCAGCGAACCATTCCTCGACGATGCGGCCGCCTTCGCCGTTGAGGCGCATGTTGCGGTGGAAACCCGTCGCGACGATCTGGTCGCGCGTCGGGTTCGGCAGGAGATCGCCCGCGAGCTGCTCGATGGTGAACTGGTCGAACGGCTCGTTCTTGTTGAACGCGTTGATCAGCCAATCGCGCCAGCGCCACATCTGCCGCGACGAGTCGGATTGAAACCCGTTGCTGTCCGCGTAGCGCGCGCAGTCGAGCCACTGCATCGCCATGCGCTCGCCGTAATGCGGCGACGCGAGCAGACGGTCCACGAGATTCTCATAAGCCTTCGGCGATTTGTCGGCGACGAACGCGTCCACCTCGGCCGGCGTCGGTGGAATCCCGGTGAGGTCGAGCGAGATGCGGCGGATGAGCGTGGTCAGGTCAGCCTCGGGAGACGGGGCGAGGCCTTCCCGCGCGAGGCGTGCACGGATGAAGTTGTCGATCGGGTTTTGAGCTTTGAACTTTGAGCTTTGAACTTTCGGAACCACCGGCCGCTTCGGCGCGCTGAACGCCCAATGCCCCTGATACTCCGCGCCCTCGGCGACCCAGCGGCGGAAAGTTTCCTTCTGCGCCGGCGTGAGGTCCTTGTGCGCGGACTTCGGCGGCATCACGTCGTCCTCGTCCGTGGCGAAGATGCGCTTGATGATCTCCGACTGGTCCGGCTTGCCCGGCACGATGGGAACCTCACCCGATTTGGCCGGCTTGAGCGCCTCCTCGCGGAGGTCGATGCGAAACCCGCCCTTGCGCGCCTTGGCGTCGAAGCCGTGGCAGTGGAAGCATGTGTCCGACATGATGGGCCGGATGTCGCGGTTGAAATCCACCTTGCCCGCGGCGGCTGAAACTGCCGTGCCACCACCGCTCAGTCCGATCAGTGCGATGAAAGCAATGCGTTCTATTCTGTTCATTCGCGGGTGGCCGATGGCCTATTTGAAGGCTCCGGCGCGACGATATTCATGCCATATCAGCCCGTCGGTTGCCATACACGCTGCTACTGCGGGTAATGTATGATTCTCCACGTAACAACGTTCGTTCCAAGGCGGCAAAGGGTGGCGAAGGACAGAGCCTATTCGATCAGCGATTGCAACCACGCTGCATCCGCGCCCACGCCGGCCGGGATACCCTGCGGCCAGCTGTCGGCCACAACCACGCGTTGCCAGCGCGAACCGGCGTCGCCCGCGGTGGCGCGCTGGAAGTCGGCGAAGGTTTGCGGCGAGTAGAAACTCCGATCGAGCCGCAGCGAACGCAGGTCGTAGAGGTTGCCCGTTGCCCGCCAGTTCACGCCGGGCCAGAGTACAATCTCGGGCGCCGGCGCACCGGCGATGACGGAGTCGCGCAACCGGACCTCGCCGCCGGTGGCCTGGAAACTCAGGTTGAGAAACGTGCAACGGCGGGCGTCGAGGATCGAGTTCTTCGTCACACGGACGTCGTTCGAGCCGGTTTCGCGGCGGATGAGGACGTTGTCGAGGACGAGCCTGCAAGGCGGGTTGGTCTGGTCGCGGCCCGTGACGACAAACGCGCGCGCGGCCGACGAGAGTACGACCGAGTTGCTGATCCAGTAGCGGCCGGTGTCCAGGAAGTAGAGGTCGTGCCCGAGGCAGTTGCGGATGAAGACGCGGTCGTAACTCGTGACGCTGTTGCCAGTATCGCAGATGCCGGTGGAGTTGCCGATGGAAACGAAGCCGCTCACGCGATACTGACAGTCGTCGTGCGAACTGATCCCGTCGTCGCCGCACTCGATGGCCCGGATATTCTCGAAGAGCACGTCACGGGAGGAGCCGTGGATGTTGAAGCCGTCGTTATAGACGTGCGTGGCGGTGAGGTTGCGGATGACAAGATGGGCGTTCGTGCCGCTGAACTGCACGCCGGTCGAGCGCATGGGCGCGGCGATCTGCGCGCCGGCCAGTGTCTGGCCGGGCGCGAGCTTCACGTGTAGAACGCGCCGAAGACCTGGAGGGAATTGGGCAGTTTGCGCGAGGGGTCCTTCACGAACGTCCACTCGCCGGGTCGCAGCTCGCCCGGCGGCTTGAGCGGCGCGCTCGGGCCTTTGGCGGTGCGACCCATGTGATTCATCCGGCCGTTCCAGAGGAAAAACCACCGGCCGATCACCGCGTCATCGAGCCGGAGCAGGTTGGTGCAGGCGAACAGTCCAGGCGCCGGCTCGCGCCACTGCGCCGGGTCGAGCGGCTCAGAGCCGTCGAGCGTCGCGCCGTGGCCGTCGAGCGTGATGGGCCGGCCCGGTTCGCCGCGGCGGTTGTAAAAGACGGCGGACTCCTTGAAGACCGCCGGGGCGAGATGGACGGTGTCGCCCGGCCCGGCGAGCTTGAGGCCGCGGGCGATGGTCTTCACCGGGCCGTTGGTGCCCGTGATACTGGCTGCCAGTCCGTTCGCGCGGTCGTCGCCAAGACGCGGATCAACATGGAAGTCGCGCCCCAATGCGGATGCAGCGGCAAGGGCAAGGAGGGAGAGGACAGCGCGCATCAGCAGCAGTTCTGCGCCGGTGGGCTTCATCACGTCAAGCGCGGCGTCGGGTTCGCCAAAAGCAAACTGGCCCGTTCGCGGGGAACGGGCCGGCTCGCGATCGGTCGCGGAGAGTTGAATCAGAACTTGTAAGCGACACCGGTCGTCAGCTTGAGGTCGTTTCGTTTGCGCATCGCCGAGGGTGTGCTGTCGTAGGTGTCGGTGAGGATGGTGCGGAGCGAAAGCTTCTTGTTCAGGGCCGCCTCGACGCCGAGTTCGGCGTTGACGATGTAATCGCCGGTGAAATCGCTCACATTCGGGAGGAATTCGACCGACTGCCAGATGCGGGCGGTGTCGTTGAGCTTGCGCTCGAAGCGTTCGGCGAAGCGGACGGTCACGAAGTCATTCTTGCCGCTCCCGAGCTTCTCATAGACGTAACCCGGACCGGCCTCGACACTCAACTGCGTGCGCGCGTCCTTGATGAGGTAGTAGCCAAGACCCGCCGCGCCGGTGAGACGGTAATCGACGTCCGCGACGCCGTCGTGGAGGGCCTCGCCGCGCACCCAGCTGTAAAGCCGGTCGTCGAACAGGTGGTTCCACTGTCCGTAGCCGCGCAGGAGCTGGTTGTTCACGGTGCCGTCGTTCTCGCCGTAGGCGCCGGCGGCGCCCAGGAGGTACTCGTTCTCCTTGGTCTTCTTGGCGGCGTTGATGTCGGCGCCCACGAGCAGGGTCTCGGAGTTGCCCGCGGTGAGCGTGAAATTGAGGCCGGCCGAGGCGGCCCACGCGGACGCTTTGGGCGGTTCAGCGGCCGTGAGCGTGCCAGCGAGCACCGTCAGACCGGTGAGGAGGGCAAGGTATCCGGGGTTTTTCATGCGTGTTTTCTGTCTTGTTGGATTGGGTTGACGGATCAGAGCAGGCGGAAAATAACGGGGACAATTCGCGTGGCAAGCCCGGATAATTCGTCGGTGCGGGCCGGCCCCGCAACCCCAGGCACCTCAGCGGGCGTCGAGCGCGGCGAAGGGAAACTCGGCCGAGTTGACGTGCTGCTCGGCCATGATCTTGCCGAGGCGGGCAACGATGTCCGGGTGCTTGTCCGCCACGTCGGTCGTCTCGGCGGGGTCGGTGCGGAGGTCGTAGAGTTCGATGCGCACCTGGGGCTTCGCGCCTTTGCCCTTTGGCTTTAGATTATGGCGGATGCCCTTCCAATCTCCGATGCGCACGCACTGGAAGCCGGTGTAGCCGGGAAACTCCCGGTAAAGAAACGGCCGCTCCGGCTGCGGCCGGCCCAGCAACGTCGGCAGCAGGCTGATGCCGTCGGTGTCCTTTGGCGTCACGGCCTTCGCCCCGGCGGCTTCGAGCAGCGTCGGCAGCCAGTCCTCGAAACCGCTTACGCGCTCGCTCGTGGTGCCGGGTTGGATCTTGCCGGTCCAGCGAACAATCGTCGCCTCGCGGAAGCCGCCCTCCCACAGCGACCCCTTCCCGTCGCGCAAGCCGCCGGCGGAGTTGAAGAAAATGCTGTCGGTACCGGCCAGTCCCTCGTGCGTGCCGTGCAATGGGCCGTTGTCGCTGGAGAAAACGAACATCGTGTTCTCGTCGAGGCCGAGTTCCTTCACGAGCGCCATCATCCGGCCGATCTCGCGGTCCATCCGCGTGATCATCGCGGCGTAGGCGGCGCGCGGCGCGAAGTGCGGGAGGTAGCCTTTGCCGCCAGCGTAGGGCGGATCATTCCAGCGCCCGACATACTCCTTGAGCGAATCATCCGGCACTTGCAGCGCGAGGTGCGGCACGGTCGTGGGCCAGAAGAGATAGAAAGGCTTGTCCCGGTTGGAGCGCACGAAGGCCAGTGCCTGTTCCGCGATCAAGTCGGCGGAGTATTCCGTGCCCTGGAAGCGCTTGTAGGACTCCGGCCTGGTCGGGTCCTCGCCGTCCTTGAACTTGTCATGCGCGGAGAACTTCGCGTTCTTCAATTCAATCTGCCGGTCGTTGTCCCAGAGATACGTCGGGTAGAAGTTGTGCGCGACCCCCTGGCAGTTGTAACCGAACCAGCGGTCGAATCCCTGCTTGAGCGGTTCGCCCGTGGTGCCGGGACCGCCCAGCCCCCACTTGCCGAAGCCGCCGGTCACGTAGCCCTGCGCCCTGAGCAGCTTCGGGATCGTCACCGTGTCGGCGGGGATCGGGAACTGCCCCTCGCGTTCCTTGCTGAACTGCCGGTTGTCGCGGATGAACGCGTGCCCCGGATGTTTGCCGGTCATCAGCACACAGCGCGACGGCGCACAGACGGCGTTGCCAGAGTAATGGTGCGTGAGTTTCATCCCCTGCGCCGCCATGCGGTCGAGGTTGGGCGTGCGGATGAGCTTCTGCCCGAACGCGCCGACATCGCCGTAGCCCAGATCATCGGCGAGGATGAAAATGATGTTGGGCCGGCGCACCGCCGCGGCGGCTTCGCCGATGGCCAGCGCGAGCGCGACGGGGAGCAGCGTCAGGAGGATGACGCGCGTCGGAAGAAGGGAATGGATTCGTTTCGGCATAAGCAGTGCAGAATTGGACGGTGGCTTTCGCGGAAATCCATAACCGTTCGCGCGGCCCAAGCCAAGGCGGAGTTGTTGGATCATCGAGGCCGCGTCGCGAAGCCCGCTGTTTCCGCCTCACTGCGCGCCCAGCGGCGCGCAGATCAACTGCGCCCGCGAGCGCAGGTAGAGCCGGTCGCCCACGAACGCCGGGTGCGCCATCGAGTCCGGATGCTTCTCGGCAAACGGGCGGAGGTGCGAGACGACCTTGTATCCGGCGGCGGTCGCGTCCACGAGCAACAGGTCGCCTGACATCGTCCACACCAGCACGCGGTCCTTGCCGGCGACGATGTTCACGTGGTCGTGAAACATGTCGTCGGCCTGCCGCCAGAGCGTCTTGAAGGTCGTCGCGTCCACGCAGAACAAATCGCCATACGCCGTGCCGATGATTTTTCCGTTCACCACGGCCGGCGTGCAGGTGTCAGGCGCCATGTCGTTGTTTTTGAGCACCGGCTTGGCGACGAGTTTGCCTTTTCCGTCGAACTTGTGCAGACGCGTGGCGTTGTTCTCGCCGGCGATGAGCAGTTTGTCGCCGAGGACGACAGGCGTGATGACGTTGAAGTCCGCGCCGTCGGTCGGAACCACTTCCCAGAGGCGTTTGCCCGTCGCCGGGTCCCAGCCGCCCAGACCGGCGACATCGAAGCCGATGATCTGCCGCACGCCATCAAACGTGCCGCTGATGAATGCCGAATACGCCGCCGCGTGGCCGGGCGTCTTCCAGATGACCTTGCCGGTCTTGCGGTCGAGCGCGACCACCGACGCGCCCTTCGCGCCGGGCGCGATGATGAGCTTGTCGTCCACGATGAGCGGTGGGATCGAGCAACCCCACGTGATCCGTTCGGCGCCGAAATCGCGAAAGACGTTCGCCCTCCAGACGATTCTGCCCGTGGCCAACTCGACGCAGTGCAGATCGCCAAGCGCGCCCTGCAAATACGCCAGCCCGTCGTGGAGGACCGGGGTGGCGCGCGGGGCGTTCGAGTAATCCACCTCGTCGGGCGCGGCGTAATCGAGTTGCCACAGCACGCGCCCGCTCTTTGCGTCGAGGCAGCGGAACTGGTCGTGCTGAAAATCCGCCGACTTGTCCGGCACGATCACGACCTGCTCCGTCGCGGCGACGCCGGCCATCGCGGGGCCGGTGAGCGACGCGGTCCACAGCGGCGTAAGCTTTTCGGGAAGTTTGCGTGGCAGTTGCGGCACGAAGCCCGCGCGTCCCGGCCCGCGCCAATCGGTCCAGGCAGTGACGGTCTGCTCGCGCAGACTCACGAAGCCCGACTTGCTTTCGAGCGCGGCGAGCAGCGCGGGTTGTTCCGCCACGTCGAGCAGCGCGCGGGTGATTTTCTGTTCCAGTTCCGCGCCCACGCCGCCGCTGGCGAAGGCGCGGATAAACGGAACCGCTCCGGTCTCGCCGATGATTTTGAACGAGCCTTTGTCGAGCTTGCCGCAACCTTCGAGCAGCGCGGGCAGGAATTCCGAAACCACCGCGGCGTCAGCCTCGCCGTCGTTCATCGCGACGGCAGCGGCGTCGATGCTGCCGGCGGTCTTGAAGTTCGCCGAAATGTTCGCGGCCTTGAGCGCGCGCTGCGCGGCGGCGTTTGTCTCCTCGTCCTCGACCGGGCCGAGGCTGACGGTCTTGCCGGCGAGAAGATGGAGCGAACGGCCCGCAAAATTTTTCCCCACGAGAAACACGCCCCTGAGTTGTGTGTCGCCTTGCCGATCCGTCAGTGCGGCGAGCGGGCGGATGGGCAGCTTCGCCTTCGCCGCGTCCGCGCGGACAACCGCGTCCTTGCCGATGATGAGATCGGCCACGCCGCCGGTGCGTTCGCGGGCAAACGCGAGGCTTTCGTCGAACGTGACCTTCACCGGCCGGCCGATGGATTTTTCAAGATGCGAGGCCAGCAGGTCATAACGGCGCTGGCCGGTGCCAACGACGCACGTGCAGGAAAGCTGCAACGCCAGTGGGTCCATGACGATGAGTTGCAGCGGCGCGGGCGCGGCGGGAGAATGGAGCGACGACGCGAGCAACGCGAACGCTGCCACCACGGCGGTAGCAGCCGACGTAAGGAGGCTCTGATTTACCTGTTCCGCATTCCGCGTTCCGCGTTCCGCGTTAGAGTGAGCCTCCTTGCGTCGGCTGCTACCGGGGTGGGAGCGCATCGCCTCAGTTCGCCTTCGCCAGCACGCGGATGATGGCGGCGCGCACGTCCATCACGTAAACGCGGCTCGCGTCCTTGTTCACCTCGATGGGGATGTAGCACGACTGCGCGGCGAGCTGGCTGCCGTGGTCGAACTTCGTCGTGTCCACGTGGCCGACCAGGCCCAGGAATTTTCCGTCGGGCGAGTATTTCTTCACGCGGCCCACACCCGACTCGGCGGTGTAAAGCACGCCGTCATTGCCGAGGTCGAAGTTGCACGGGTTGCAGCACGCGGCGAAACCTTCGAGGTTCGCGCGGTCGCGCCGGCCCCAGGTGCCTAGTGGTTTGCCGTCGAGGTCGAACCGGTTCACGCGATGGCGCGAGTTCTCGGCAATGAGCAGTTCGTTGCCGACCACGCGCAGGTCAATGTGGCTGCAACAACCGTATTGCCGCTCGACAATCATCTTCGGCTCCGTGAGGTCGCGCTTGAAGCGGTAGAAATCCTCCGTCGCGCGCGTGCTGTTGCCCATGCCGAACGCGATGAACACGTGTTCCTTGTCGGCGCACAACCCGCTTGCGGCGGCCTTCTGTCCGTAAATCTTGTCGGTGTCCACCATCTTCACGAGCTTGCCGTCGGCGGTGAACTGCGCCAGCCGTCCGCCGCCCGCGACATACACCGTGCCGTCATCGCAGCCGAAAATCATCTTGGGCGCGAGGCCATCGGTCATCGGCCACGTCGCGAGCACCTTGCCCTCGGGACTGACGACCTTGAGTGCGTAAGTGTGCCCCGCGTGGTCAATCGAGAGTTGCGGCGAGGCGCCGCCGCGATTCTCGGTGAACGTGTCACGCATCCCGCGCGGCGCGCCCGGTCCACCCGGCCCGCCCGGACGTCCCATGCCCTGCATGAGGCGGGCGCGGACATTTTCCGGCAGGCGCGGCATGATTTCGCGGCGGGCCTCGGGTGCGGTGTTCATCATCGCGGCGCGGAAATCTTCCGGTGTCACGTCCTTGAGCAACTGGTCCCAGCCTTCGCGCGTGTTCTGCTGAATCGCGGCGCGGAGTCGCGTAAGCGTTTTGCTCGCGTCAGCCGGCGGACGCGTGGCTGTCGGAGGGTTCGCCGGGCTGGAAGCGGGACGCGCTTCAGCGGAGCGGGGTGCGGCCGGACCACGCGCACTGTCCTTCCACGATACACCGACGAGCAGGTTTCCTTTGCTGTCCATCGCGATGGTCTTGACCGCTCCCTCCTCGCCGATGGGGAATTTGATGGGGGCAATTTCCTTGTGTGTGGGCGTCTCCAGCGGTGAGGCAGCCCGTGTGCCGGCCGCCACGACAAACAATGCCGCCGTGGCGAGCGCGGTGACAGTAAATGTCCGCTTCATGTAATTGTGATGCGCGTGATCGGTGGAATCAGGCGAGCACCCGGACTTCGCGCGTCGTGCGGTCGAGCACCACCACGCGTCCATCGGGCGACGCCGCCACGTCGATCAAGCCAGCCTGACAGCCGAAGAGTTCGTCGCTGTCTGCCTGTGCAGCAGCGATGCTGGCGGTGAACTGCTCCGGCCCGGCGAGCAGGCGCTGGTAGCGGCCGGCGGAATCGAACGCCTTCACGCGCGTCTGCCCGCGCTCGGCCGTGACAACCGTCCCGTCGGGCAGCGCGGCGAAACCCACTGGATTGCAGCAACCCGCGAAGCCATCGAGGTCGCGCGAACGTGCGCCCCACTTGGCGAGCAACTTTCCATCGGCCGAGTAGGTGTGAATCTGGTGCCGGCCCGGGTCGGCGACGAACAGTTTTCCGTCGCGCCACGCGATGGGGAAGAACGCGCGCGGCACGGCGAAACCGTTTTCGCCCGGTTTGATCTGGCCGAGCACCTTGCCGCTGGCGTCGAGCCGCCACACGAGGCGCTCGCCACTGTCCGCCGCGAAGATTACGCCGCCCTCGCCGATGGCGAGACCCGTCAGCGCCGACTGGCGGCCCAATGACGCACCGAGCGGAACGAGTTCGCCCGCGTCGCTCAGGCGCACGACCTGATCTTTGAAGGTGGCAAACAGCCGGCCGTTCGAATCAAAACTCACCGCACGAACTGGCTTCGTCGTGGTGATGCGGCGCAACACGCTGCCTTTGGGCCGGTGCAGCACGATCGCGTTGTCCGCGGCGACGGCAATCACGCCGTCGGACTTCACGGCCAGGCCACGGACTTGTTCCGCTGCGACGATGAATGGCTTGGAAGATTCCTTCGCGCGCAGAACCGAGGCACCCGCAATGGCGACAGCGGCGGTGGCCTGCGCGGTGTGGGTGATGAAGGCGCGACGATTGAGGGCGGGCGAGGTGTTCATAACGATTGAGTTTACGTGGTCGAAGGTATGGACGCAACCCGGCAACGCAACGTTACACGCCGGCATTTCCGGAGGAAAACTTCCCCGAGACGCCTGGCGGTCAGTTCCTCGCCGGATCGCCGCTGAAGACGAACGGCCTGCCACCGAGAATTTGATCCGAGGTGACAGTGGGCGAAATAAATTTCTCCACGTGCTCGATGTAAAGCGCGGTGCCGCGGTAATGATCGACGAAAGGCCGTCGCTTCGGGTTATACATCGAATCCGTCATGTCGCGCACCAGCACCACGTTCCTGCCGTTCTTCGCCATCTGCCGCAGCCCGAACGGCCGGCCCGACACGCACATGTTCACGTGCACGCCAACAAGGATGACATTTCGGATGCCGCGCGCTTCGAGCAGGTTCCAAATCTCCACACCTGAGTCGCTGATGGCGTCCTCGTCGCGAATCTTCAGCACGTCGATTTGCCGCGTCCACGGCGCGCGCGGATTGAGGCCCTTCGCCTTCAGTTCTTCGGCCCAGCGCGCATGCTCGTCGGGGTCGTCATCCTCGCCGCCGTCGGACTGATCAATGGGATACACGCCCTTTTCCTCGGCGGGGATTTGTTTGCACCACGAGCTGATGTCCGGCGGCAGGTTCGCGGCCTTGGGCGCCTGCTGCGCGCGCACGCGGGCGGGATGGCCCTCATAGAATTTCATGCAACTGCTCGGCGCATGGACGATGAACACACCCTGCGCGCGGGCCTTCTCGATCAACGAATTCATACGCGGCGCCATCTCGACCTCGCGCCGCACGGCGTTCCGGCAATGGTGCAGGTCCCACATGTCGCACACGATGAGCGCCGTCTGCTTCGGCTCCCATGCTTCCGACTTTTTCACCACCTCGAACTCGCCCGAGTCGGGCTTCGCCTCCACGCGCTTCTGCAACTGTAACTTGAGCGCCTCTGCCAGCACCGCGGTTTGGAACGCGAGCAGAACGACCAGCGCCGCGAAACCACGAATCGAAGGAGAAAAGCTTTTGCGCAACATGGGAACCGGGTGTTTGACCCAGGCATCGTTCCCGAAATTCACCACCCTGTCACGCATAGCGGTCGGGCGAGAGCAGGCTTAAATCGTGCGACGGCTGCTCGCCGCTCAAAATCTCCGCCATGAGCCTGCCGGTGATGGGGCCGAGGCTCAGACCCATCATCGCATGGCCGGTGGCAATCGAGAGGTTCGCAAACTTCGAGGTGCGACCGACGTAAGGCAGGCCATCCGGCGAACACGGACGCAAACCGCGCCACGGCTGCACGCCGGCAAAATCCTCGGGCGTGAACTGCGGGAAGTAGCGCGGCACGGCCTTGATGATGCCCTGCACGCGCCCCGGGTTGATCTCTTCGTTCAACCCGGCGATTTCCATCGTGCCGCCAATCCGGAGTGCGCCACCCATCGGTGTCGCGGCGATACGCGCCTCGGTGAAAATGGAGCAAAGCCGCGGCAATTGCCGCGGCTTCGTCAGCGTGAGGCTGTAGCCTTTGCCCGCCTGCATCGGCAGCCGCAAGCCCAGTCCGCGCGCGAGCAACGGTGACCACGAGCCGCCGCACACGACGAATTCATCCGCCTCGATTTTGCCCGCGCCGCTCCGCGCGCTCGTGATGCGTGAGGCGTCATGCGTCAAGGCGGACACCTCCGTGCTCCACTGGAACTTCACGCCCAGTGCGTCGCACTGCGCCTTTAGCGCGGCCATGAAACGGTTCGGCGAAAGGTGGCAGTCCTTTGGGAAATACACCGCGCCCGTCACGTCCATCGTCACATCCGGGTCGAGCGCGGCGGTCTGCTTCGCATCGAGCACCTGCGCGGGAACGCCGAGTTCGTTCGCCCGCGCCGCGAACTTCGCCTCCTCGTCGAGCGTGTGCTGCGCCTTGCAGAGCATCAGCAAGCCGCGCTTCACGAGGCCGAAATCAATGCCCGGCAAGCCGGACAATTCCTCGAAGCACGCGCGGCTGGCGAAGCTCAGGTCGCGCAGGAGCGGCGCGCTGCGCTTTACGTGCTCCCCATTCGCCGCGCGCCAGAACTTGAAGCCCCAGTCGAACAACTCCCAATTCAATCGCGGCTTGATGTAGAATGGCGATTCCGGGTTCCACATCCATTTCAATCCCAGCGCGACCATCCCCGGCGCGGCCAGCGGCACGAAGTGGCTCGGCACAATCATCCCCGCGTTGCCGTAGGAACATCCCTCGTGCTCCGCCGATGCGCGATCCAGCACCGTCACCCGATGCCCCCGCCGGGCGCAATAATACGCCGTGCACAGACCGATGACTCCGGCGCCGATGATGAGGATGCCCTTGTCTTTAGACACGAATCCCCCAACAGAACGGATCGCGCCCATCTAGCAACAGCGTCGCCTCCGCCGTCACATGCGCCGTGCCGGTGATGGTGGGAATGATTTTTCCGGCCCCGCGGTCGGTCCAGCGGTAGCGCCCGATGAAGCGGCTGCCCACAATGCTCTCCTGCACGAGCGCTTCGCCCTCCGCGAGCCGGCCATCCGCCGCAAGGCACGCGAGCCGCGCGCTCGTGCCGGTGCCGCACGGAGAGCGGTCGTACGCCTTGCCGGGGCACAGGACGAAATTGCGCGCCGTCTCCCTCACCGGGTAGCAGCCGACGTGAGGAGGCTCTGACTGATTTCGGAGTTCGGAGTTCGGAGTTCAGATGGAGCCTCCTCACGTCGGCTGCTACCGAGGAGGACGATGTGATCCACCTCGGGAAACCCCTGCGCGTTGACCGCCTGCCGGATGCGCCACGAGAAATCAGTGAGCCGATCCACGTTGGCGCGTTCGAGTTGCTCCTCGTGTTCTTCGACGAGAAAGAACCAGTTTCCGCCCCACGCCACGTCGCCCGTGATCTTGCCCAAGCCCGGCACGTCAACGATCGCGCCCTTCGCCTTGCGATACGCCGGGATGTTCGTGACCGAGACCGAGCCATCCGCGTGCAACTGCACCGTCACGATGCCCACCGGCGTCTCGATGCGATGCTCGCCCGGCTGGATGCGCCCGAGGTGCGCGAGCGTCACGACCAATCCGATGGTGCCGTGCCCGCACATGCCGAGAAAGGTGACGTTGTCGAAATAGATGACGCCGGTGACGCACGCCAGGGCCGCCGGCTCGACGAGCAGCGCGCCCACAAGCACGTCCGAACCGCGCGGCTCGTTCACGACGGCGCGCCGGAAGTCGTCGTGCCGCTCGCGGAAAACCTTCAGCTTGTCCGCCGCACTGCCGCCGTCGAGGTCCGGCCCGCCGCTGATGACCACGCGCGTCGGCTCGCCGCCGGTGTGGGAGTCAATGACTTGAACTCGTTTCATACCTGAAGGGGTAGCAGCCGACGTAAGGAGGCTCCATCTGAATTTCGGCTGGAAAGAAGAGTGAGCCTCCTTACGTCGGCTGCTACCGATGGATTGAGGGAAACTCGCCTCATGAAATCGGCGGCAACATTCGGTTACCGGCGTCGGGATGACCCATCTGCGCGTATCTCTTCCAGAACTTCGGCCAGAAATCTTCCTCCAACGGGTGCAAAGTCGGATAACCCGGCACGATGGCCCCGTGAAATTCCCACTCGCCGGCGGCTTTCACCAGTTCGGCCCGCACAGGATTCTCCAAAACGTAGAAGCACACCTTGGCAAATGCGTTTCGCTTCCGTTCACTTTCCTTGAGCACGTGATCATGAGGCTGATGTTGGAACTTTGCCGGAGACATCACCGGCTCCAAGTAAGTCCGGAGAAATGATTTCGCATTGAGTTGGTCCGTGTCGAACCGCAGGCCCATCCACATCAGGTGAAGATGGTCGGGCATCAGGCAGTAGGTCGGGCACAGCAGACCTTCACGCGCCGCGGCGTGAAGCAGCAACTCGCGGAATTGGCGGTGAAAATCCCCCGTCAACCAGCCGCGTGCGCGATGGGAAACGGGCATCGTCCAATGCACCACCGCGTTGCCCTGATAGTATTCGCGGGGCAGACGCGGCAGGTAGTTGTCCGAGGTTCGCGGCATGTTGTGATAGGTAGCAGCCGACGTCAGGAGGCTCAAACTTCTTCAGAACTCGTTCGCAGACTCATACGGCTTTGGAGAATTCGGGTTTAGTTAGAGCCTCCTTACGTCGGCTGCTACCTCCGTTTGGGAACCCTCGGCCTGCTCCTGATTCCGTCACGGATGATTTTCAACACGCGCCTGCGCTCCTCGCCGGTGATGGGTAGCCGCGGAGCGCGGACCCATTCGACGCCGAGGCCGGTTTCCTGTTCGCAGAGTTTGATGTATTGGACGAAGTGGACGTGCGTATCGAGCTTCAGCAACGGCTGGAACCAGCGATACAGCTTGCGCGCCTCGACCCAGCGGCCCGCGCGCGTGAGTTCCCAGAGCCGTTGGTTCTCACGCGGGAACGCGATGCCCGTGCCCGCCACCCAGCCGTCAATGCCGAGGATGCTCGCCTCCAGCAGCAGGTCATCCACACCCGTGAAGATCGCGTAGCGCCCGCCGACCGTGTTGTGCAACTCGGTGATGCGCCGCGGATCGCCGGAGCTTTCCTTGAGCGCGACGAACTTTCTCTCATCCGCCAGCCCGGCGAACAGCGCGGGCGTGAGGTCGTTCGCGTAGCTGATGGGGTTGTTGTAAATCATGATCGGCAACCCGCCGCCGCGCGCCACGGCGCGGAAATACGCCACGGTCTCGCGCGCGTCGCCCTTGTAACTCATCGGCGGCATGAGCATCACACCGCTGGCGCCGAGCTTCCCCACGTCGCGCACGTAACGGATCGCCGCCGCCGTGGATGATTCCGCCACGCCACTCAACACCGGCACGCGCCCGCGCGCGGTCTCGACGGCGCAACGCACCACGGCGCGCTTCTCCTCTGGCTCAAGGGTCTGGTTCTCACCGAGCGAGCCGCAGACGATGAGGCCGTTGACGCCGCTGTCGATGAGCGCTTCGAGATGCCGCGCGGTGGCGGGCAGATCGAGCAATTGGTCGCGCTTGAGTTGCGTCGTGCAGGCGGGGAAGACGCCGGTCCAGTGGGGTTTCATGGTTTAGGTTCGTAGCAGCCGACGTGAGGAGGCTCACTTCTCTTCGGCCAAGTAATCAGTAATCAGGGGCAGCAATCAGTTCCCCGTTTTGACGCCCCAGACTTTTTCCAACACCGCAAACATCTCCGGGTCGTGCTGCTTCAACGGGTCCCGCGTGTAGGGGAAAAAATCGTTGTGGCCGAAGAACGCCTCGGTGGTCTCCGCGAAATACTCCTGCGGGTTGGTCAGCGCGTAGGCGCGGTCCAGGCGCTTGCGGCCCTCCGAATCCTGGCGCTCGACGCGGTCGTATTTGCCCGAAGCCTTCGCCTTCTCGTAGGCGGCCTTGATGCCCGTGTGATCGTGGCCGAGCACGCGGTCGTGATAGGCGTGCGCGAGTTCGTGCAAGGCGAAGTTCGGCATCCGGCGCGTCTCCGCCTCGAAGATGCGGACGTTGGTGAACTCGACGCCTTTCGCCATCGCCGGGTCGCGCCCGTGTTCGCGGAGCCAGGCCGGGTTGGGATGGTACTCAGCGCGCGGGCGTGTATCCGGGTATTCGGGCGAAATCCACAGCAGCACTTTTTGCAACTCGGCGACGGCGGCCTTTGGCACGACGCGAACGATCTCCTCAAGCTGCGCCCGGAGCAGTTCGAGCGCGCGCGCTGTGGCCGCGCCGTCCCCCGCCAGCAGCTTCCGGCCGAGGTTCACCGTCCAGCCGGCGAGTTTGCGTGTCTCGTGGCCGCCACCGTTCGCGGCCTCGTCGCGCGCCTTGGCCTGCTGTTTGATCAGCGCCTTCGCCTTCAGCAATCGCTCCGGCCAGGCAAACGTCGGCGCTTTCGCCGGGTCGTAGCCGGCCAGGTGCCCGGTGAGCCGCGTCCCGGGCTTGGTGTATTTGAGGACGGT
>Ga0247727_10009786_pt1 | contig 17188 bp, 12 predicted proteins | sample WisWelCaveWW1625_FD_202498 | JGI IMG/M metagenome (GOLD analysis project Ga0247727, IMG submission 202498) | Biofilm microbial communities from Wishing Well Cave, Virginia, United States - WW16-25 | ecosystem: Environmental > Aquatic > Deep subsurface > Groundwater > Cave microbial mat | place...
CGCTGCTGCAAGACAGCCTGGACCTGGTTGATTTTCTCATCTTTCTCGAAGAAGAGCTGAAGCTCGAGGGCGAGATCGATATGCACCAATTCGGCCCGAGTGTGATGAACAAAAACTTCGGCGAGCTTGCCGCGGTGATTGCAAAAGTGTTGGCCGAAGGCCTGCCGCCCAAAGTGCGGCTCAAGGCCTCGTAACTGTGAACCTTACGCCTGCCGCTGAAGCATGACGCTCAAAACCTGAAAGGTTCAGCCATGGTTTGACCGTGGCTTGCACTTCCACGCAGCTAATCAGCATGCCGCGGCCAAGCCGTGGCGGATCAAATGTGATGACCGGATTTGAAAATCGAAACGCCGCGAAGACAAGTTTAATTTTGGAGAATGAATCATGAAAAATTCGCCTGCCACGAGGTTGACGTGCGCTGCGCTGGCGCTAGTCTTGGCTCTGCTCGCGCAGGTTACGCCTCAGGTCGACGCTGCGCAAACGCCGGTCGGCCTCAAGCGTTATCAAATCGCTTCCGCCATTGTGGAGTACACTTTGAGCGGCGCACAGACCGGGACGGAGACGCTGTATTTCACAGAGTACGGCATGCGCGAAGCGAAGTACACGCGCTCCGAACTCAAAGTGGGAGGCTTTTCGCAAAAGACCAATCGCGTGACGATCTTGGAAGGCGCGACGACTTACAACATCGACCTCGAGACGAAAACGGGCACGAAACTCGAAAATCCGTTCTTCAAAAAATTCGAAGGCAAAGACGCGACTGAAGCGGGAGAGAAAATGTTGCGCGATATGGGCGGGGAGAAAATCGGCGTGGAATCGTTCCTGGGTAAAATGTGCGACGTATGGGAAGTGAAAAAGCTCGGCAGCAAAATGTGGGTGTGGAGCGGCATTCCGCTGAAAACCGAAACCAAATTCGCAGGCGTGCAAATCATCATCGCCGCCACGAAGCTCGAACCCAACGCGAATATCGCGCCGGATAAATTGGCGATTCCCGCCGGCGTGAACATAACCGCGGCGCCCAATTTTAGAAAACTGCAAGAGACCCCTCGCAAGAAATCGCAGTAGCAGCTCATGCGGTTAATAAAAAAATATAAAGCTCTCTGCATTCCCCCTGCTCGCGCGTAGTTTTCCTGTAGCATCGGCAGCGAAGCCGATCAACATTTTCCGCCCAGCTCGCCAGTTTCGTTGTGTGTTCCCAACAATGCCGGGTGGTTTCACCTCAGCCCCGCTCATGAGCACCGCCCACTGGCTTGCTTTGGCGCCCTTGCACCAACAACGTGCAAACGGCAAATGTCCATGCCGTTGTGGACTTGAATGGAAGGAAAGCTATGCGGGCTTTGCTCAAACACGCCAAAGGTCTGTACTCCGCAAAATTTTATCGCCCTTCCCATCTGCGCGTCGGGCTGCGCGACTATTTTGATTTGCGCCCGCGCCCGGAGCAACTGCACTCCAACTCCGTTCACATTGCCGCGGCCATGTCCTGGCTCTGCGCGGCGCACGACGGCACGCCGGACGGCGGCGTGTCCGCGCGCTATCGCCTCGATCGCGGCTGGGCGCCGTCCTATCCCGAAACCACGGGCTATATCATTCCCACTTTCTTTGCGCATGCCAGTCGCACGGGCGAGGAGCAATTTCGCGCGCGTGCGTTGCGCATGGCCGATTGGCTCTTGCCATTGCAGCTCGAGAGCGGCGCGTTTCCCGGCCACGACGTCGGCAAAACGCCGCAGCCGATTGTCTTCAACACCGGGCAAATCATGCTCGGCTTGCTCTCCGCTTTTCGCGAAACGGAGCAGCACAAATATTTGCGCGCGGCCCTGCGCGCCGGCGATTGGTTGGTCGCGATGCAAGAGCCGAACGGCTCATGGTTGAAGCACACGTATCTCAATCGCGTGCACACCTATCACACGCGCGTCGCCTGGCCGCTGCTCGAACTATGGGTTGCCACCGGAGGCGAGGACTATCGCCAAACCGCAATCAGAAATCTTGATTGGGCGCTCGGCAATCAACTGCCCAACGGCTGGTTTCGTGAAAACGGCTTCAGCGATAATGACAAGCCCTATCTGCACTCGATTGCCTACACGATTCGCGGCTTGCTCGCCTCCGCGGAAATTTTGCGCGAGCACGATTGCACCCGCGAAGCGGATCCGCGTTATTTCAACGCCGCGGTGCTCGCCGCTGAAGCCGTTCTGCACCGCTTTGAAATTCGGCGTTATCCCTTCGCGCAATACGATAGCGCATGGAAAAGCGTGGAACGCTTCTCTTGTTTGACCGGCGACGCGCAGATTGCCAAGACGTGGATGAATATCTATCAAGCCAATCGCGATCCGCGTTTCTTGAATGCCGCGCTCAAGATGAACGATTTCGTCAAGTCCACGCAGGATTTGAGCTCGCGCAATCCCGGTATTCGCGGCGGGATCAAAGGCTCGCATCCGATCTGGGCGCGCTACATTCGCTATAGTTATCCCAATTGGGCCGCGAAATTTTTCGTCGATGCGCTCGTGCTCGAAGACGAAATCATGTCGCGGCTCGACCCTGAGGCAAAACATGAACCTGGTGTTGCTCTGCAAACGGCATAATCACCGCAAAGTCCTCGAAATTCTCTCCGCGCTGAGGGCGCAAAATTTGGAAGTGCGCGGCGTTGTTGCGCTGGAGGCGCGCGCAGCTTTGCCGTCATTCAAAGAATTGGTGCGAAAACTTTATTCTCGCCGCCTTGCTTCCGCTCAAGCTCGGAAGCGAGCGGCGGAGAATGCTCCGAACGCGCGCCTTCGTGCGAACGGCAAAGCCGCGCACATTGGCGCTTTCAACACGAACGGGCACGCGGCGCTGCGATTTTCCGCGAAGCCGGAAGCTCCTCTTGCAATACCAAGCTTGTACAAAACCGTGGATGATTATACGCGCGCGCATAACATTCCTCTCGTGGCCGTGCCGGACTTGAACGGCAAAGCGTGCGTTGCCGCCTTGCAAAAATTTCAAACTGATTTGTTGATTCTCGGCGGAACGCCGATCATTCGCGCGCACGTGCTGCAACTGCCGCGCGTGGGGACGCTCAATGTTCACATGGCGTGGCTGCCCGGCGTTCGCGGCATGAACGTCGCGGAATGGTCGGTCTACACCCATGCGCCGGTCGCCGTCACCGTGCACTTCGTCGACGCCGGCGTGGATACCGGCGCGGTGCTCTATCGCGAGCAGATCGATATTGCCGAGCGCCGCAGCATCGCCGCCATGCGGCAAAAGTTGAGCTTCGAGCAACACCGTGTGCTCGCGCGCGCTGTGCGGCTTTTTGTTGATCAACAATTGCAGCCGGAGCCGCAAGTACGCGAAGCTGGCAAACAGTATTATCTCATGCACGAAAGATTGAAGCAGGTGGTTGAGAGAAAGTTACGCGAGAAGGAATACAAATAACGGGGAAGTCGGACTTTGCAAATGCGAACCGACGCTTTCATTAAACGAAGTTACAAAGTCCGACTTCGCGAGCATTGTGGAAAACAAAAAGCCCTCTCTGAATCATTCATTGAGGGCTTTTTTCTATGGGTGGAAAGCGGAGAGGGGATCTCCGTGTTTTATTTCACACTCGTTCAACTACGGCTTGGCCGTGGTTTGATTTTTTTGAATAAGCCTGCTCAACTATGGCTTGGCCATAGTTTGATTTGATGATGTGCAATGGTCGAATCATGCCACGGCCAAGCCGTGGCAGATCAAACAACTCTCCTCTGCAAAATCCAATCAACCGCGGCGCTCAAATCCGCGGCAACAAAGTCCGCGCGGAATTTTCTTTCGGCAAGCGTTTGCGCGCCATAGCCGGTTTTCACGAGCACGCGCAGCAGCCCCGCATTCTCGCCGGTTTGCAAATCACTCACGCGGTCGCCGATCATCACCCCGCGCAGCTCCATCTTGAAATCGCGCGCGGCTTGTTCGAGCATACCGAGCTTCGGCTTGCGGCATTCACATGAAAACTCAGGCGCGTGCGGACAAAAATAAAACGCATCGATATGCGCCCCGTGCTCCGCGAGATGCGCGCGCAGCGTTTCGTGCGTAAGCTGCACGAACGCCTCCGTGAAATATCCTCGCCCCACTCCGGATTGGTTGCTCATCACCACCACTTTCACGCCCGCACGATTCAATCGCACCACCGCGTCCTCGCTGCCTCGAATGAACGCAATGTCTTCGAGCTTGTTGAGGTAATTTTTCTCTTCGATCAACGTGCCGTCGCGATCGAGAAACACGAAGAACGGCGGAGTGAGATTGCGCTCAATCAAAGAGTTCATGTTCGATCAGCTCCATCCAAATATGGCCGATGAGAATGTGGCACTCTTGAATGCGTTGCGTGTCGTGTTCCGGCACAAGGATCGGATAATCCACTTCCGTCGCGAGCGGGCCGCCGTCTTTGCCGAGCAAGCCGAACGTGACGAGGCCTTTGCTCTTCGCCGCGGCCACGGCCGCGCGCACGTTTTCCGATTTGCCGGAAGTGCTGATCCCCACCAGCGCATCGCCTTGCGCACCGAGCGCCAAAACTTGTCTAGAAAAAATTTCGCGAAAGCCGAAGTCGTTGCCCGCCGCGGTCAAGATCGAAGTGTCGGTGGTCAATGCCAATGACGGCAACGGCCGCCGGTCGTGATGCAGCTTCACCACCAATTCCGTGGCGAGATGTTGCGCGTCCGCGGCGCTGCCGCCGTTGCCGCAGAACATGACCTTGTTGCCGGCTGCGAGAATCTGCGCGAGGCGCTGGCCCGCTGCAAGAATTTCATTCGTGCGCAATTCGAGCAGCTTGGCCTTCGCCGCCATGCTGCTTTGAATGCGTTGTTCGACGAAGCTTGCGGTGCTTTTCATGAGGTGGTCGAGGTTTGGGTTCATCACGTTCGTAGTGACGCCTTCAGGCGTTTGTTGTTCATGGATAAAAATGCCTAATGAGTTTTGACTTTCAAATTCGGTAATCACCCTCTAAGATATGTCATTCAGAAGGAAACCTTTTCGGCGCTGGGCATCAACTCCAGTACTTAAAAAGGTTCCTACTGAATGACACGGTAAGGGAGGCTCGCCTAGTTACCGATTTTGATCGTCAAATTTCATAAGGCATCACTCCAAACTGTTGGTTTCAATCCAACCCCAGCCGCCACACGTTTTCCCACCATAGCCGCACAAACACACTGTTCTCGGTTTGATTTGCTCCCGTGCGGTGCTCGAAATCCCGATAGCGCGAGTGCATGCCATTTAACGAAAGATAAAACGCCGCGCCGTGATGCCAACGCCATTCGAGTTGCACGTGCGTGCTGCGTTCAACCACGCCGCCGGGAAAATTTTCATGATAACTCTCGCCCTCTTCCACTTCCAGCCACGGCGCGTCGAACGTCGAGTCGATCCGGCCTTCGCCGCGCCGGCGCGCTTCGAACACGGCATTCAGCTCGATGCTCTTGCCGAGATACGCACGGCCATGAATAAGCCGGCGATCAAAATCATTGCCGAGAAAGTGCGCGAGAGGGCGATTTCGATGCCAAAATTTTTCCCAGGAGGTGAGCGTGTTGTACGTGCGATTCGCGACGCGCGTATATTCCGCGCCGAAAGAAGCGCCGCGCAAATTAAACGGCTCGGCGAGCTCTCCGCCCACAAGATAGCCGATCTCACTCGGCTCCAAATCGCGTTTGCCCGTGCGCTCGACTTGATAATCGTCGATCAGCAATTGCCCATACAGCTCCGTGCGCGCTCGCGGCCGTAGCGTGAAATCAAACGCGAGAAACGTGTTGCCTTTGCGCTGCTCATTCAATTGCTCGCCGTGAAAGACGAGCACGGGATTGAGATAGTACCATTCAAACCCGCGATTCGCGCCGCCATAAACCACCATTTGCGTCGCACTCACCGTGAGCACGCGCGGATTGAAAACAATTTCGGCGCGCACCGCGGAGAGATAACGCTCCGCGAAGTTGTGAACCGGCGAAGCCCGCAGCGAATCCGGCAAACTCATGGGATCGAGCTTGGCGGCAACATAGTGCAAACGAAGTTTGTTGAGCGCAATGCGTCCATAAAACTGATCGAGCGGCCGCGAATAATCTGAAAGCAGCAACGTGGCGTCATAGCCGCGTCCCCATCGCAAAAAATCGCGGCCGAATTTAGCCACATACTTCTCGAAATGCAACAGCGCATACGCCTGCTCCGTGTAGCCCGTGAAGCCGCGCCACCGCTTGCCGAGATAATTCGGATCGTCGCGCAATTCTTGATCGAGGCGAATGGCGTTGACCAACGCAAGACGGCGATTGGGAAAGAAGCCGAGGTGCGTCATCAATGCCGTGCGCGCGCGTGCGTCGCCGTTAAACTTTCCCGCGCGCGCAATTACTCTCCCGCCGATTTGCAGTCGTGCATGCCGCGGCTCCGGCGTCGTTAAACATGCTTCGAGGCGTTTTGCCCAAAACTGCTCGGCGGAAGAAAAGGCCGAACGATTTATGCTCTGCACAAACGCACCGGCTTCGCGATTAGAAAACGGTAAGCGCTCGAACGTGAAGCCGGCCTCGCGATGGCGCAGCGCGAGGCGTTGCAGATATTCGTTCGCCCAATGATAGGTCGGCACGGTGGCAAGGTCCTGAGCTTGCGCGGAGGCAAACATTGCGAACGCTAGCAGCGCTGTTATGAGATATTGCACAATTCCCCCCTTGAGGGGGGTTAGGGGGGTGTTTTCGAAATTCACAACTTCATTCAATCTCATCTTTTCAGGCTTCACTTTTTTGCAAACTGTTTTTCTCTTCGCTCAACATGTCATCACCGACACCCCCTGGCCCCCCTCAAGGGCATACGTGTCAAGCTAAGAGAATTTGCACAACGTATTCCCCCCTGAGGGGGGTTAGGGGGTGTTCTTGATGACGAAGAGTGCTTAAAATTTATCGCGAGTATTGCAGCGCTCTTAGAGCGTGTTTGAAAAGTCCCCCCTTGAGGGGGTTCGGGGGGTGTCATCGCATCACAAGCCACCAATACAGTACAGATTTGCGGTTTGATCGCTTTGCAACAGCGACATTTATAAATTTTGAGGAGCTTACTCACGCTAGAAACACCCCCCTAACCCCCCTCAAGGGGGGAATTGTAGGGTGCTCAGACTTTTCAAATGCCCTCTTAGAAAATACTCTTCATTGCCTCATGATACCGAACAACACCCCCCCTGGCCCCCTCAAGGGGGGAATTGTTCAGTGAAGTTACCTTTAACTTGACACCTATGCCCCACAAGGGGGGAATTTTCGTATGAACTTTTCATTGGTTGAGGCGGCGCGACCATTTTGCGTTTCAAATACTCTTGCTTGAGTTTTGCCAACTCCTTCTCTGCACGCGAGCTTGCTTTGCGAGAGAAGAGGCGCGCGAACACAGACGGCGCCGGCCCCATGACCCAATGTTCGCGAATGACGTCGGCATATTGTTGCGCGATCACTTCCAAGCTAAAATGCTCCTCGAAGTGTTGGCGCGCGCGGCGGCCGGCATTCGCGCATTGCTCGCGTTGCAACAGCAGCTCTCTGAGCTTTGCAACGATGGCGTCTTGGTCGTGATCTTCATCGAACGTCCAGCCGCATTGATACTCGTTGATCATGTCGAGGACTTCGCACGGCTTGCCCGCCAAGCCCAGCATCGGCCGGCCGCTGGCCATGTACGTATAGATTTTCGAAGGCACGCCAAAACCGATGACCTCGCGCTCTTGGGAGACCACGGAGAGGTCCGCGACGGCGAGCGCGTGCTCCATCAATTCGCGCGGTTGATAAGGAAAGAAGAGCACGTTGTGCAAGCCGCGTTGCTGTGCGGTCTCTTGCAGCTTCGTCTTCTTCGCGCCCTCGCCGATGAAAACAAAACGTATCGGCGTGTCTTGCACCTCCGCGGCAACCTCGAGCAAAATTTCCAAACGTTGCCGCCAGCCCATGTTGCCGGAGAAGAGCACGACGAATTTATCCACCAAATCATGTTCGCGCGCAAAACCACTCTCCGACTTTGGCAAGCAACGCACGGTCCTGGCGTCGCACCAATTGTGCACGATCGTCGTCGGCACGGTGGCGCAACGGGCTTTGACGGATTGCTCCATATATGGCCCGAGGCAGAGCGCAAGATCGGCGTAGCTCAAGGCCCACGCATTAATTCGCCGCCACACGCGATCAATCAAACTGCCTTCGCGCAACACGCCGACGGCGCACGACAGCTCGGGGTGCAAATCATAAAACAACGCAATGAAGCGCTGGCCTTTGAGCAACTTCATGAGCGCGCCCACGAGATGCGCCATCGGCGGATTCGTGCCAACGATGAGCGGCACGCTGCGCGAAATCCACAACGCCATCCATGAAAGGCAAAACGTGGCCCAGACCCAATTCAACGCCTCGCCGATGCGATTGGTGCGCGCGAAGGGCAGGCGCGGCATGCGCCAGACGCGCACGCCTTTGCGCCTTTCACGCCACGGCGCGTTCGCCACGTTTTTGATATAGCCCGGCGTCATCGCACACACCGCCGTATCGATGCCGCGCGCGGCAAGCTCGTGCAACAGTTCTTCGAACAACTGCGCGGTGGAAGACAAATCCGGAGCGTATTGTTCGCTGATGAGGGCGACGCGAAGGTTTCCCGCGTTCTTGTTTTCGAACATGGCCCGAATTGAAAATTTTAAATTGCAAATTTTCAATTGAAAATTTGCAATGCGTTTAGGCATTCTCATTCACCATGCCCTTGAACACGGTGAGCAAGATGATTTTTAGATCAAAGCCGAAAGACCAATTCTCGATGTAATAGAGGTCGTGCTCGATGCGATTCTCAATCGAAGTGTCGCCGCGCAGGCCGTTGACTTGGGCCCAGCCGGTGATGCCGGCTTTGACTTGATGGCGAATCATATAGTTTGGAATTTGCGTTTTGAATTGGCGCACATGATACGTGCGCTCCGGCCGCGGGCCGACGATGCTCATATCGCCGGTCAGCACGTTCCAAAACTGCGGCAGCTCGTCCAAGCTCCAGCGCCGCAAAAATGCCCCGAGCAATGTGACGCGCGGATCATTGCGCGCGCCTAATCCGGCTTGCTGGTCGTGCTGCTCGGAGCCGGCGCTCATCGAACGAAACTTGAGCATGTGAAAACGCCGGCGATTGATGCCGAGGCGCTCTTGTTTAAAGATGATCGGGCCCGAGGAAGTCAATTTCACGCCGAGCGCGATGAGCGCCATCAACGGCGCGCAGAGCAGCAACGCCGACAGCGCGAACGCAAGATCGAAGCCGCGTTTGCCCACGCGATAGCCCCACGATTCGATGGGCGTGAAGCGCACGCTGATGAGCGGCAAGCCCGCGAAGTCGTACACGCGCGTGCGCGGCTGCACGATGTTGAAAAGATCGGGCACGATGTCCGTGGACACGCCTTCTTTTTCGCAGACGCTGACCACGCGCTCGACTTTGTGCAGCGCGCGGGTGGGCAGCGCGATAATCACCTTGTCGATCTGTTGCGCTTCGATGATGTCGCTGATCGCCGCGAGCTTGCCCAACACTTCCAAGCCCAGTTCTTTTTTATAAACGCCGTTCGCGTGAAAGTCGTCGAGAAAGCCGATGACTTGAAAACCCATTTCGGGATGTCCGAGCATGCGGTGCGCCACGCGGCGGCCCAACTCCCCGGCGCCGATGATGAGCACGCGGCGAAGATTGTAGCCGCGCTTGCGCATCGTTCTCAAAATGACGCGCAGCACGATGCGCTCGCTAAACAGAAACGCAAAGTTTAGCCCGCCGAAGAGCAGGAAGGTGAGGCGCGAATAGCTGATCTCGCGATAAAAAAAAGTGAAGGCGCTCACGAAGATGACGCCGGTCGAGATGCTATAGAGCAAAGGCAGGAAGTCGGCGAAGATGCTTTGATGCCGTCGCGAAATATAAAGCCGGAAGAATGAGAACAGGCCCGGCCACAACGGTAGGATGCAGCCCAGCACGATCAAATACTGCGTGAGATCGGTGTGTGTCGCGCGCCAGATTCCCGACTCGAAACGCAGCCAATAGGCGAGATAAAACGCGAGCGCGGTTAAGAGCAGGTCGCCGAGAATGAGAACGAGTTTCTGCGAGCGCGAAGTCAGTTTCAGCATGGCAAAGTTGCGAGTGCGAAGAGATGGTTGCTGGTGCAATTGTGCTGGTTGCAGGTTTATTGGTAATTTCCTCCCGCAACCGTCATTCTGGAAGAACCTTCCTTAGTTCTCGGCACAAACCTCAAAACTGATGCGCGGTTACGTTTATTTCGTAGCCCTGTCCTCTTGTGGGGCATTGTCGCAGCCGAGAATTCATTGGCTTCAACAGCGTCCCACAAGGGGGCGGGACTACAAAAATTAAAGTAACAGCGCACTAGTTTTTTTTCGAGTGCGAGGGAAGGTTCTTCCAGAATGACATCAATGAGACGGCGTTTGAAAAGCCCGTCCGCACGACAATCCAGATCAGCGTTGCAAAAAGAACATCGGCTGTCCGGTCAAAGTAACATTCCCGCCGCGCGGCAAGTCGAGATGATTTCCTAAAACCTCGAACGCCTCCGCTTGTCGCAACGACGCGGGCAAAACGAATGGCGATGAACCCACGGCCTGCCAGAGCACGCTCACGCGGCGATGATCGGAGCGGCGAAAGTGCAGCAAATAAATTTCAGGCCGGCTCACGTGCTCGCGCTCTTCATAGCTCGCGTCGCCGATGAGCTGCGCGAGCGTGAGATAAGCGAGCAGCGCGGGCTTGGGCGCGCCTTGCCAGCTTTCTTCCAACAAGCCGAACAAATCCGAGCTGCGATTGATGCGCTCGCTGTCCAGCGCATAACAGAAAAAATATTTCACGCCCGCGAGCTTTGCCAGGCAAGCGGTGCGCACGAGATAGCCGGCGTACGTCATCTCGTCGAGCAAGTTCGGCCGCAACGCCGGTTGATAGGCGAGCGTGAGGTTCATCGCCTCCGTGCTTTGATAGCCGTACTCCGTAATCCAAAAATTCGGATTATGGCCGCGTTGCGTTTCAAAGAGCTCGTTGACTTGGCCGAGGCGATTGACCAACCCCGCTTGCTCCGGGGTGTTGTTGGCATAGGGATGAAATGAAACCGCGGCCACGCGCAAATCCGGCTGGGTGTCGATCACCTCGCGAAAAAAATCGAGGGTCTCCGGTTTATAAAACTTCGCAACCGAGAATCCCGCGACTTCCGCTGCGGGCTGCGCGGTTTTGATTTCATCGAGGGCGCTCGCCAACAACTCGCCATATTGCGCCGGCGTGCCCGCAAAGTAGCGCGGCAAGTTCGGCTCGTTCCAAATTTCCCAGCACGAAATGCGATCATTGTAGTGCGCGACGGTTTCGCGGATATAAGCACGAAACGCAGCGATCGACGCGGGCATTTGATTTTGAATCGGCCAGCCTTGGGCTTTCTCCGGCGCAACCGCCCACTTGGGAGTGAATCCGAGCTTGCCGAGCACGGTGAAGCCTTGCGCCTGAAGATGATCCATCATCGCATCGGGCCATTGCCATTTCCGCGGCGCCGGCTCGACGGCTTCCCAGTGCAAGCTCGTGACATTGCGCAGATGCCGCACGCCTGCTTCGTGCAGAGCCGGCAACACGGCCTCGAGATTGTTGGCGTTGAGGTGCATGCCCCACACCGGTCGGCCTTGCACCGCCTCGGGCAAATCCCCGCTGCGCGCGGCGAGACGAATTTTGTCTTTTTGAATCGGTTTGCCGGCTTCGTCTTTTATCTGCCACGCAACGTCGTAGACGTCGCCAAACGGCAGCTCGAATGGAATGCGCTCCACATAACTTTGCCCGGCGCCGAGCACCAGAGTCTTTTCCTGCGTGGGTTCATAACGATGCGCGCGCGCGCTCATTTGGGCGACGAAGAGCAGGTGCCGTTCCCGTTGCGAATGATTCACCACGCGCAGCAACGTTTCAACTTTGCCCAACGGTTGAAACAAGCTCGTCGAATTTGACGGCGGCAACAGCGCCGCGGCAATCGCGGGCCGTTGCGTCAGCGGCTGGCCATTGCGCAGAATTTCAACCTCGTCGATCCAATACGCCGCGGGCGCCTCGAAGCGGAGCGCGAAACGATAGTTGTCTTTTTCGGCAACAGGCAATTGGCCTTCGAGGCGATAGCGTTGCCACGCATGGGTGAGAATAAATTCTCTGCCGAGCGCTTTTTGCTCCTGCGCGCCGCTGGCCAAGCCTTCGGGCGAGGTGGCATTGAACACGCGCATAATCATTTTGGCGTGCGGCGCGTCGCTGCGCGCGAACACGGAAAATGAAATCGCGCCGCCTTGCTCCAACGCCAGCCACGGCGTGAGCAGAAAGAACGCGGCGTCATTTTCCAAGCGCGTGCTGTTTTGCAAAGCGATTTTCAGCGAGCGTTGGCCCTCGTGCGCGAGCGTGGAATCGGAGCTCATGCGCGCGCCGAGCATGGCATCGGCGACGCCTTTCCAATGTGCCAAGCCCAGCTCGAAGCCGGGATTGTGGACTTCCCGCGGCGGCTTGCGCACGCGCGGCACTTTGCTCTGGCCGTCCTCTTCTTGCGGAAAGCACGAGGACCCCTGGCTCACGCAGAGAAACATCGCGAGGAAAAACGCGAATCGACCTTGAGAAGAGGCTTCTGCAACAAGCCGCGCACCTGCGTTAAAGCAGCACCCACGCGCTTCCCCCTTTGAGGGGGACCGTGGGTTGTTCTTGAGGGTGACGATCATCTTCAAATTCCTCCTTGTGCAATCTTCATCTTTGTTTTAGCCCTCCGGCGCCGTGATTTTCAAGTGCAGCGTCTTCTTGCTCGCCACGACGCGGCCGCTCAGGCGGAGCTGATAAAAGTATACCCCGGCGGGCAAGCCTTCGCCCACGAGCTTCGTAAGAAAATTTCCTTTCGGCTGCTGGCCGCGCACCACGGTTGCCACCACTTGCCCATTGAGATTGTAGAGCAGCAATTCGACAAATGCCGGCGCGGCCAATTCATGAGCAAAGACCGTGGACTCATAAAACGGATTGGGAAAATTTTGGTGCAGGGCATAGCCCTCGGGCAACGGGCCGGCCGTGCTGCCCGTGGCATTCACGAAGACCCACGCGGTATCACGCAGCACGCCGTTCGTGGCGACATAATAGAAGCGCTCGCTCCCGTCGAAATCCACGCGCGGCGCATAGTGCACGCGCCGGCGGTCCGCGTCGAGGCGCACCTCGCCGTGTTGCGCCGGCCCCACCGCCGCGATCCAGAGCGAATCGGCGCGCGCCGCGAGATCATTGCGCAAAACCTCGAAGGTATATTCGCGGCCTTGCAACACTTGCCAAAAGTTGTGCGGGATCGCGCCGTAATCGTGATTGATCGAAAGCGCGCCGCGATAATTGGGATCGGGCGCAAACAGATCTTGAAACGTCAAAAAGGTGAAGCCGAGCGAATCGGCGTAGCGCGTCAAGCTTTGCGCCTCGTCGAGCAGCGTCAATTCGCTGCCGGTATAAGCTTCCGAGGGCGCGGTCACGATCGCGCCGAAATCAAAGATGAGCAAGCCTTTCAGGTCGAAGGTCTCGCGCACTTCGGCTTTCATCTGTGCGAGCGTGCGCGGCGTGCCGCTCACGTTTGGTCCGGCTGCGGCCGAGGTCGGACGAAAGAAACGCAGTTGCTGCGGCTCGTCGATGGGCAATTCATTCGGCCGTTTGTCCCCTTGCCGTCGAATCGCGGAGAACCGTTTCAGCTCGAACAACTCGACGTAAATCTCGGGCGTAATCTCGTCGCTCGGAATCGAGAAACACCATTGCGCGTCGAAGCCCGCTTGCTGAAACGGCGTGAGCAGATAAAGCCGTTGCCGTTCTTCTTGCGCCAGGCGCGTGAGCGCTTTGTAGAACACGCCGTGGTGCGTCGCGCTCCAACCGTATTGCCGCACCAGCTCCGCCATCCGCTGCAAGCCGACATAGCGCGTCCACAGGCCGGCGTTATTGCGGTTCTCGCTCAACTCTTGCTCGGCATATTCATAGGTGAAATCGAGGTTCGCGCGATAGCCGTTGGCCAAAAGCCACGGCGTGAGCAAGCTGTCCGCGCTAGTGCGATAGTGATTGAAGTGAATGACGCACGCCGGGCCGCGCGGCCGGAGGTATTTGATTTCATCGATCCATAAAATTTGTTCGGTCGCGGCTTTGTAGGCGCGAAACTGAATGCTGCGCGCGTGCGCCAGCTCGTCCCGCGTCGCGCCCTCGAAAGGCGCAAGCGCGATGGTTCTGCCGCGTTGCTGCCAATAATCCACGGGCGGATGTTTGCCCGAGGGGTGCACATAAACCGGCTCCTGCAAGCGAAACCCCTTGCCCGACGCGACGATCAAGTTGGCGTTGATCGGGCCCGCGTAGTTGTTGCGCTTGCACGTGGCATAGAGCACATAGTCGCGCAGGTCAAGATCGACCAAGCGCAGCTCCAACGTCGCGCCGCCGGTGTTCGCCGGAATCGTCCACTTGATTGCCCCTCCCGCGGTGCGAAAATCCGCGGTATCCACTTCGACGTGCGTGCCCGCGGAAGCCAGCCATTGCTCCGCGTTCGTGCCGCGGCTGAGATAACGATAGGCCGTGGAATCCGGCGACCAATAATTTTGCGCCTGTGCGACGGCGCAAACCAAGATGGCGGCGATGATTTGATAAACGGTTTTCATGACGACACCTCAACGATGCTTGAGCAAGACCATCTTTTGGGTTACCATCTCGCCAGCCGCCTGGAGATGAATGAAATAAATTCCCCGCGCCAAATCGAAACCGGTGACGCGCAGCCCGTGCCAACCTTCGTTTTGCGTGTCGCGCACCAGCGGCCGCACCAACTGGCCGAGCGCATTGTAGAGATTCGCTTCGACCTCGCCGCGACGCGGAAGGTAATAACGCAGAATCGTGCTCTCGTGAAACGGGTTCGGGAATCCGCGCTCTAATTCCAGGCGACGCGGCCTCGCCTTCGTTTCCGAAGTATCGAGCGCCTGCGCATCATTCACCCAAATCGGACTCGTCCACGCCCACACCGGACGCGCGCGCAATTGGCGAGGTATAAACACGTCCTTCTTCTGCTTCGCGCGCACATAATAAATCGCGGCGCCGCTATAGCTGCTGTCCACATATTGCGTCGCCAACTCCGGCCCATTGCCCTCGCGGCGATGAATGATTTCGAAACGCGGATGGCCATTCTCCCATTGTCCGCGCCGGCGATCCCATTTCAGCACTTCGACAAATTCCAAATCATCCGTGCCGACTATGCGCACGTTGAGCTGCGGAGCATAGGGCGGCTCTTTGATAAGCCGTGAACCCAGGAGCTGCCCGTCGATCTCGAAGTGCACGAGCATGCGCTGCCCGGTCGTCGCATACGTGCGCCGCTGTTTGAGCGCCGTGAAAAGCGCGTCGCGCGTCAGCTTGGGCGCATACACGGCTGCGAGGCCGTTGTGCTCTTGCCCCGGGCGCGAACCGTGATCATCGCTTGCGGCAATCACGCCGAGCATTTCCTCCGCGGCCCATGCGTCTTGCGCATAGTGCGGTCCGGTGGAGCTGCCCTTGGCGCTTTCCACTGCAAGATTTTTGTATGACAGCGCGTGCTCCGGCGCGAACGCTTCGCTCAAACCGTGGCTCGAAAACAATTCGAGCAACGGCCTCATCTTCATGCTGGAAAAGCCGCGGCCGAAACTCACCATGGAGCCGAGGCCCTCGACGCCATTCCACAAAATGCCGGTATGGTGCGGCACGGTGATCATCTCCACGCCGGGCGGCAATACATTGTTCTTGACCTCCCAAACTTTTTGAATCTGCTCGTAATCCTCGTCGCGCAACAGCGGAAGCAGCGGCACGAGCTCGTCCGGCGCGTTGAAATAAACATTGTGATGCCCCGAGGGCGGCGCGGCGCTGAACTCGTATGCCGGAAGCGTGACGAACTCGCCGGGTTGATGATAGCGCACCGCGTGGCGTTTCGTTGCTTCCCATTCGCTCGCGCTCAAGCCGCTGTTGTTCATCAAAAAGAAAGAGGCATGATCCGTGAGCGCGAAAAAATCGAGAGCGGCGACTTCGCGCGCGGCGAAGAAAGCATCGTTGCCATAGCCGTCATAACTAAAGCCGGAATGGGTGTGCAAATCGCCCCAAAAGATTTGCAAACTCTCCGGCGCGGCCGCAACCTCCGTGGGATTCGTGCGCACTTGCCAAAGATGCCGCGGCGTGCGCTCGACTGCGTTGAGGTGCAGCACGTGCACACCCGGCGTTTGAAAAGTGGCGGCGATATTCTTGCGCCCGCTATCGCCGACCGTAATCTCGATCTCGTTTGGAAAGAGCGCACTCGGATCGGTCGAGCTGATTTGCACTTTGCCCGTGAACGCCGCCGCGAGGTTGTTGAGCTCGTCCAACGCGACCAGCTTCAAATTCGTTGGCGCGCCGGCCGTGAGCGTCGAAGGCAAATACCCCGCGAGCCGATAGGGCGCGCGCGTTGTGATCGTCAAAATCGGCGCGGGTGCGAGGTCGTCATAAATCCCGCTGCCATTCGGATCGCACGCCACGCGCACGCTGTCGCTGAAATTCGAGAACGGCGCTTTCATCTGTCCCTCGGGAGCATTGGCGCCGAACGTGATTTGCACCGTATCGCCGCGAGCGAGCGCGTGTTCTTGCACCAGAGCCGTGACCACCCAGGCATTGTTCTCCGCGCCCCATTGCACTTGCGGATCGACGCGCGAAATTTGCGTGAACGCGATTTGCGCGCGTTGCTGCGAAGTGCGTGCGGTCATATAGTTCGCGGCATTCGCCTCGGCATTTTGCGGCGCGCCAAAGCCTTTGGGCAAGCGCACCTTCACGCCGCCGCCGATTTTGATGCTGTCGCTCGCAACGATGAAGTTAACCTGCACGGTTGCCTTCGCGCCGGCGATGACGCGGCTCGGCGCAAGCGTCACGGTCATGGCGGATTGCGTGCGCGGCTCTTGCGTTGCGCCACTCCACAACAGCGGAAGCAACGCCACACAGAACAACGCGCGCAAAACCCAAACAGGTTTCAGCCAGCGGCGGCATGGTTTACCCCAAGTCATGATACTCATCCTGATTTTGTCATTCAGTAGGAACCTTTTTGAGCACTTGAGAGACAGCTCGTATTGAGCAACTTACTACTACAACGTTAAGTTCGAGGTTTCGCCCCAAAACTTAACCTGTCATTCAGAAGTATTACCCCGCACTTAAAAAGTTTCCTTCTGAATGACAGTTCTAGATTGTTTATGCTCGTTCCCACCATCTAATGGGCTGCAATTTCCACCACTCCATCACTCCA
>Ga0247727_10009787_pt1 | contig 17186 bp, 19 predicted proteins | sample WisWelCaveWW1625_FD_202498 | JGI IMG/M metagenome (GOLD analysis project Ga0247727, IMG submission 202498) | Biofilm microbial communities from Wishing Well Cave, Virginia, United States - WW16-25 | ecosystem: Environmental > Aquatic > Deep subsurface > Groundwater > Cave microbial mat | place...
GCAGGGCTTCGCGCAAGCTCACGCTCATATTGAGCGTCGTTTCGTAATCGGGGGTTCGGAATTTTCTCGTCATGTCCGGAGTGTATCACCGACTGCGCTACAGGTCTCTCCGACAAACTGCTAGGCCACACGCCATATTCAGCGCCCGCTCGGCCAATTCGGAGCCATCCAATGGGATAAGAATTTTACGGAACATGCGCCGTCTCCTGCATGGTGAACAGGATAGCGGCGCGGCCCCGAGCGGGCAGTGTTGAATGTCACCCCGTTGGCGGGACAAAACGCATCAGACCGGATCGCCCTCGCTTCAGCGAAGCTGGCCCCTGCGAATGAACTCAACGCGCTTGGCCTGACGGGCCTGACCCCGCTGGAGGCGTTGAGTAAGTTGTTTGGGTGGCAGGCGTGGTTTGGGGAAGTGAAGAACAAAGCCGATCAAACTCAGGCTTGTGACACGATTGAGTCAGGGCTATACTACATTTATGAAACTTGAATGGGATGAGGCTAAAAATCAGACCAACATCCAGAAGCATGGGCTGGATTTTGCCGATGCCCACAAAGTTTTTGAGTATCCCTTGCTGGTCAATTTAGATGACCGAGAAGATTATGGCGAAGACCGTTGGATAGGAATTGGGCTGATGGATACGCGTGTTGTCGTAATTGTGTTCACCGAGCCAGATGCAGAGACCATTCGAGTGATTTCATTCCGAAAGGCCACCAGTGATGAGCGTCAACGATATGAACAAACCTACACAGACGAATTTGGAACGGCTTGACGCCATGCGCGACGACGAGATTGACACTTCCGATATTCCGCCGCTAACAGACAAGTTTTTCGCTACGGCGAAATGGCGAGTGCCAAAGCCTAAAGTCCCCGTAACGGTAGAAGTTGAACCTGAGGTGCTGGAATGGTTTAAGGCACAGGGCGATAATTACGAGCGCTATTTAGCCGCCGCCCTTCGCATCTATGCCCTGGCCCACCAAGTGCCAGCGGGCTAGAGCCTATTCCCCTACACCAACAACTCCCGACATCACCGCGCTCGGTGCGCTATCCCTCGGCGCTGACGGGCCTGACTCCCTTGGAAGCATTGAGCAAGTTATTTGAATGGCAGGCGCGGTTTGGGGAGGGAGGAAATAAAGGCGAAAGAAGTACACGGATGTCACGGATTGGACGGATAAACGCGGATTCTTTTGTCAGTGAAATCCGTGTTAGTCCGTGAACATCCGTGTACGCACTTCTATCCCCAACAAAAAGAAACCCGGCTCTTGTGAGAAGCCGGGCTTTTGGTTTCATCGGGATGGTCGCTGGCGAGTCGGGTTGCGCTGAGGCTGATTACGCCCCATCGGTTCGCGGTGCGGCGATGAGCGGGGCGCGCGCGGTGCGCGGGCAAATTCGGTGTTGCGTTGCGGCGCGGGTTGCTTGTAATTGAAATCCGGCAGGGTGCGGCGCTCCAGCTTGGCGTCCATCACGCGCTCGATGGCCCGCACCGTATCCGTATCTTCGCGCGTCACCAGCGTAAAGGCGTCGCCGGTCTTGGCCGCGCGGCCGGTGCGCCCGATGCGGTGGGTGTAGGCGTCGGCGGTGTCGGGCATGTCGTAGTTGATGACGTGCGAGATGCTGGATACGTCAATGCCGCGCGCCGCGATGTCAGTCGCCACCAAAATCTGATACTTGCCCTCCCGAAATCCATCCAACGCCGCCTGCCGTTTGTTTTGCGAGAGATTGCCTTGCAGGGAGGCGGCGTTAAACCCGGCCTTCTTCAACTGCTCGCCCAAGCGTTTGGCGCGATGCTTGGTGCGTGTAAAGACCAGCACCGACTCGGTGTCGGTGTGATAGAGCAATTGCAACAACAACTCGGTCTTAAGATGTGGCTCCACCGGATAGAGCGCGTGCGCCACCGTAGCGACGGGGGCCGCATGACCAATCTGCACCGTCACCGGATTGTGGAGGATGTCGTGGGCCAACTTCCGGATGTCGTCGGGCATGGTGGCCGAGAACAACAGCGTTTGCCGTTTCGCGCCAGCGGGCAGGTGCTTGAGAATCTTGCGAACGTCGGGCAGGAAGCCCATGTCAAACATCCGGTCGGCCTCGTCCAACACCAACACTTCAACATGGGCGAGATTGATATTGCGCTGGTTGATGTGGTCGAGCAAGCGGCCCGGACAGGCCACCGCGACTTCCACGCCTGCGCGCAGTTTATCCACCTGAGGCCGGAGGCCGACGCCGCCATATAACGTCAGACTGCGTGTGCGAGTTTCCACGCCCAACTCGCCCACCGCGACGTGAATCTGTTCGGCCAGTTCGCGGGTGGGCGCGATGATGAGGGCGCGCACATGACCGCGGGGGCCGGTCAACAATCTCTGCAAGATGGGCAGGACAAACGCGGCGGTCTTGCCGGTGCCGGTTTGGGCCAAACCCATCACGTCGCGACCTTCGAGCACCGGTGGGATGGCTTTGCGTTGAATGGGGGTGGGTACATCATAGCCGAGGGCTTGTACCCCGGCCATGACGCGCGGGTGAAGATGGAACGCTTCAAACGTCACAGAGAGTCCTTTGGCGAAACGCTAAACCAAGTCGCACTCTCAGTTCGTTTGCCGCTAATGGGGAGATAACGGTGGTGATTGTATCACACGCAACACGGATAAGAATCCTCAACGGATTGCTTCGCAAAACGGAAAACCGGATGGGTGTGCGCCCATCCGGTTTTCCGCTTAATACCCGCTGAAAATGTTTTACCCGATTACAAAATCAACATCGCGTCCCCAAATGAATAGAAACGATAGCCCTCCCGTTTGGCGGTTTCATACGCCGAGTGAATCATATCGCGCCCGGCAAAAGCCGAGACCAGCATCAATAGGGTGGATTTGGGCAGATGAAAATTCGTAATCATTGCATCCACCACGCGGAAGCGATGGCCCGGCAGGATGAATAGATGGGTGATGTCGGAGTGTGGCGCCACCTGGCCATCGCCCTGGTCCGCGCTCTCCAATGTTCGCACCGAGGTGGTGCCGACAGCGATGATGCGGCGGCCCTCGCGTTTGGCAAGGTTGACCAGCGTAGCCGTCTCCTCACTCACTTCGCGCCACTCGCCGTGCATAGCGTGTTCTTCCACGTTGTCTTCGCTGACGGGCGCGAATGTATCCAGCCCGACATGCAACGTGACGTAGCCCACTTGCACGCCGAGCGTCTGAAGCTGCGTGATTAACTCTAACGTGAAATGCAACCCAGCCGTGGGCGCGGCGGCGGAGCCAGGAACATGGGCGTAAACGGTTTGATAGCGTTCTCGATTGGCTAAGACTTCGTGAATATAGGGCGGCAGCGGCGTCTGCCCGATTTCATCCAGCAACGGGGTAATGGGTTTGGAGAATTGCACCAGCCAGCGCGGGCCGCCGAGGTCTTCCATCACCACCGCGTGCAAATCGGCGTTGCCCTCGATGTCCACCACACTGCCGACATGCAGGCCCTTGCCGCCCACCAGCGCCTCCCACGTCAACGGGGCGCGGCGCTTAAGCAATAGCACTTCGGCCTGGCCGCCTGTGCCGGATTTGCGCGCCGCCAGTCGCGCCGGGATAACGCGCGTGTCGTTGAAAATCAACACATCGCCCGATCTTAGAAATTGGACCAGCTGATTAAAGCGACTGTGGGTAATTTCGACGGTGGCGCGATTCACCACCATCAAGCGTGAAGCATCGCGCGGCTCGATGGGCGTTTGCGCGATGAGCTCCGGGGGGAGGGCGTAATCGAAGTCGCTGAGGTTCACGAGAGGATGGAGAACTGGAGATTAGAGATTGGAGATTGGAGATTGTAGTCTCCAGTCTCTAATCTCTCTTTTTTTACGGACGTTCCGACTCGTGTTCACGCGCCCGGCGCGTGAACCCATACCAAATCGCCACCTGAATCATCGCCAGCGTCAGCACCCCGCCCGCGGCTACAAAGCAATTCATCGTTTGTTGCAAGGTTGCGCCGGTCACGGGGTCATAGGTGAAGCCGTACTCATAATAAAAATTGACGCTGGTGAGATATCCGGCCAGATAAAACAAAAACTTGCTCAGGCTGGAGAGGGCGCGCATCCCAAACGCGCCTGCCACCACCAGCGGGGGCCAGTCGCGGCGGCGACGAAACAAGGCCATCCCAACCGCAACGCCGATTAGATCCATAAAGGCGATGGGCAGGAGCGGCCAGTTGGAGAGGAGGACGAAGAAGTAGGCGGGCATGGTTGGAGATTGGAGAATTAGAGAATTGGAGATTAGTTATTTTCGCCCAAGATGAGCCAAAATGTTAATGAGTAAAGTCAAGCCAAGGCTGAGGAGGATGGAGGTGGCGATGGGAAAGTAGAACGAGAAATTTTTGCCCTCGATGCGGATGTCGCCGGGCAGGCGGCCCAGGGGCAGGCCCAAGCGCCCGACCAGCCAGACCCCGCCGCCGACCAGCACGACGATGAAGCCCGCGAGCATAATCCATTTACCGATGGTCGTCATATCGAACATAGCCAGTGGCGGATGGCAGATGGCAATGTGCCATGCGCTACAGCAGTTTTGCCTGCTCCGTCTCGGAGTACACGATTCCCAAATGGGCATAAGCCGCTTTGGTGACGATGCGGCCGCGTGAGGTACGGTCTAAAAAGCCTTTTTGCAAGAGATAGGGTTCCACGACATCCATGATGGTGTCGGCTTCTTCGCTAATGGTGGCGGCGATGGTCTCCAGCCCCACCGGCCCGCCGCTATATTTTTCGATGATGGCCCGCAGAACGCGGCGGTCCATGTCGTCGAGGCCCAATGGGTCCACGTCCAACAAATCCAGCGCGGCCTCGGCGACGGTTTTGGTGATGACGCCATCGGCCCGCACTTGGGCAAAATCGCGCACGCGCTTGAGCAGGCGCAGGGCCACGCGGGGTGTGCCACGCCCCCGCTTCGCGATCTCGGTCACGCCGTCCGGTTCGATGGGCACATGGAGCAGTTGCGCCGCGCGGTTCACGATGGACTCCATCGCCGCGAGTTCGTAAAAATCCAAACGATATTGCGCGCCAAAACGAGCGCGGAGTGGCGCGGTGAGCAGGGCCAGCCGGGTGGTCGCCCCGATGACGGTGAATTTGGGGAGTGACAATCGAATACTGCGCGCGCTCGGCCCCTTGCCAATCACAATATCGAGCGCGTAATCTTCCATCGCCGGATACAACACTTCTTCCACCGCGCGCCCGAGGCGATGCACTTCGTCAATAAACAGGATGTCGCCCGCCCGCAGGTTGGTGAGGATGGCGGCCAAGTCACCCGCCCGTTCAATCACCGGCCCGGCGGTGACTTTGATGTTGACGCCCATTTCATTTGAGATCACATGTGCCAAGGTGGTCTTGCCCAAGCCCGGGGGCCCATAAAACAACACATGATCCAACGAGTCACTGCGCTTCTTGGCCGCGTCAATCAAGATCGAAAGATTCTCACGCACCCGGTCTTGCCCCACGATGTCGTTAAGGCGTTTGGGGCGTAGGGCATGGTCTTGTTGGTCTTCCGGGCGGCGTTGAGGGGATAGCACCCGGTCAGTGGGTGTGGGGTCGGGCATGGCGGGCATTATAGCAACAAATCCCAAGATTCAAGTTCCAAGATTCAAGATTCAAGTTTCAAGCCACATCTTGCGTCGTGAATCTCTTGCGGCTACAATCTCCTCGCATTCCCATACACGTCTCAGGAGAAACTCAATGGATAACAACACCTTCCCTTCCCAACATCCGCTTGTCGCACACAAGTTGTCTCTGCTCCGCAGTGTGGAAACCAAGCCCAAAAAATTTCGGGAGCTGGTGCGCGAGTTGGCGATGCTGTTGTGCTATGAAGCGACCCAGGATTTGGAAATCGAACTCATTGACGTGACCACGCCCATGGGCGCGGCGCAGGGCCGCGAACTGAAGAAGGGCATTGGTCTGGTGCCGGTTCTGCGAGCCGGGCTGGGCATGGTGGAGGGCATTTGGGAGATGATGCCGGGCGCGGAGGTCTGGCACATTGGCTTGAAGCGTGATGAGCGCACGCTCCAGCCCATGCAGTATTACGCCAACAAGCCTGTGCAAGCGCGGGTGCAGGTGTGCCTGATTCTCGACCCGATGTTGGCGACCGGCGGCTCGGCCTCGGCCACCGTGAGCCTGCTCAAAGAGTGGGGCGTCAGCCGTATCAAATACATTGGCCTGATCGCCGCGCCGGAGGGCATTGCGCGCCTGCATCACGATCACCCCGAAGTGCCAATTCATATTGGCGCGATTGATAGCCACCTCAACAGCATTGGCTACATTGTGCCGGGCCTGGGCGATGCGGGGGATCGGCAGTTTGGGACGGGGTAGAATGCTCGGTGTCAACGGATACGCTAACTGATAAACGGATAGGTGCGCTCATGTCCAAGGTCATTTCTGATGCTCCATACGCCGCCATTACCTTTCGCATCATTGGGGCGGCGATGGCGGTTCACAATGCTCGGTGTCAACGGATACGCTAACTGATAAACGGATAGGTGCGCCCATGTCCAAGGTCATTTCTGATGCTCCACACACCGCCATTACTTTTCGTATCATCGGGGCGGCGATGGCGGTTCACAATGATTTAGGGCCGGGTCATCGGGAAGAAGTCTATCATCGGGCGATGATGCAGAAAATGCCCGGCCCGCCGTTTGAACTTAGTTTTGAGGACGAACCCGCCTTGCCAGTTGAGGACGAAGCGGGCAACATTATCTTCGTCTACCGTCCCGACTCACGCGTGGAGCAACAGGTGTTGGCCGAATTTAAAGCTCAAACACATCCGCTCACCAACGACGATATTGCCCAAGTCATTGACTACTTTGCTGCTTGTCCCGCATGTGAAGTGGCCTTGCTCATCAATTTTGGCCGCCCTCGCCTCGAATGGAAACGCCTGTTCCCACCCAAACATATTCGCACCCAACGCCGCCGCAAATGGGGGGAGCAACTCAAGTAACAACCTACTATCCGTTTATCTGTTGTGCGAAGCAATCCGTTGACACCGTTGACTCAAATCCTCATCCCTCTTCTCGCTTTCCTCCTCGCGCTCGTCCTCACCCCGCTTATGGCCAAGCTGGGCAAGCGATTGGGGCTGGTGGCTATACCCGGCGGGCGGCGCCAACACACCGGGCCAGCGCCGGTGACGGGCGGCGTGGGTTTATTCCTCGCCTTTTTTCTCGTGGCGCTCGGCCTGTTCCTCTCTGGCACGTTCAAGCCCGAACACGATTTGCCCCTGCGCGGTGTGTTAATTGGCACGGCCTTTGTCTTTCTCTGCGGCCTCGCCGATGACAAAGTGGAGTTCAAGGCCGGGCCGCAGTTTGCGATTCAGTTGAGCGCGGCCATCATTGCGATTACCTTTACGGTCTGGATTCAGGAAGTCACCTTGCCCTTCACAGACAAACCCTCCCACTTCCCCCGGCCCATTACTTACCTGCTTACCATCGCTTGGGTGATGGGGATGATGAACACCGTCAATTTTCTGGATGGGGTGGATGGACTGGCAACGGGCGTGAGCGCCATTGCGGCGACGCTGTTTGCCATTCACTCTATTACGCTTGGGCAAAATGAGATTGCGTTGTATGCGCTGGCGTTGGCGGGAGCGTGTGTGGGCTTTTTGATTTTCAACTTCAATCCGGCGCGGGTGTTTCTAGGCTCATCCGGGGCGATGGTGTTGGGGTTTGCGCTGGCAACACTCTCGATTTTAGCGCCTGCCCGCGTGGCCACCGCCCTGCTGGTCATGGTCGTCCCCATCACCGACACCGCTTTCCGCATCTATGACCGTTGGCGACATGGGCGCTCCCCCCTGCAGGGCGACCGGGGGCATCTGCATTATCTGTTGTTGGATCGAGGATTTTCGCAAAGGCAAATTGTTATTGGTTATTGGATATTCTGCGCGGTGTTTGGGGCGCTGGCGTTGCTGATCTCCGCGCCCATTTACAAACTGCTGGCGTTGGGGGTGTTGGGATTGTTGGTGGTAGGGGTGCTGGTCGTGCTGACACGAAAAGATTCAAGTTCCAAGACTCAAGATTCAAGTTCCAAGATTCAAGATTCAAGTTCCAAGATTCAAGATTCAAGTTCCAAGATTCAAGTTCCAAGTTCCAAGACTCAAGATTCAAGTTCCGACTCGCAGATTGACTCTTGAAATTTGAATCTTGAATCTTCCAATCTTTCAATACTCCACCCTCCACCCCGTCATCCTCATCAACCCGGTTTCAATCAACCAGATAAAAGGAGCGAGCGCCAAGTCAATCACTACCGTAATCGAGAAGGCAATGGCGAGGGCGCGCAGGGCGCTATCTAATGGGCGGGCCAGGGCGTTGATGAGGGTTGGGCCTAAGCCCGCGTAAAAAAGCACGGCCCCAATCACCAACGTTACCACCAATACCACCGGCCAGGCACGCCTATCCGAGGCGGATGGCAACATGGAGTTGCTGACGGCAAAGGTCAGGTAGAGCCACAGCCAGGCATCGGGCGCATTGAAGACCGCTTGCACCGCCGCCCACAGCGCCAGCAAATCGCCCACGGCCAGGGCCTCGCCCACTGGCGCGACGTTGAGGCGCGCATAACCAATCCAAATCACCGCGCCCGCGCCCGCCAACAGTGGGGCCGCGCCCACCAATGCTTCGCGCAGAAAATCCATCCGCTCGGTTTCCACATAGCCCAGGCGCAAAGTGCCATCGGGCATTGCCGCCGGGATAAGAGAGAAGCCCATCGCCCGCACACCCAGAAACGTCGCCATCAGCCAATGACTGGCCTCATGCAAAAACACGCCCGGCAGTAGCGCCAGCGAATAGACCACCAACGTCACTTCGGAACTACGGAAGAGCAAAATCAACACCCCTTGCAGATGCCGGTGGAGCCAGCGCTCAAGAAGCAATAGCGGCCCGAAGGCGAGGAGGAGCCAGAACCACGAGGTGAGCATGGAGATTGGAGACGAGAGATTGGAGATTGCGCTATCTCTAATCTCGCGCCAGCGTCTCTAATCCCTATTTTGCGGCGGCACGCACAATGGCAACAAACTCAGTGGGTTTAAGACTCGCGCCGCCCACCAGCGCCCCGTCAATGTCCGGTTGGGCCATCAGGTCGGCGGCGTTGGCGGCGGTGACACTGCCGCCATATTGCACGCGGATGGACTCGGCGACGGATGAGGAATACAAATCGGAGAGACACCCGCGAATGTGCAAGCCAATGACGGCGTTGGCCCCGGCCGGCGTGGCGGCCTTGCCCGTGCCGATGGCCCATATCGGTTCATAGGCGATGATGGTCTTAAGCGCGTCCTCGACAGAGAGGCCCGCATATGCGCCGCGCGTGTGGCGCGTGACCACCGCCGCCGTTTGCCCGGACTCATTCTCGGCCAGATTCTCGCCGACGCAGATGATGGGTGTGAGGCCATGTGCCAGGGCGGCCTTCACTTTTTTGTTGACGCCCTCATCGGTTTCGCCAAAATACTGGCGGCGTTCCGAGTGACCAATGATGACGTACTGACACAGACCCGCCAACATCGCAGGCGAGGTCTCGCCAGTGAAAGCGCCTGATTTTTCCCAGTGCATATTTTGCGCGCCCAGGCCAATGCCGGTGCCTGCCAGCAGGGGCGCAAGGGTGGCGAGGGCAATAAAAGGCGGGCATAGGCAAACTTCTGGTTTGCCCGCCCGCTCAACTTGGATGATGGGCCGCAGTTCCGCAACCAAGGCCCGCGCCAATTCGGCGGCCTCGGCCACGGTTTTGTTCATCTTCCAATTACCAACGACGGCAGGTCTTCGCATGTCGGCTCCAATTTCACATCCCGGCCTAAGGTCTTAATCTGGTTGAGTTTGCACTCGGCCTCGCGGCGCACCCAGAACGGGACCACCGGGTTGGGGCCGGGCTTGGCTTCCAACACTCGCTCATAGTGCGTCTGCGCCTCGGCGAGTTGATTCTGCGCCAGATACCAGTCGCCGGTAATTAATGACATCGACGGGTTATCGGGTTGTTGAGCGGTATGGACCTTTAAGTCATTCGAGGCGGCCAGCAGGTCGCCGCTAAAAATTCGATAACGGGTGAGGGCCAGCGCCACCATGTCAGTCTCGGGGTTTAGTTTTAATTGCGTGCCAAAGAATGCGCCGGCGGCCGAGTCGGCGGCGGCCACATAATAGGCCAGCGCGGTATGCCCGCGCATCTCACTCCCCAGCGGCTCTTGCGGTTTGGTCAGGGGCAACGCCGGTAGATAAAATTTTCCCAACGCATAGAGCGCCAGTTGATTCGTCAGCGCGATGTCGCCGGCGCGGAGCAGAACGGCCGGGTCGGAGGGACTCATGCCCACCGCCAACTCCAAGCGGCTCTGGCCCAGCGTCACATCACCCGCCTTAAATGCGGCTTCGGCCTCCCCCAACATCGCCATGGCGTCGCCACTCACTCCGGGTGTTAGCGGCGGGAGCGGCGTGGAAAACAGAGGAGTTGGGACGGCAGAGGGCGGTGGTGCCAACTGACGGCGAAGCATGGGCAGGGCCAACAGGGTCAGCGTCACACCCAACACCACCACACCCACACCAACATGCCACCATCGAAATTGATAGCCGCGCGGTTTAATAACGGGCGGTGTGACCGCCGGTAGCGGGGTCGCGGAGGATGTTCGGGTGACGGGCACGACAGACGGTGGGGTTGTTTCTGGTTTTGGCCGCGCCACAGTTGAGGCCGCCAGAAGAGCGGCGGACGCAATTTGGGTTTTAGCCTCCGCCAATGCGGCCGGGGTCGGGTCGTAGGGCGCAATGGGTTTGGTGCTACGCGGCAAGGCGATGTTGGGTGTTTGGTCCCGGCTCAACAGTTGCGCCACAAATGGGATGGTGGCTTTCCTGTAGGCCATCACCATCTCGGCCACATCCGTGTAACGGTCGGCGCGTTCTTTGGCCAGGGCCTTGAGCAAGACCCGCTCAATGGATTCGGGCACATTGGGGTTGGCGGCGCGCGGCGGGGGCAGCGGCGTGTAGATGTGATCGTGGATGACGGCAAAGGGCGTGTCGGCGCTATACGGCACGCGGCCCACAATCAGTTCATACAACACCACCCCCAATGAATACAGATCGGCACCGGCATCCAGTTCCTTCACCCCTTTGGCCTGCTCGGGGCTCATATAGTGCGGCGTGCCCAGCATGGCATCGGTCGAGAGCGTGCTCTCGCCCGCCAGCGCGATGCGGGCCAGGCCAAAGTCGGCAATGTAAATCCCGCCATCGCGCGCCAGCATCACGTTGGAGGGTTTGATGTCACGGTGGAGGATGCCCTGCTTATGGGCGTAATCCAGGCCCGCGCCCATGGCCTCCATCACGCGCAGAGTCTCTTCCAATGTCAGCGGGCCACGCGCCAGGCGGGCTTTGAGCGTCTCGCCCTCGATAAACTTCATCACCAAATAGGGCGCGCCGTTATGCTCCGCAAAATCGTAGACGGGGACGATGTTGGCCTGTTCCAGTTTGGCCACCACGCGCGCCTCACGCTGAAAGCGGGCCAGGAACGAGGCATCTTCCTTGAAGGCCGGGTGGAGAACTTTGATGGCAACGTACCGATCCAAGGCCGCGTGAAAGGCCTTGAACACGGTGGCCATGCCACCCTGCCCCAATTGTTCAATGATGCGATATGCGCCGACGGATTCGCCGATGGAGAGAGTCATGAGGGAATTAGAGAGAAATAGCGGGTGCGATTAGGGGTAATTGGTAATTACCAATTACTCATTACTCTTTAGAAGGCAAAGTAGATGCGAAACGCTAATCGCCCCAGGATAATTTCGTCGCCGTCTTTCAGAAGCATGGGGATTTCGGGGCGGAGTTTGGCACCGTTGACGCGACTGCCATTGGAGCTTTTCATGTCGGCAAAATATAGGCGACCGTCCTGAAAGGTGACCTGGCCGTGGCGGCGCGAGACACCCATTTCCATGCCCTGGTAATCGGCAAAATCACCGTCAGGCTTCACCGGGCGCGTCGGCTCCGAGCGGCCCAGCCAATACTCGTTCTTACTCTTTAGGTTAATCGTCTGCCCGCTCGTCTGTAGCACCAGCATGATAGACGCGCTCGCCGCCGGCGGGAGCACCACGGTCCCCGCCAGCATCTCCGTCAGCGTCTCTTGCCGGATGGGGGCGGTGGGCGGGCGCGGCGGGGCCGCGACCCGTTGGAAGGCTTCCACAAACGCCTTAACGTTCGTGTGTCGCTGAAGTGGGTCTTTGGCCAGCGCGGTCAGAATCACATCGTCAATGGCCTTGCTGAGGCGCGGGTTGGTGCCACTGGGGCGCGGCGGCGGTGAGTTCAGATGGCCCTGAATCACGCCAAAGACGTTGCCCGCCATAAACGGCAGGTCGCCCGTCAACATCTCATAGAGCATCACCGCCAGCGAATATTGGTCGCTGTGCTCATCCAGTTCGGTGCCCTCTTTGGCTTGTTCAGGACTCATGTAATAGGGCGAGCCCAGCACCAGGCCGCTGGTGATGCCGCTGGCGCCTGCGCGGGTGATGCGGGCCAGGCCAAAGTCGGTGAGATACACGTCGCCATCGGCCTCAATGAGGACGTTGGAGGGTTTCATGTCGCGGTGCAGAACACCGGTGGTGTGGGCATGTGTGAGTGCGCCACCAATCGCGCCCATGAGCCGCGCGCACTCGTTTAAGGGCAATGGCCCATGCGAGAGGCGGATGGTGAGCGGCTCGCCCTCCACAAACTTCATCACCAGATAGGGCGAACCCCCATGTTCGGCGAAATCATAAATCGGCACGATGTTGGGATGGTCCAACTTGGCCACCACGCGCCCCTCGGTGCGAAAGCGCGTGAGGAAGTTGGGGTCCTCGCTAAAGGCCGAGTGCAGGGCCTTGATGGCCACATATCGGTCCAGCGCGGCGTGATAAGCCTTAAAGACCGTCGCCGTCTCGCCCTCGCCGATGCGGGCAGTGATGAGATAAGCGCCAACGGTGTCGCCGACCGAGATGGTCATGGTTGAGTGTCGAAGAGGTGTGAAAGCCGCACGTTACGGGTTCGTAAAATTTAGTGTTGGTCAACGGATGAATCGGATTTGCGACGGATGGAGCGGATTTTTAAGAGCAATCCGTTCCATCTGTTTTCCTTCCGTTCAATCCGTTGACTTGTCTTGCAAAGCCGCCAACCCCGGCAGGGTGCGGCCTTCCAACATTTCCAGGCTTGCGCCGCCGCCGGTGGAGATGTGGGTGATTGTGTCGGCGAGGCTGGCTTGCTCGATGGCGGCCACCGAGTCGCCACCGCCCACCACGGTCGTCGCGCCACAGGCGGCCACAATCTTCGCCACGCCATTGGTGCCTTCAGCAAAGGCTGGGAACTCAAACACGCCCATTGGGCCGTTCCACACCACCAGGGCCGCGCCCTTTAACACCTCGCCAAACTTCACCACCGTCTGCGGGCCAATGTCTAAAATCCGCCAGCCCGCGGGAACACCGGCTTTCACACTAATGATTCGCTTCTGGGCATTGGCGTCAAATTTGTCACCCAGCACGGCATCAACGGGAAGTATAATCTTTTCGCCGCTCTGCGCTAGTAGTTTGCGCGCGGTTTCAAGGCCAGCCGCTTCGCGCTCCACCAACGAGTCGCCCATCTCAATTCCCTGCGCCTTAAAGAAGGTGTTGGCCATCCCGCCGCCAATCAACACGCGGTCGGCTTTGGTCAGCAGGTTTTCGATGACGCCGATTTTGTCGGAGATTTTTGCGCCGCCGAGGATGGCGATATAGGGGTGTTTGGGATTGGCGACGGCCTGGCCCAGATATTCGATTTCCTTTTCCATGAGGAAACCGGCCACGGCCGGCAGGAATTTGGCCACGCCCTCGGTGGAGGCATGGGCGCGGTGGGCCGAGCCAAAGGCATCGTTCACGTAAATATCGGCCAGCACCGACATCTTCTGCGCGAAGGTCGGGTCATTCTTTTCTTCTTCGGGATGGAAGCGCACGTTCTCTAAAAGAATCACTTGCCCTGGCAACATCTCGGCCGCCGCGTTTTCGGCGACGGTGCCGACGCAATCCGGCACAAGTGGCACGGGTTGGCCGAGCAACTCGCTAAGGCGGGTGGCGGCGGGCGCGAGTGAATACTTTGGCTCAGGCCCGCCTTTGGGCCGCCCCAGGTGCGAACACAGAATCACCTCCCCACCCCCCTCGATCAAATACTTAATCGTGGGCAAGGCCGCGCGGATGCGCGTATCGTCGGTGATCTGGCCGTCTTTTATCGGCACGTTGAAATCCACGCGGACGAGCACGCGCTTGTGTTTGAAGTCAATATCGCGGAGCGTCTTCTTATTCATAGCGGTTCTCAATTAGAGAATTGGAGGATTGGAGAATTGAATTCTCCAATCCTCGTTACAGTTTGCTGGCCATCATGTTCGTCAAATCCGCCACGCGACAGGCGTAGCCCCACTCGTTGTCGTACCAGGTCACCACCTTCACCAGATTGCCCAACACGAGGGTGTCGAGGGCGCTAAACACGCTGGAGTAGGTGGTGCCGCGCAGATCGGTGGAGACCAGCGGCTCGTCGGTCACATCGAGAATGCCCTTCATCGGCCCGGCGGCATATTCGAGCATCGCGGCGCGGATATCATCTTTGCTGGCTTCCTGGTTGAGGATAGCCGTGAAATCCACGACCGAGACGGTGGGCGTGGGCACACGGAAGGCCATGCCCCCAAACTTGCCTTTGAGTTCGGGGATGACGAGGCCCACGGCTTTGGCCGCGCCGGTCTCGGAGGGCACAATGTTCTGCGCGGCGGCGCGGGCATCGCGTGGGTCCTTCGCGCCGAGGTCTTGTAATTTCTGCGAGTTGGTATAGGCGTGCACCGTGGTGAGCAGGCCCTTCTCGATACCAAACTTGTCGTTGAGGACTTTGGCGACCGGCGCAAGGCCGTTGGTGGTGCAGGAGGCGTTGGAGACGACGTGATGCTGGGCCGGATCATATTTCTCGTCGTTGACGCCCAACACAATCGTGAGGTCTTCGTTTTTGCCAGGCGCGGAGATGATGACCTTCTTGGCCCCACCCGAGGTGATGTGGCCGCGCGACTTGGTGGCGTCGGTGAACAGGCCGGTGCACTCCAGCACAATGTCTACGCCCATGTCCCCCCACTTGATGTTGTTGAGGTCTTTCTCGGCGACGACTTTTATGGTCTGGCCGTCCACCACCAGGTTGCCGTCTTGCACATCAATCTTGCCTTCATACGCGCCATAAGTGGAGTCGTATTTAAGCAAGTGGGCGTTGGTGGCCGCGTCAAATAGATCGTTGACCGCCACTACTTCAAGCGTGTCGGAGTGGCGGGCCTGGATGGTGCGGAAGACCAGCCGCCCGATGCGGCCAAAGCCATTGATGCCAATTTTTGTCTTTGTAGCCATCGTATTCTCCTGGGAAATGAATCGTCACCGCGATGGGCGCAACGAGCGCGCCGACGTTCGGCGCTCGGCGCGCTCCGCAAATTCAGCGGTGGTGGTTAGTTGAACATCGTTAAGCAGACCGAGCAAGGCCCGGGCCAGTTTATCCGAATCGTGCCGCCAGGGGTGGTCGTCGTCCACCAAATCCGTCGTCACCACGCGCTGGCGACCATTGGGAGGCGGGTCGAGCCGCACCCACGTCAGGCCAGACAAGAGTGTACCGATTTGCTGGTTATTGGCAAACACAATCGGGAACAGGCTAGGGCGCGTGTGGCGCTCAATCGCGGCCAGATGATCGAACACGGAATAGCCCTCGGTCTCGCCCGGTTGGGTGGCGGTGTTGCAGACGTAAACTTTCTGCGCGCGGCTGGCATAAATGGCGTCTGCCAAATCGCGCACCAGCAAATTGGGCACCAGGCTGGTGTAAAGACTGCCCGGCCCCAGCACAATCAAGTCCGCGTCGAGGATGGCCCGAATCGAATCGGGATAAGCCGGAACGTCATCCGGTTGAAGAAAGACGCGCTGGATACAGCCGGGTGTCTCGGCGATGGCCGATTCGCCTTCAACGCGATTCACTTGCTCGGTCTCACCCGCCGCAATCAGTTCGCCCACCAGCGTCACATCCCGCAGGGTCGAGGGCAAAACACGGCCGCGGATGGTGAGCACATGACTCGACTCGACCAGCGCCCGCTCGAAACTCCCGGTGACTTCGGCCATGGCGCTGATAAACAAATTTCCAAACGAGTGGCCGCCCAGGTCGTGATCGCCCCCAAACCGGTATCGAAATAGCTGGGTGATGAGGGCCTCGTCGTCGGCCAGGGCGGCCAGGCAGTTGCGAAAATCTCCGGGGGGCAGAACGCCCAGCGCGCGGCGCAGTCGGCCCGACGAGCCGCCATCGTCGGCCACCGTGACAATGGCGGTGATATTGGAGGTGTGTTTTTTGAGTCCCCGCAACAACGTAGACAGACCCGTGCCGCCGCCAATCGTCACAATTTTCGGGCCGCGGCCACGCCGCTGATACGCGCTCACGGCTTCGGCCACATCTTGACCGGGCCGCACAAAGGGCGCGAGCAGGGTGCGGTTGATTTGCAGGACGGCGGCCAACATGCTCACCAGCCCCAGGCCCCCCAGCCCCACCGCCCAACCGGGCGACAGGGCCCGCGCGCCCTCAATCCGAATGAGCAACGAACTAATGCCCAAACCCATCAGCAGCGCGCCAGCCAACAATAATCCCAACCAGCGTTTGACGCCCAGGCCGGGAATCAGCCAGCGAAGTTGTGCGCGAATTTGAGAGAGGGAGAAACGCCGGTTGTGCATGAGAGGCCGGGCGGATAATAGCAGAGATAAAAAGGTCGGTCAACGCGCGGGGGTGCATTCGGGACGCAGAGCGGGCCGCACCCTGAGACTTCCGAAGTCCGCGCATGAGGCCCGAATACTTTGAGCCAATTTTGCGCGGACTTCGGAAGTCTGGCCGAGATTGACCACTAATGGCGAATGCACCCGCGCAATTTGACTCACGTTGAGGCTGGCCTATAATCCAAATGGTGATTGGGTGATTGAGCGATTGCCAATTGGGTGACGCTCCGCATATTCACTCAATCAACAAATCGCCCACTCACCCAATCAGGAGAACTTCAATCGTGTCAACCTATAAACTTGTCCTGCTCCGTCATGGTCAAAGCACCTGGAATCTGGAAAATCGCTTTACCGGCTGGACGGATGTGGATTTGACCGAGCAGGGGCGGCAGGAGGCGCGCACCGCCGGGAAGCAGTTGCGGGCGGAGGGCCACGCGTTTGACGTGGCCTACACCTCCGTGCTGAAACGC
>Ga0247727_10009788_pt1 | contig 17185 bp, 32 predicted proteins | sample WisWelCaveWW1625_FD_202498 | JGI IMG/M metagenome (GOLD analysis project Ga0247727, IMG submission 202498) | Biofilm microbial communities from Wishing Well Cave, Virginia, United States - WW16-25 | ecosystem: Environmental > Aquatic > Deep subsurface > Groundwater > Cave microbial mat | place...
GGCTTGGACAAACGATCAAAAGTTTCCGATGGTCCCCCCCTTACCCGAAAGGAATCCAGGCTTGAAGGGAATACAGAAACCATCTTGAGTCCTTTCCGGAAGGGAAGATAAAGAGTTAAATCTAAGAGTCTTTATTAATCTTAGCGTCGCCCGAGAATAAATGCCCGGTTGGTTTTCCCGTTCTTTCGAGAGCCTCGATGCGCTCATGGCAGAGTCTACAGAGCGCGGCCAGGTTGCTCATGTGGTAGGCCAGGGCCGGAGCGGAGGCGATGCCCTGGATGTGATGCACCTCCGAGGCCCGGGCCATGGATTTATCTTCGAGGTGATGGCCGAAGGGATCGAAGCAGACCGGATGCTTGCGCCGGAAAATTCTGGAAAGCCTGATCCACCGGAACGTATGGCGGATCTGGTCTGCCTTGGTAAGGTCCTTTTCCGCGTAGGCTGGGCGGTGGCGCTCGTCCGCCTTGAACGGCTTGGCCCTGTGAGTTTCAGGCCTGAAGGGCGGCATTGCTTTACTGCATCCCGACGGTGGTCTTGGTCGTGGCGAAGTCCTCGGCGACGCAGAACGTGGCTCCGGACTTCATCACCACGTAGGTTCTGGTTCCAGCAAGGCCGTCGGCCGATGGTGATTCTTCCAGGACAGCCTCTACTTGGGTAGCTTCCAGCCGCAAGCCTTTACCGTTTTGCTTGATCGTTAGGTTTACAGCAGCCATATTGTCCTCCGTTCTGGTTTCACTTCCCGGTCACCATGGCCCGCACGTCGATGTACGGCCCGGGAAGTATACCGCACGTTTCCGGGTTATCCTCAAGGGCGAGGATCAAGTCCTTCTGGTGGTTCTTTGTTTTGTCGAGAAGTTCCTGCCTTGCATCAGCAGGCAAGGAAGCAATGGCAGAAACGGTAGACTCCTGCAAGCAACCACGGGCCACGAAGTCCACGGCCGCGAGTTCCTCCATGTGGTCGATCCATTGTTCGCGCTCAAGGAGCGCCTTGCGGTCAGGAGTGATTTCCCCGAGGACGGCTTTCAGGCCCCGGGCGATGGAGAAGAACCGGCGGAATTCACGCTCGGTATCCTGGATAGATTTGACCAGGTCCTCCATGCGCCAATCACTGGACCGCAGTTTCAGGTCATCCCGCCTGACTTGGAATCCTTCCCGACCATCAAGGCGCGCATTTTCAACGTCCTCGTCGATATCCACCTGGAGAAGATCCCTTTCGGAATAGAGGCCCTTGAGCCCTCGGTACCGCTTGTTCACTTCCCGCAGGGCTTGGACGTACTGCCCGTAAGCCGTCCGGCCGCCACCCCGCCGGATGATGAAGTGGTCGATCTGGAAGTCATCGTGGCCTGGCCGGTGTTCGGCAAGGTAGGTTTCAAGCTCCGCTCGAAGGGAAGCAGCGCGATCGGATGGATTCGGGTGGATCATGTATCTGTATCCCCCTGGAAAGCACGGGCCGGAGAAGGAATCGAGGTCATCGCTGACCATGCATCTTCGACGTAGGACTCTACGGTAGTTATCGTAGCAGGCGTCGCGTTTACGCCGCCGCAAACAAACACCTTGCTTGATCCTGAAAAGCCAGATCCTGCTTCATCCCTGGCAAACGAGAGGCTTGCTTTAGAGAGCCAGGAATTCAAGGCCGTGTCGTAGCGCTCGTTATTGGTGACGGTCGGAAGGCCGAATCCTTCCCCGCCGTATACGTAGCCCATGGCCCCGATCATGCCAGCCGAGCCTTTGCCCCGAGCCGGGGCGGGAAGTATGGTGCGGGCGTCCCAAGCGTCGGTTGCTTGGGTATAGCGGTCAACGTCATCGAGATAATTTCCGCCGGTAGGGATTCCTCCAGCCGAATAGCCCTCTCCGGTTGACGGAGATTTGAGCGGCATCTGCTGTCTTCTAGCTGGCGCCGGAAGCGATGCGCGTTCAGCCCAAACCCCGCCCTGGAAAAGGTCCGCGTCCTGCACGGCCACTGAACCGACCAGGCCGCCGTAATACAGAAAGCCGGAGTTGAATTGGGCAGCGGCTCCGTTCCGCCTGGCAGGCGCGAGCATTGGAGTCGTGGTTGTCCAGGCATCCAGCGTGTAGGAATCGACCTGTGTAGTATCGGACCCCGTGAAACCGCCGGACGTGTAGAGGACGTTACCGATCTTGGCGCTGACCGGGTTGGTCCTGGCCGGTGCAACCTGGTCCGCCCTTGAGGTCCAGGAATTACCGGTGATGCTGTACTCGTCATGATCGGAAATCCTCGGGCTACCTGTGGTGGATGAACTGCCCCCCGAAGCATAGGCCAGCCCGGACGCAGCGGTAGTGATCGCGGAAACCCCGAGCCTGTGGTTGATCGAGCCACGGGGCCAAACGCCCCACGCGGTGCCCGGCATCTACCACCCCCCGCGCCCATGCGATTGCCAGCCGGGGAAGGTCCAGGGCCCGGTCAGGACCGGCGAATCCCTCCCGATGGGATCGTCCAGGAAAGCCCAGTTGATGTTGTTCTGTGCCTGGCCCACCGAGTTGAAACAGTTGACTACGTTGCCCGCGTTGTTTGAATCGGTCACGTTTACGAAAGACACCGTCGCGGAACCCTGGTTGTCCAGACCCCAACGGGTTCCGGGCGTGGCGGAAACCAGCGTGAGCACCTGACCGGAAGCGCCTTGCAGGACCAGGTTATTTTGGACCGTTTGCGTCGAGCCAACGGGGAACGTCATGGTCTTTGCGGCCCCGATGCCGGAGACGGTGAATTGGTAATAGATCGTGGAGCCGGTGAAGGTCAAAGCCTGGGTTCCGGTAAACTTCACCTCCCCGGTGCTGGCCGTGAAGGTTCCGCCGGTGTTGCTCCAGGAGTTGCCTTGCATGTCGATCTGGAAAGATCCCTGGCTGAATGTTCCGGCAACCAGGGCGAAGTCCTCGATCTTGATGTTCGATGCCTGGGAGCAAGTGCCTCCGGATTTGTTGATCCGAAGGTTCCCCAAAGATAGCCCCCCTGGATCGGTGTCCAAGGACTGGGCCCCTGCCCCGTCGATCTCAACCTTGCCGGTGGTGATGGAACCTTGTATTCCCCCTCCGGCAGAACCCGCGTTCGTGAGGTTCCCGGAAACGAAAAGGTCTTTGTTGTTGGCGGAAAAATCCAGCTTGCCCGTGCCGTTGTAAATCACGTTCGTTGTGTAGAAGTGATCCGTGCCGGTCAAAGTGACTCCGGTATTCGCCTGAATGGTGCCGACCCGGTTAGTCGAAGTTGGGTTTGAAATGTTCCCGTTTCCGGTCGCCTCGAAGGTTCCGGGGTTGGAAAGTACCGCCGTGGCCGCGATGGAAAGGCCGTTGGCAATCTGGATTGATTGTCCCGTCTGATTGAACTTGCTCCCGGCCAGGAGTGAAAGCAACCCCCCGAAGGTCAAGGAGTCCACCTGCTGGAGGTTCGTTGAAGATGAGTTGTCTACTTCGGTCTTGTACAGGGTTTTCCCGCCACCGGTGAGGAGCTTGGTTCCCGAAGTGGCCTTGTAGCGGGTGATGGCCCCGCCGACGGTGTCCTGCACGTCGATGTTGGTCCAGTTCACGTCACCCCGGAAATCCTGGGTTCCGCCCTCGGCATTGAAAATGAAGACATTGTCGCCAAGGTTTGAAGAAAAGTTTCCGGTAACGATCAGGTTTCCGCCAGCTTGATCCACCCAGGCAAACGTGTTTGCCGTTCCGAGATCCGCTTTCGCGTCCCCGTTTACTGTCAGAGTGAATCCGGCTTGCCGCCAACCGACGCCATCGAGCTTGGTGAAGCCGATACCTTGGGCAAGCCACGATATTTTGCCTACGGTTATGTCCCCGCTTTGCGCGAAAATCTGCGCCGCGTTTGCGATATGGCCCCACTCCAAAGCGGCGCTCATGATGAAAGCGGCCTGAGTGATCGTGGTAGCCCCAGCGCCACCAGATACCGTCGAGACTGAAACGATCCCCGTGATATCCCCGGTTCCTATGGTGATGAATCCACTGGATGGAGCGCTTGCGATCTTCAACCTGAAAGTAGACGTTGCGAGAGCCCCAGTCCCGGTAAGGATGATCTTTCCAGCGGAGAATTTGACGTCGCCGGTATGCGTGACAGTCCTTCCGGTCACTACCTCAAAACCATTTCCAAGTGTTGGCCCATTGGCGGGAGAGGCCGGGGAAAGGGTCGCGGTGGTCGTGGCGTTCATCACGATTTTGCTGGTGGAATTCCCCGTCACCGTTCCAGACGTGATGTTCAGGGCACCGTTGAGCGTCCAGGTGCGGCTGGAAATGGTCATCTTGCTGGAAGCCACGGTCATTTCCAGCCCGTCCGAAGTCGGGTTATCGGCGAAGGTCAAACTCGTCGAGGACGGGTTGTTTACGATGATCTTTTCCATGGAGTTGGAATTCAAGGTGACGGTGACCGCGCCGCTCGTTGCGTTCAAGGTAATGGTCGCTGTGCCCTTGGTCCATGTTGACGCCGCTATGGATACCGTGCTTCCTATTTGCCAGGTTGGATTATTCAGGCTGTTGTTTACCGCGCTTCCAGCAGATATGGTCGTGGCGAACATGACCTTTATGGGTCCGATAGGCACCATCGTTGTCCCGGAAGGAATGGTAAGGTTCTGGAATTGAGACCCGGCCAGGAAGGTTATCGTCTGCGTGATTCCGCCGTCCAGGGTGCAGGTTCCGCCTTGGTGGCTGAAAGTGCCAGACCCGGTAACGGTGATATCCTTCGCGGCGGTCAGGGAGAACGCGCACGTAAAAGTCCCAGAAACCGTTATGTTTCCGTTTACGTCCGGGGCTCCACCCATGGTAATAGACCCTATGCAATCCAGATGAAAGACGATCCGTGAAGCGGGCGTCAGCGTGTTGGTCCCCCGCATCCGAAGGGTCCCGGTCAAGGTCACGGCAGTTGAGCCCGTGAAGTTCACGGCTCCGTCAGTGTCGATCACCACGCCGCTATCCACAAAGGTTCCAGCCCCGACCTTGAGTTCCCCCGTCTGGCCGGAGGCGTTGTCCAGGGTCAAATTCCCGCCTGCCGTACAAGTCACGGAGCCAGTGAAGGTTCCTTCCGTCCGGATTCCACCGAGAGTTTTTGGGGTGGAGTTGATGACGACGGCGTTTGCGGTGGAATTGAACACCGCGGTATCCGAAGCGGTGGAAGGCGCTACACCGCCAACCCAGTTTCCGCCGGTCTCGAAGGTGCTTCCGTCGGCGGTTCCGTTCCAGACTATGTCCGCCACGGATTCCTCCGGCCAGAACGTTTAGGATTCAAGCATCTCGTAATAAAACGACACGATGACGTCGGCCGCGCCGTCGCGCTTCACCCAAACCGATCCGGCCGAAGCCACGGGCAGGGCCACGAAGTTCCCGGCGGTCAGAACGAAATAACCTTTGTTGGCCGTTCCGTCGAGCGTGGCGTTGTCACCGAACCGGAGGTTGTTGGATCCTGCGAACATCACCAGGACCACGGCGTTGGCCGGGGTTTTGAGTTCCAGAACCGTGGTGGAGACCGTCAGCGGGGACTCCCTGGGCGTCGGAGTCGTGGCGTCCCGGTTTTTGGTTTTGTATGCGACCTGGATTGCTTCTCCACCGCCACCTCGGGGCAAAGATCCTCCGCCTGCTACATTCACGCCCATCTGCACCCCCTCTCGGTTGACGGCATGGTATCGGGCCGACGGATCGTGTCAACGGATTTTCTTCCCCTACGGATTCTGAACTTCGCATGGGCAGGAAATCCATGGGCCAAGGTCATCCATTTTCAGCACCCCTCACGATCACCCTCACGTTCTTGCTACCCACTCCGCGATGATGCACCTGGAGGATGCCCGCGTAACAATCTTCACGCGCCCGTGCCGCTCAAGGCACTCGATAGCGTCGGCGTAGGTTGAGGACGCCATAGAGTTGAGCCATCCGTTGCCCACGGTACACGCGTTCGCTACCATCGACGCCAGATGGTCGAGGGCCTCGTTCAGGTCGTCGTTCATCGCGTTACCTCCCACGCTTCCAGACGCACTAGTTTCCCGCCTTGGAATTTGCTACGCACAAATTCTTGGGCCTTGGCGATAGACGGGAAGCCGTGAGATTGCCCCCACAAAAGCGCGCCGGCATCGCCCATGGCCATGTCGATCACTTGCCAGCGTCGGCCCGGGCGATGGCGGCGGATCACGTAGATGTTGCTTTGTTTCATGGCTTTTCCCCTTTCTTTTCGATTCCTTTCTTTGTGAATGCCACCTTTTCGTGAGTGGCCTCGAAAACACGGGGAGGACATGCGTATATCTCGCCCATGTCCCTGCGAATAACATAGTCACCCGCATTAGCGGTGTACGTTTCTAACGACCCCTCAGAAATCTTAATAAAAAGTGTGGGCGGATCACGATTAGGGGAAAACCATACCCTCCCCTCACGAATAGCGTCGCAAATCCATTCCGGATCTTCCTCCTGATCCGGTCCACCCGTCCATTGGAATGCGTCAACGTAACTCTTTTTCACGTAGCGACTCATAGCACCACCTCCCACGCGCTCACTTGCTTCATGGCCTTTCCCCTCTCTTTGTGAATTCCTCGCGCTCCTCATCGGTCAGCCTGCCCCATGCGTCGTCGTATTTCACCATCGCCAGGATTCGCTGGCGCGTTTCCCCGTCAAGACTCATTTTGTTTCCTCCTTCGCCTTCAAATACGCCTTCGATTCCATCGCCTCCAGGAAGGCACACGTCAGCGCCCAGGCCGTCTGTTGATCGGAGGTGTCGCCTTGGCCGTGCAAGTAATGCCTATCGTAATCCTGCGCCAAGCTCCGGATAGCCACGCCGTTATAAACCGGATCAGGATAGAGCCGGACGTGTATGCGGAGATCCATGGCCCCTAGGCGCGGCACAAACTCCCGCCATGCCTGAACGAGGTCCGTAGCGGGAGACCATTTTGCCATCTTGCCATCATCGGTGCGGAACCATGCGAGGGTGCCGTCGTAGTCGTCGGGCAGGTCAACAACTCCAATGGTCCTATTTTTATTGCCCCGCTCCCCTGATTCCTCAAACTCGTGAAACGCCCACCCTATCGCTTCCGCGCTCCACCGGTTCAGGGCGTCGGCTTTCATTGGCTCCCCTTTCTGTATTTCCTGGCCCAGGTCCGGGCAACACCTAGAGCATCGGCGTCGGTTTTTTTCACGGACATGGTTTCTCCCGGATCTCCACCTCCCGATCCAGGCAGAAATGCCTAGAGTTATTACGCCTACCCCGGATGCTCGAACAGCAGAAGCGTTCGTAGGCGACCGCAACAGCGTGGTAGGTGATGTCCCCGGGCAGTGACGTTCCTGACATCGATGTCCCGGGCGCGGAGGTTCCCAGCGCGGAGGTTCCCAACGTTGAGGTCCCCGGTGTTGATGTCCCGGCGTTGATGCTCCGAGCGTTGATGGTCACCCCAGGCAAGAGAATCGCATAGTCGGCAATCAGGTCGCCATCGACACGTAGCACCCCGCCTTTCACGGCGGCCACCATCGCCGCAAGGTCACAAAAAGTGTTGGACATGTTCCTTCTCCTTCCGGCCCCATCGGGGCCTGTTTCCCTCCCGACCATCGGGAGGAGGGCCAGCTGTCAGCACTCGCACGGGTAGCGGTCCATCTTGAGATCAAACGACGCGCCGCACGAGTCGCACGGCAAGATGATTTCTCCCACCTCCAGGTAGTCGTCCCCGTTTGGATCCGGCCCCTCCTCATAGGGCCTCACCGGGCACCCCCGAGCGCCCAGGCGCGAGCATAGGCCTCCCGCCGATCGCGCAGAGCCTCTCGGGCGGCTGCACGGCTCCGGTAACAGCGCTGCGCCCGCGAATCGTCGGGCGAGATCCCCCGGGGGCAGATCGCCCACGTGGGGCGCAGGCCCCCGTCGCGGGGGACCCGGTACCTGCACTTCTTCACCGCGTACCCCTCATATGCATCCACCATGGCCCGTTTATCCTTCCGGCCCCGGTTAGGGACCTGTTGTTCCCGCACCGCGTCGCCCAGATCCCTAATTAACCCGTGGATCTGGTAAACCGCAGCATCCCGATCGCCGGGTAGATCCGCGGCGTCGAGGGACAAAAAAGCGGCATCGAGCGCGGCACGAACTGCTGCCACGGTACCCACGATTCTTTTATCATTCCGGCTCATCGGGCACCCCCGGGGGCCTCGGCCTCATTCATGGCCCGGACGCAAGCCGGGCACCACGTCGTGCCGGATACCTCCCCGTCGTGGGTCGCGGCCCAGGCGTAGTCGCCCTCGTCAGCCTCGTTCTGGGTTATGATCGTTTGGCAAGATTCGCACTTCATGCTCCTATTCCTTCTGGCCCCTGTCGGGGCCTGTCGGCCGGGCGAACCATTCGCCCGGATCACCTTCCTCGCACATACTGAACATTTGCGCGCACCCCATCCTTCACAGCGAAAACGTAGCCCAGGTCGATTCGCACTAAATGGCCCTTGCACTTGGAGTGCCGAACTGCACTCCTATACCCATTCAAGTAGTTTTCGGTACGAAAATTACAATCGGCACACTCCGCCACAACATGTACTAAATCGCCGAGTCTCGAAGTCACAGTCACCCTACCTTTTCGTAAGTAGACAGAAAGACATCGGGCTTGCCGCCCAGGAATGAGCATTGGGTAAGCACCGATCGCCAGATTCGGCATGCTGAATTAGCCAGCTTTTCTGCGCGACCTCGGTATCTCGAAGATCCCATGTCCAGTGATCGTCGTCTACCGGCATCGTTTTCCGGCAGACCCGGATGTTTTCGCCAGCCACTTCGATCACGACGCAGATTGGGGAGAGACATTCGTTCCAGTAGTCCCCTGGTTCGGGGTTTTCGGCGTATACCCGCATTACCTTTTTGTCTCGGTCGTAGCTCATTGTTTCTCCTTTCCACCGGTCATCGGCGAGGGTATACGGTGCGTGGGTAGTACTTCCCAGGTTCCTCCAAGAACTCCACCCGCCACACGTCCGGTAGCGGAGTTGGCTCGATGATCAATGCCATGCCCTCAAAATCAAGCTGGGTGCCCGGATCGTGGTAGACCGGGACTAGGTCGAACGGTTTCAATCGGCGAGTCCGCATGGTCAGGTTCCTTCTCCTTTCGGCCCCTCCCGGGGCCATGTTTCCTACCCGGCCCATGCGTCATCCAGCCGTTCCTCGGCTATCGTCTGGATCAGCCGGTCCCAGGCCGCTTCCCCTATTACGTGCCTCGCTGAGGCGGCATCCATTTCGGAAATGTAGCCAAGGACATCCTCCTCCGTCACGCGCTCCATGGCCGTGATAAGGGCTTCATCGGCGTAGGGGTCCGGGTTGTACGGCGGCCGGGGCCTCACGGCTCCACCTGCAGGAGAAGCTCCTCGGCCCGTTGCCGGAGCATGGAGGCCCTTTCACTACAGGCGTCGAGGAGCTTTGTTTTTTCCGCGAGGTCCACATGCTTCCATTCGATCTCCTGCCGGATTTTCTCGCACTCGGCGGAAATCTTATTGCCCTCGGCGAGGTTGTCCTCGGCAAGCCGGATAAGAGCCTCGGCGTCAGAATGGGGGTCCATGTTTTGCCTCCTTGGGAACGGGTTTGGGTTTGATCGGAATTTCATTCCGGAGCGGAGCCTTGAACGGTTTGGGTTCATACCTGCCTTCGGATTTTTTCCGGCCCAGGTCAACGAAACGATCCGCCCAGACCTGGCCCATGGTTTGGTCCGTTCCGGGCCAGAGGACGTGCCAGATATGGGCCTGGAGTTCGTGTATTTTCTCGCTCATGGTTTCCCACGGGACACGGCCTGCACGGAAACCGTCCTCGACGGCCATGGTTTCCCGGGCCCAGCCGGGGACCCTGGAAGAAGCAATCCCTTTTGCCGGGCGAAGGGTCGCGATCTTCTCGGCGTATCGGTCGCGGTCCATGGCAGACCGCAGGACCTGGTTGTACCCGAATTTTGTGGAGTTCCCGAGCAGTTCCTTCATGCACGTGACGAAAATTTCCTCCCGCAAGTGGGAGCATTTTTCCCACCATAGGGCCATGAGTTCCGGGTTGACCTTGCCGTACTGGGCATGGTAGGCACCCATGAACCGGTCGAACACCTCCTTGGACAGCCTCATGATTTCGCTCCTTCCAGGGCGTCTTGTTTTGCCCTCCATTCTCGGATGTAGGCGGTTGAATCCTCGCTGGCAGGCGGGCCGGCGATCCAGTCCCGGAACTCGGGCGCGTCACGGCCGAAAAAATTACCCAGTTTTTTGCGGTACTTGGCATCTCGATCTAGGGCGACCTCCCGGTAGTGGTGGATGGCCGCGAGCAGGCTCCCCTTGGTTTCCCCGTCCCGGAGCCAGGACGACACGTTGTGAACCCCGGCCGCGATGCCGTCCCCCCGGATCTCGCGGTAGGCCTCGGCCACTTCCTTGGCGTCCGGGTGGAGTTCCGGCTTTTTGTTTTTCCTGCCCTTGACCGGGATATCACTTACTGCCCCCCCTTGGGGGGGGCTGTTAAAGGGGGGTTTTAAATCTTTTCTTTCTGAAAATGAAGATGAAGATGAAGAATGAAGAGTTGGCCTTTGGTTCGTGTTTGGTTGGCCTAATGGTTGAACCAAAACCGAACCACCCTTCGGTACCTTTCTCCTTGCTATGCCGGAGTTTATGCCGCCATCCCTGCTTTTGGTTCGCCATTTTTCCTGTTTTTTCCTCTCGAACAGCAATCTTTTGTTGATGATTCTGCCGTTTATCTTGGGGTGCTGAACGAAGCATTCCCGTAAAATGGTTGAACCACCCTTCAACCACCCTTCACCAAGCCTTGAGAGTTTGGCAAGGGCTTCATCATCATCAGGCAAAGAACACTCTGGATCGGCCCAGGCATACGCCAGTAGGCGGATATAGGCCCCTTCCTGGGCCGGGGTCATCATGTTGATTTTCGGGCTGGAAAGCCAGTCGTTTGCGTAGAACTGGAATGCCGGTGAATTACCTGCCATGGATTCCTCCGAGAAAGATCGGGCCAGGAAACAGGGGTGACAACCGCGAAGAAGTTCCCCGTTTCCCGCCCGATCAGTACGCACATTTCCCTTGTGATTCGCGGTTGTCACGCATGGCATCTTAACCCCGGACCAAAAAAAGCAACATCAATCCTTCACCTTTTCCTTGGCCGGTTCCTGGGGGGCCCGCCCTTTGTTTCCGAGCGTCATCCTTCCCGGCTGGAACCCGGCCTGGGCCGGATCTTCCCCCCCACCCTTGGCCTTCTCCGCTTCGGCGATGATCTCGGCCAGGGACCCGGATTCCTCATCGGCGGCGTTGATGTATCCGCGAAGGGTGGCTAGGTCCTCAACCGTCACGTCCTCCTCGGCCTTGCGATCCAGCAGAGCCAAGATTCTGGACCGCTTGAATCCCTTGGCCTCGAAGTGGGCCATGGCGGCCTTGCGGCGCTCCACCAGGGTCCGTTCGTCACCCATGCCCACGGCCTTGACCTTGGCGAGGATGCCATGAAAGACACCCATCGGTACAACCTTGAAAATCGCGTTGCGCAGGGCGATGGAACCGGCCGCGTTGCTGGTCACGACGATCATGTCATCGGAAAACCGCTTGCCGTTTTTGTCGGTGATCCTCCGGCGCACTTCGGCCTGGACCAGCACGTTGCTTTCCAGGTCGTGCGCCATGCCCTGGCATATGACGTGCTTTTCGTCCATGCCCACCACACGGAAACCTACCCGGAGGTTCCCCCAGCTGGACGCGATGATCTCGGCCAGGCGCACGGACGGCCCTTCGATGTTTTTCCCGGCCCTGGGCAGGGAATACCAGCACCGCTCGGCCGTTTCCTGGTCCACGGTCGCAAGGGTTTCAATCGTGCGCAGCACCCGCGATAACTCCCGAGGGTACCGCTTGGCCGTTTGGATTTGAACGTCGATCTCGCCCCGGGTTTGGGCGAGGTAGGCCTCCGACGAGGGCACCACCTCGACCTCAAGTGGCTTTTCCTTCTCCTTTTCGTCCTCTTTCATGCCTCGCTCCTTGCCGGGATCTCCGGCGGTTGGGTTGTTGATTTCTTGTTGACCAGGACCCGGTAAGGCACCTTGGTCAGGGCCCCGGCGGCTTCGAGCTTGGCCAGGAATTCGTCCCGGAAAGCGCCCTTGCCGGAGGGAACTAGGTCGATGAGCCAGCGATCCAGCCCGGCCTTGTCGATCCGCAGGGCTTTTTCCGCGAACCCGGCCTCGGCGGCCCGGGTGAGTTTGAGCCCCGATTTCACGGCCTCGATGACCATTGTGGCGTTGAACGTTGCCCGGGCCCGATCTTCCAGGACTAGCGCGCTACCATCCAGCAGGGCCAACGTCCCGGCCCGCTCGACTTCGGCTTTCAAGGCGTCATCGTAGTGATCCAGGGCGGCCCGCAAGGCCCGGGCCCGGTGGTAGAGCCCGGCCAGGAGCCCGGGGAAAACCTCGGAGGTGCCGGAAACCTCCAGGGCGGCCACGGCATCACGGAGCCAGGCCGCACGGGCCGGGCACTCCATGGCCCGGGGACAGAAAGCGCAAGCGTCCGGCCCGGGTCGAAAAATCGGGTTCTCGCCAGCCCCGGCGCGTATGGCCAGGGAGATTTTTTCCCGCATGGCCTCAAGGTCCCGGGAGGCATAGGCACCCACCTGGGCCTCGCCCGACCGGAGCCAAACGGTTATGCCCTTGTAGGCTGGGGCTTGATGGCCGGATGCTTCCAGGAGGCAAAGGTACCCCATGATCTGCGCCGATGCGTCGGCCTCGTACCGGCCGGTTTTCCAGTCGACAACGAGCAGGGCATTCGTGGTTTCTTCCCGACCGAAAACGTCAGGATGGCCGGTCAGCGTGAAGTCCGGGAAGTCGGCCCGCAGTTCGGCCTCGGGTACACCGGGCCCGGAAATGCCCTTGCGTAGCTCGTCCCAGGCCCGCTTTCCGGCATGGGCCAGGAACCGGAAGTCGTCCATGTCCGTAAACGGGATCTGATACTTGGCCCCGAAGGGCTCGATCTCGGGCAAATACGGGTCCGGACTCGACACGTAGGAGGCCAGGACCTCATGCACCGCCCGGCCCAGCGCGGCCTGCGGGCTGTCGTGGTTGATCGTGATTTTCGGCGCGATCATCGACGCCGGGCAGGCCAGAATCCGGGGGAGGGAACTACAGCGGATCTTAGGCTTTGGCGGCGGCTTTTTTGCGCGGCCTACCGCGCTTTTTGCCCGACAATTCAGCATAATTTTCTCTCCTTGATTCGCAAAACGGAATGAACTCGTTGATCCGGGCCTCCGTGAAATCCATCATTGCCACCAGTGCCTGGGATGCGGTGGCGAATCCGGCCCTGTCCTTGATCGCAACCCACCGTGCGCGGTGGTGGATAGGGGCCTGCGCATTGAACGCCCAGCACTTCACGGTTAGGTTCTTCATGCGGGGAATTATATTTATCTGGAATAAAAAGAAAGAGAAAAATAAAAATTACTTTTGTTGCGGGCCATAACGTCGGTGATAGAATCCCGGGCCGTGCTGGTGCTGGCCGTTGACCCTGGAACCGTGGCCGTGGGCTGGGCGATGTTCGCGGTGCCTTCGCCGGGGGCCAGGCCGGAACTTGCCGGCTTCGGGACTTTGCGGCCGAAGGGGGAGGATTTTCTGGACCGGTGCCATGATACGGCATCGAGGCTGCCAGGGGCCGTAGGGCAAGCCCCGGACCGCATCGTGGTGGAGCGCCCCTTCCTCCGCCCGGAAGCGGGCCAGGGCCAGTCAATCCTGAAACTGGGGATCTCCGCCGGAGCCATCCTGGGGGCTTTCCCGGGCATCCCCTGGGCGCTTTGCTCCGGGCATAAAACCAAAGCCAGGGCTGATCTTTACGCGAGGGCTTACGGGGCCGAAGCAGGGTCCGAGCATGCCAGGGACGCGGTTTCCATGGGGCATTACTGGATCTCGAAAAGGGGGTTGTTCACGTGAACATCCAGCAACGCTGTCGCAGCATTCACGCCAATTAACAGGAAAACAGTCATGCCGGAAAATAATCCATTGCGCCTTGAATATATAGACCCATCCTCGCTTGACGAAAACCCTGCGAACTGGAGAATCCATTCGGAAGAACAAATCAATGGAATTAAAGCCGCAATAAAAGAAACAGGATGGGCCGGGGCACTCCTCTATAACGAGAAAACCAAGAAATTGATTGATGGCCATGCCAGGAAGAAAATTTTTCCAGATCAAAAGGTCCCGGTTCTCATTGGAAATTGGGACGAGGAAACAGAAAAAAAAATACTGGCAACGCTTGATCCTCTTTCGTGCATGGCCGAAATAAATACGGAAGTTCTTGATTCAATCATGAAGAATATCGAAACGGAAAATAAAGATTTTCTGTTGCTCCTTGGGAATATAAGCAGCTTATCAGGGCTCTTTAAGGCTAATCAAGGAGACAAAGTGATTTCTCCTGCTGATGAATGGGATGGAATGCCTGAATTCAGAAATCAAGGAAAAAGTGTGAAAGATATAACCGTCTATTTCGAGACCAAAGAAGATGTGAAAACATTTTCCGATCTGGTCGGCAATAAAATAACGGATGCTACTACATATATCTGGTTTCCCGAGCATAAACGACGAAATCGAGCCGGAATTTCGTATAAACAGGATGAAAATGAATCCTGAATATCCGATCGGAATTGTCTACTTGGGAAAACAGGCCCAACGGCTTGACCGAACGGGGATAGTACCTACTTTTTCGCCTTTGGCTTTCGCTTCCCTCGGCGACCACGTTGAAGGTCGAGTGGAAGCGGGACGCCTAAGGCGGCTTTGAGCGCGGCTTGCGGGGAGATGCCCGCAAGCCCCATCAAAAAAAGAGGCTTGCCGGAAGGAAGGCGACCCGCCATATATCGTAAGGAAAAATAGTGGCCCCGTGGAGGAATTGGCATACTCGGTAGCTTTGGAAGCTGCTTCCCTGCTGACACAGGGAGTGCGGGTTCAACCCCCGCCGGGGCCACCTTCGCCAGAATCATAGCGCATTTCAGGCGTCTTTTCAAGCTATTTTTCGAGTGCTTTTCGCTTAGCTGTAAACCACTCCCATAAGTCTGTTACGCCCTAGGCTTACAAAAACAAGAAAATAAGTAAAATTTTCTTTTTTTCCTTGTTTTTTTCCTTCCGGCGGGCATAATGTGGGTGGTTTGGGGATGGTCCCCGGACCAACACGGGCCCCTAACCGGGGCCGAAAGGAAAAGGAACATGACCGATCAGGAAATAGCCGAGGTAAAAGAGGCCGCCGCGTGGTGGGCCGTCCGGGCCGCAGCCGCACGAGCGGAAGCTGATGCCGCTGCCGATGACCCCAGCGCAGAGTGGAGGGAGACCTGCGAGAGGGTGGCCGTCGGTGCCGGTGAATCTGCCGCGTGGTGGGCCGCTCGGGCCGCCCGTGCCGCCGGCGGTGCCCGATGAGCCGGGTTTCCTTCGATCAGCCCGGCTACTCGGGCTGCTCCCGGTCCCTGGGAGCGGTGGACGCCGAGGACCGGGGGCTTCTGCCCGTGTCCAGGATCACGCGAAAAAAAGGCATCCGGGACCGCCTTTCCGCCCTCGGGCTCACGGCCGACGAGTGGCACCATGTTGGCCGCTACGCGAAAAGATGCGACTACTGGTCGGCGGCGCGGGTCAGGGCCGTGGCCCGGATGACCCCGGCCGAATTCGCGGGGGCCGTGGCCCTGCATGAGGCCCGCCTACTCGCGCGCCGGGAGGCTGGCACGACCCTGGCCGCGAGGATCGATCATGCGAGGACCTGGATGCGGCGTGCGACCGAAGCATCCACCCGCGCGAGACACCGCGAGGAACTCGCAAAGCTGATCCGTGACCTGCGATGCTAGTGCGCCCTGATGAGGCCCCTTGGCCGGGGCCGAAACCGGACCATGAGGCCCGGTCGGCGAAAGCCCCTTCCCTCGGTGGTCGAGGGAGGACAACATGGCCCCTACCCGGGGCCAGAAGGAAGAAGAATCATGAAGTGCGAATCTTGTCGAGCAATCGTAACACAGAATGAGGTCGACGAAGCCGATCACGCTTGGGCCGCGACTCACGACGGGGAGGCACCCGGCACGACTTGGTGCCCGGCTTGCGCCCGGGCTCTGAATGCGGCCGGGCTCTTGGACCGGATCGACGCCGCCGGGGGTGCCCGATGAGCCCCACCCGCCGCTTTTTCCGGTGTCCGGAATGCCTGAGCGTTTGGGCCACGGACACTAAAGAGGACGACATGCCTGCCGCGGGCTGCCCCTACGCCTGCGGCTACGCCGATGCGCCCGAAGATCTCGGTCGGGTAAACGCAGCAGGCCGCCTGCATCATCACACGGGCCAGCGGCCGCCCTGCGACTCGGCGTGCGTCTATGCCCAGGGCCCGAACTGCGTCTGCTCCTGCCTGGGCGCCAATCATGGCGGCGGTCGGCTGGCGCTGATCGACACCTTCGCGGACCATGGGACGCCCAGGATGAGGTTTTTGTGCGCCCCGAAATCCGCCCCTCAGGCCGTGGCCCGGGCCACCGAATGGCGGGCCATGGTGCGCATGGTGGGCCGAGCCATGGACCGAACCGCGCCTGAGCTTGCGGCCCTGTTGCAGGCACGGCGTGCGGGTTGGCTATCGGATTCGGATTTCTCGCGCATGCGGGGCTTACAGGCCCTAGCTCATGGCTGGATCACCGCACGCATCCGCCGGACCCATGCGGGCCGGATGAAGGCGGCGCTGCGCATCTTGGATGCTCTCGCCGATACTCCGGCAGGTGCCCAGTGAGGCCCCGGGATTCCCGTGGGCGCCCGGCCACGCGGTGGCGGATCTATGAGGCCGGGGTGTTGGTCCCGGCCGCCGGTGGTCCGGTGCTGGTCGGGCCTCCGGACTCCACCACCCTGGGACCGACCCTGGCCGGATGGACCAGACTGGGCACCGTCATTGCCCGGACCCGGGCGGAAGCCCAGGCCCTGGCCGGCCCGGGCCGGTTGGTGGCCCGTGCCCGTGGCCGGCAGACGGGAGGCCCCGGCGAACGGGACCGGTAGGCCAGGGGTCCCGGCCCCGCCCCCAATGGGGCAAGACCTTAGGCCGGGAGCGGCCCCCCACCCGGGGGGCGTGGTGCCGGGGGATGGTCCCCCGGCGAACATGGCCCCGATGGGGCCGGAAGGATACGAAAATGCACCGACACAAATGGAGCCGCATAGGAGGATGCCAGGAAAATCCGGGAGTCTTTTTCGAACCGGGCGGCGGATTCCGGTTCGAAGAAATATGCGAATGCGGCGAAAAAAGGAGCACGGACCGGCCGCATC
>Ga0247727_10009789_pt1 | contig 17184 bp, 15 predicted proteins | sample WisWelCaveWW1625_FD_202498 | JGI IMG/M metagenome (GOLD analysis project Ga0247727, IMG submission 202498) | Biofilm microbial communities from Wishing Well Cave, Virginia, United States - WW16-25 | ecosystem: Environmental > Aquatic > Deep subsurface > Groundwater > Cave microbial mat | place...
AAATCGTATCGCCGTCTCGCGGCGCGCCGATGATAATAACCGGCGCGGCGTTGACGCTGCGCGGCGCCACGGCAGGCGCGACACGTTTTTGCTCCTCGCCGGTAATCGTGACAACTTGCGCGCCAACCTCTTTGATCGCGTATTCTGTGATCGACTTGCTGACGTTTGGAAAATCGGCTTGCGTTATTTTTAACGAAAGCGGCAACGGCCCCGGCGTCGTTGAAAATTTCACGAAAAAGTTGAACTTCACCGTCTCGCCGCGGCCCGGAAGAATCGTGCCGACTAATTTTTCGCGATCACGAAAGTCAACGCCGGAATTGGCGAGGTCGAGAGTCACGCGAACGTTTTCTGCTTCCAAGTCGCCGGTGTTCAAAATTTGAAAACTCAGCTCGACATTTTCGCCCTGCTCGATGACGCCGTTGCGGTTGGTTTCAACCACTTGATGCGTCTCGCTTAAATTCGGCTGTTTTAAAGCCAGCGGCACGGTGATATTATCCTGCTTGCCGAGAAAATCCGTTTGCAAAAGCTCGAGGCGAAAAACGGTGTTCGGCGCGGCGAAAGAACGCGGCACCGTAAAACCGAAACGCAGAGCTGCCGCCGCTGCATTGGAGGCGATGTGGCCCACCGCTTGCGAAGCGCTTGCGAGCGAAATTCCTACCGGCGCGGTTAGTTGCAAATTGACGCCATTTGCCTCAATCGCGCCGTTGTTGCGCGGCGTGATTTCCAATACAAAGCTAGCGCCATTGTGAATACGATCAACGGATGCGCCCTGTGCATTGAGCATGCGATAATCATAAGCGAGAATCGGCACGCGACGACTGAGTGCTTCGGTAAATTTGCGGCTCACCCGGCTCGCGCCGATTTTGTCCTCCGCCGTAATCTCATAATCAATCTGCGCCGCATTGAACGTGCGCGGAATGCGAAAGAAGATCTTCCCTTCTTTCGTCTGCTGCGGCTCGATGTTACCAATGGAAAACGTCTCCTGAACTTTTTCAACGCCGTTGGTGATCGCAGCCAAGTTAAGATTAACGCCGAGTGCTTCTCCCGCGCCGCTGTTTTTAACAAAGACGATTAGCTCAATCGTCTCGTTGTTTTCGGGAATACCATTGCCGTTGCCATCGGCTAAGCCGGATTTTCTGTCGTTGATTTGCTGTGATGTGATCTCCAACGCCGGCTTGTCGAGATGACGAACGGGAATTTGCAACTGAATCGGACGGGCGTCGTAGCCGCGTTTTTCTTTAATTGAAACGTTGACATTCGCTACACCATTGCGGCCTTCCAAGGAAACTTTGATCGGTATTTTTACTTCTTTGGATGCGCTTGGCGAAAGATCACCGAGCGATTGGTTTTCAAGCTTGACATCGGGGTTGTCGCAACTCAAAACAATTTGCACATCGAAAGCCGTGCCTTGCCCTTTGTTTGAAAGCTGAAAACGCAGAAAGGCCAGCTCGGAAGCGTCAAGGATTTTGTTTGGGATAAGCGAAGTTGAGTCGTCCAGTTCTGGTGTTGACGCATTCAATCCCGCTGGCGCTGTCGCACGAAATAACCCTTCTTGCGCCTTCAAACGTAGTTTTTCTTTGTTCTGTTCTCCTTTTTGAAAAATGGGCTTAAAAATGGGATCAGAGAATAGGGGATCTCTAAGATCCCATAAGTAAACTGCCCTAATATCTTCAACAAGCGCAATGTAACGTCCATTCGAGCTCACAGAAAACGTCTTCACCGTCGTCACCGGAAAGCTTGGAGTTTTCATCCTGAGTTGGGTTCCATCCAAAATATCCATAAAAACAAAAGTTCCAGTTGCCGTCATCCCAATGATTAACCCAGCGTCTTCTATGACTCTCAAGTCGTCCATGGCTCTAATAACCAGAGAATCTTGTGAACTTTTTAAAAACTCAAGATTAAACCCCTTTAGCCCGTTTAAAAGAATCACCGACGCGACATAATTAGAAGGATAGACTGACTTAATTACTGCTTTTGTATCAATATTAACGACACTGACGAGAATCTTTCCCCAGCTGAAATCTGCTTGAATATTACGTTTTGTAAAGTCGATTTTTACAGCTTTGGAAGAAACACTCTTGTAAGGAACACTCTTTAAAAGAACCTCTTTGTCCGTTAAAAAATCTTGAGGAAACAAAAAGTAGTCCTTTAAGTAGTTCTTTTGTTCGAACTCACTATATTGCTGACCGGTCGCGACGGCATAGACTTCCAGCTTGTTCGCTGTACCGAATGCTAAAAATTTGTCATCTTGACTAAAGCAAATAGAAAAAATAAAAGACTCGTGGCTGACAATTGTTTTTAGAACCATGCCTGTTTTTACATCCAGAAGCTTAAGCTTACAATTGTTGCGAGCCGAATAAGTAGCGCAGGCCAACAAATTTCCTAAATGATTAAAGCTCAAAAAAGTCGTCACATTTCCATCGCCTTGATCGTCTTTATACTGCCACTTTATTTTAGGGATATTTGTGATATCCCAGAGCGTTACAATACCTCTCCAACTACCAACCGCCAGCAAGCGACTATCTGGACTAAAAGCGGTTTGAACAACAGGGATATCATAAGCCTTTGAAAAAACCCCATAGTCATGATTCAGTCTTTTTATTTCTTGGCACCAGCCTAAATCAGCAACCAGCGCAAACGAAAGCGCAAGAGCAAGTTTTGTTCGATACATAAGTTCATACCTTAAATTTTATTTACTATTGCTAAACTGCAAACTCCGATTATACCCGTGATCGCTGATGTTGGGGTTCTGGTCGCCGCGTGTAGCTTTGGCCGCTTCGCGGTAAACATCATCATACAAAGCTTGAATAGTCACCGTGCCATTTAGTTTTGATCACAAGACGCCGTGCAAGGCGGGAAATCCTGTTTGCAAGATAAAAGAAAATTTCAGAAAAGCAAGATACCAAAACAAGAAATCACCTTCAAGAAAAAATACTTGCTTATAAGCCTTGCCGAGTGTATCTTGGAACGTAGTTTTTGGGCGATAGCTGAATCATTCAGGCGTCGCCCGCTACTTGCCATGAAAAATCAATCATTCTCGCAAACATCTATGAAAACCTTTGAAATCACCCTCGCCGACCATCTGCATCACAAATTGGAGGCCGCCTCGAAACGCGCAGCCAAGCCCGTCGATCAATTCGTGCATGAGTTGCTCGCACGCGTGCTTGAAGACATCGAATCCGATTCCGCCGATTCCGAAGCGTTGTTGGCGGAAGGATATCAAATCATGGCCAAAGAAAACGCTGAGACCGTCGAAGCGGCTTTGGCGGCGCAGTTCATCGCTGTATGCACGAAATAGATTGAATCAAGATTTTTTAAGCTTCAATAAAAAACTGTTAAAATTCATTTGACGGAGTTTACCAGCCGCTGAATAGGGAAGGAATCAAAAACCCCGCCGCTGGAAAGAACGCGGCCTTTCCCCGCCAATCAACGCTAAAATATACAACTTCGCTACCTGTCTCAAATTGGAATCTCTATGATCGAATAGAATCTTCATGAAAAAACCGAATCCGCCAATATCATCATTTCGTGATCTAGAACGGCTTCGACCTGTGATCGCTCGACGCCGGGAAACCATTCCAGAAATTGTTCAATCGATGCGCCGTCTTTGAGATTCTCGAAGAGCGCAGACACGGGAACCCGAGTTCCACGAAACACCCAAGCTCCACTGACCCTGTTCGGGTGGCGCTCGACAGCATCACAACTTCCCCAGTCTTTCACCTTTTTAGCAGTGTTGGGCATATTGTTCATTAAACACTTCGCGTTTGGTTTCTTCCAGTTCGGCCATGAGTTCTTCTTCGGTCAGGCCGCGCCTTTCAACTTCTTGCCCGAACTGTCGCGTAAATTCATTAAAGACGGCCAGGCGTTTGTAACGCAAAAGTTGCTCGTATTCCGAAGTTGGAAGCCGAACAGCATCAGTTGCGGCAAACTTCCCCATTGCTTTTTCGGCAAGGTAGCTGACAAAATCATAGACCGCCGCAAGTTTATCGGCAGGCAATTTCTGCAGGTTATCGGTAATTTGAGGTATGGTCACCGTTTGCATAGGTTTTACTCCTTCTTTCTATTTCTAACATAAAAGAAAATTCCAGAAAAGCAAGCGTGGAATTTCCTCCCGCTTTTTCATTTCTCCACCGTCGTCACCACACAACTCGCTTCGGCGCGCTCAACTTCTCGCGCGGTCATTGCCACGCCGCGCAATGTCTTCGCCAATTCCGCCGCGGAAAGGTTCAACTGCTTGATGCCGCCGGCGACTTCTTTGCCTTTTAATTCCGGCAGCGGCAGCGTCGAAGCGAAGGCTTTCAAAATTTCGACGCCGAACGGCGACACGACGGTAAAATCAAAGGAGTCAAGACGGTTGGGAATTTCGTAAACATTGCCGCCCGCGACATGATTATCCGGACGGAGACGATTCGGAAAAATGAGAAAATCATTGCCGCCGGCATCGTGATAAAACAAATAAAGATAGCAATCTTTGTTGGCGCGAACGTAGGCCGTCATCTTTTCGCCTTTTTGATAAACCGCGCCATCAAGACGATCCACCCACAGCTTGAGCTCGAGTTTTGACGAGGGCACTGCAGACTCGCTCCAAGCGGCGATCGTCGCCTGCGCTTGGGAAAAATTATCCGGAACAACAGGCATCTCCGCCGCGATATCTTCTTTGGCAAGCATGGTGGTCGCCGAAGAGAAGATGATTTGCTTGCTGCTATCGACCAGCGCCACGTGAATCGCCAGGCTGTCTTCCTTGTCCCAACATTGTCCGAGCAAAACGGCATCAGCCTCGACAAATTCCTGCCTTGCTGCCGGCGAGTTCGGCTTGAGACGCGCGGTCAGCGCAATGCCCCTCGTTTTGACCGCGCTTTGCAGATCGCTGCGCTTCACCATTTGAAACCGCGGCGACCGGCCAAGCTCTTCTTCGAGATGATTTTGAAAAAAATAGAGAAACGAACTCGAGATCGGGAGATCGTGATAGGTGAAATTGCCGGAAACAACGCGCAGGGGTTTTTGTTGGGTCGAATGAAAATTTTTGTCAAGCTGCATAGCCAGATGGCGCGCCTTAATCACCACGAATTGGCCGTCGCGGCACATTTTGCTTTTGGCCTTTTTGACAAACTCGACAAAGCTGGGCGTATCTTGAACCGAATCAGGCCGGTAGTCCGGTTCCAATTCGATCATTTTCTGAAGATGCGTCGCCGTTTCATCAAAATAATCTTTGGCAAGATAAGCTTGCGCGAGGCATTTATGCGCTTGCATCTTTTGCGCCGTAGTGAGATTGCTTTCATGCAAACTACGGTTCAAAATCTCGATGGCGGCGTCGAATTCGCCTTGAAAATATTTCTCTCGCGCCGCCGCGATCTGTTGTTCAATTGGGGCTGGCGTTTGCGCCGATGCGCCTGCGAACAAGCCGAAACTTGATATGAAAAGTACGAAGGCGCTGGAGAAACACAACCGTCTTCTTGCCAAAAATGCTTGGGGCATCCGCATAAGTCCTCCTTTGAAGGGTATGCCAAGAAACCATTACAATTTAATTCAGCCGGCACGAAAAAACAATAAAAATTTTGCTGGAGAAGCATTTGCAACTTTATCAAAAATTTTGTAAACTGGTTGCTCGTAGCTGGTCGCTGGTAAAACCCAAAACCGGCAACCAGCAACCATGAAACGCCTTCACTTTCAAAAACTCTGCGCTATGAAAACCATCGAATCGAGCCGAACAATCTCTCATCAAACCACCGTGCCTTTCGCGCTGTTGCGACGTCGTCTGCTTGCCGCGTTGGCTCAGAACCATCATCTTCTTCTGCTGGAACCGCTAATAACCAGCTTCGAGACGATCGCGACGGACTTTCTCGCAGCGGCAGCCGGTGAAGAAATGCCCTCGCTCTCTTTCGCCGAGCTTGAACAGTTCGAGCAGCGTTATATCGAAACCGTGTGGAGCACGGCGCGGCGCCTGCAACCGGAATATCGCGAAGTCGAAGTTTATCCGACGATGAGAGTAACACAATCCGCCGAGTATTTTACCGCGCGCTTGTGCGAAGATATCCACGCCGTGTTCACACGCACGCGGCTCAAGTGCTCGCTCACGCCGAAGGAAAAACTCGAGGCCCTGCGCGGCATGCTGCTCACGCGTTATCTCGATGCGCGCCTGAAAAAATTCTTCATGAGCAGCGAGGTGAAAACTCCCGATGGCGTGACGTTTCAAGGGAAAGGCTTTCGCTCGATGGGACAAGAGGCGATTTATGCGGCGACGCTGCGGCTGAAGCGCGGCGAAGATTTCATTCGCGGCGACAAATATTTCGGCGACTACGTCGCGCCGATGATTCGCGATCTCGGTTTGGCGTTGGCGATGGGGCAAAAGCCTTACGACGTCATCGCCGCGCAAATGGGCAAAGCCGGCAAGCCCACTGACGGCAAAGACCTGCACATCGGCGATTTCTCCTGCGGCATCCTGCCTCCTGCCGCGCCCATCACTATCAGCACCGGTTCAGCGTGCGGCATCGGTTTCGCGCTGAAAGGCACGGGAAGAGTCATGATCAACTGCATTGGTGAAGGCGGCACTTCCGCCGGCGAGTGGCACGAAGTGATCAACTTCGCGGCGGTGCAGAAGATGCCGATGGTGTTCATCGTGCAGAACAATCAAACCGCGCTATCGACGCCGGTACACGAGCAAAGCGCCGCGTTCAATTTTGCGCAAAAATCGATTGGCTACGGCATGCGCGGTATCATCATTGACGGCACCGATCCCGAAGAAGTTTTTGCCGCGGTCACCGAAGCCGCTGAGGCCTGCCGCGCCGGAAAAGGGCCGGTGCTCGTCGAGATGATCGCGATGCGAATGTGCGGCCACGCGCATCACGACGACATGCTGTATTTTGGCAAAGAGCCGGATCAATTTCTCGAATATGTTCCGCCCGAAAAAACCGCCGGGGGTTATGTTGATTCGGTCAAATATGCTTACTGGTATCAAAAAGACCCGATCAGACATTATCAAAATCAGCTAATGGACGAAAGCGTGCTCGACGAACCGGTTTGGCAGCAAATGGTCGCCGAAGTCGAAGCCGAGATCGAAGCCGCCGCGCGAGAAGTGATCGCCGCGCCGTGGCCAAAACCGGAGTTGGCCGGACATCCGGTGTTCACGGATGGCGAGTGGCAAACGCATCACGAGCCGTTAGCCGAGCGCCAATTCGTTTTTCCCGCGCCGAAAATTTGGCAGCCGAGCGAACCGTCCGGCGTGAAATTCGATTCCAACGGCAAAACCTTTTGGCAGGCTATTGTCGAGGCGCTGGTCGAAGAGATGCGCCGCGATCCGGATGCGTTCATGCTCGGCGAAGACATCGGCGGCGAGTACGGGAATGCCTTTGTCATTCTAAAATCCATGCTCGGTGAATTCGGCGGGCGCATGATCAACACGCCCATGGCCGAAGCCGCGATCATTGGCTGCGCCACCGGCGCGGCGCTCGTCGGCAAACGTCCGATTGCGGAGATTCAGTTCAATGATTTCATCGCCTGCGGCTTCAATCAACTCGTGAACAACGCGGCGAAGATTTATTATCGTTGGGGGCAACCGATACCGATGACCATTCGCCTGCCGTGGGGCGGCTTGCGCAATGCCGGGCCGTATCATTCGCAAAACACCGAGCCGTGGTTCTATCGCACGCCGGGCTTGAAAATTGTTTGTCCTTCCACTCCCCGCGAAGCCAAAGGCTTGCTGAAAGCCGCGATTCGCGATGACAACCCCGTGCTGTATTTGGAGCACATCGCGCTCTATCGTCTCGCTTCGATCAAACAACAACTGCCGGAAGCGAGCGAAGATTTTCTCGTGCCGATTGGCGCCGCCCATCTCAAGCGTGAAGGCAGCGATCTCACGATGATCACCTACGGCGCGTATGTCCACCGCTGTCTCGCCGCCGCCCAAACGCTGGAAGAGCAAGACGGCCTCTCCTGCCAAGTGCTCGATCTCCGTTCGCTCATGCCGCTGGACAAAACCGCGATTCTCGATTGCGTGCGCCAAACCGGCCGCGTTTTGATCGTGCAAGAAGACTCCAAAACCGGCAGCATCGGCCAATCGATTGCGTCGATCATCGCCGAAGAGGCGTTCGAATATCTCGACGCACCGGTGCGAGTGTTGGGCGCTTTGGATGCGCCGGTGCCGTATAGTCCGCCGTTGGAGGAGTTTTTTCTGGTAAGTCAAAAGCAGATTGAGGAGGCGGCGAGGAGGTTGGTGGAGTATTAATCCACAGCTTGCTTTTCTGCAAAAATGTGGTAACTTATATCAGGTCTCATAGAAAGGAGCTCAACATGCCAACGATTCGTCCACTTTCTGACTTACAAAACCGCACCGACGAAATTTTAAACATTTGCCTGCGTCAAGAAGAACCCGTATTCCTGACAAAAAATGGGCATGGCCGGCTTGTCGTGATGAGCCAAGATTATTTTGAAAAGATGCAAGCGATGTCACGGCTTTATGCCAAACTCGATGAGGCGGAAAAACTTTCCGAAGCCGGCGACAAAGGCATTTCACATAAAGAAATGATGCGTCGGGTCAGAGCAAGGCTTAAAAGAAAAACACAATGAGCAAGCCGAGATTCAAAATTCGGTATCTCAGGAGTGCAGAGGACGATTTGTACGGCATCGCGGATTACATTTCCGAGGATAATCCACGCGCTGCGAATAGGATGATTGATCGTCTTGAGCAATCCATCATTAGACTTGAACTTTCGCCGTTTGCTGGTAAATTGCCTGATGATGATGAACTGCGTAGACGAAGCTATCGCATGCTGATCGTCGGCAAGTATCTTGTGTTTTACAAAGTCAAAGAAACGGCTGTTGAAATTCACCGAATCATTCACGGGGCACGGGACTACAAACATCTTCTGATTTGACTCTCCAACGTGGTTGAATTGCTTCAGCAAAGGAGATAACGACGCGGCTCAAGCAAAAAAAGTTAGCAATCACATTCAGGCCTATCTCGACGTATTAGAATAGGAAATCAAAACGACGGGAATTGAGATTCGGCCGAATAGCCATCGCAAATCCATGGCGCGACTTTATTAAAAGACTTGGTTGCAACGAAAAAACTTCTTATTTTAAGACAGGAAAAAAGAATTCATTGACAAATTACACGGAAACAAAAACCGCATGCTCGAACCATTAGATCCGATTGCCCGTTTTGCAAAAATTTTTTCGCAAGTACAAAAAGTCGTGACTCCCGAGCCGGCCGCCACGGTGTTGGCGACGGTCGACGCGGAGAGCAAGCCTTCCGCGCGCGTGGTCTTGTTGAAAGGATTTGATGAAAACGGCTTTGTTTTTTATACCAATTTGGAAAGCCGCAAAGCAAGAGATTTAACCGCTACGCCGTTTGCCGCATTGTGTTTCTACTGGCCGCAACTCTATCAACAAGTGCGCGTCGAAGGCCGGGTCGAGCCAGTATCCGGGGCTGAAGCCGATGCCTACTTTGCCACGCGGCCGCGCGGCGCGCAGATCGGCGCCTGGGCGTCAAAACAAAGCCGGACGTTGACCAGCCGCGAAGAATTGGAAACGCGGACCAAGGCGGTCGAGGAAAAATTTGCCGGACGCGAGGTGCCGCGCCCTCCCTTTTGGTCCGGCTTTCGCGTGATTCCGGAGCGCATCGAATTTTGGGAATCGCGCGAGAACCGCCTGCATGATCGCGTGGTTTATTTAAAAGAAAACGGCGAGTGGCGAACCGAAAGGCTTTATCCATAAACCAAGCGAGTTTGAAAATAAAGCAGGCTCACAGAATTTAAAGGAGGAAACCATGGCAGTGCGCAATGTGCAAAATTATATCGACGGACGTTTTGTGCCGTCTTCGTCGCCGAAACAACTGGACGTTCACAATCCGGCGACCGACGAGGTGATTGGCCGCGTCCCGCTCTCGACCGCCGCGGAAGTTGATCATGCCGTGCAAGCGGCCAATCGCGCTTTCGACGGATGGCGGCGCACGCCCCCGGTCAAGCGGGCGCAGCATTTGTACAAATTCAAATTTCTGCTCGAAGAGCATTTTGAAGAATTGGCAAGAAGCATCACCTTCGAACACGGCAAAACCGTCGACGAATCGCGCGGCAGCTTGCGTCGCGGCATCGAATGCGTCGAAGTCGCCATCGGCATTCCGACTTTGATGAAGGGTGAAGCGCTGGAAGACGCCGGACCGAGCATCGACGTGATGGCGATGCGCCGTCCACTCGGCGTGTTCGCCGCGATTACGCCGTTTAATTTCCCGGTGATGGTGCCGCTGTGGTTTTTGCCCTTCGCAGTGGCGACCGGCAATACGTTCGTGCTGAAGCCTTCGGAGCAAGTGCCGATGAGCATGCAACGCGTGTTTGAATTGCTCGAACAATGCGAGTTTCCTCCCGGCGTCATCAATTTGGTCAATGGCCAAAAGGAAGCGGTGGATGCGATTTTGCGCCATCCGGATATTAAAGGCGTCTCATTCGTCGGTTCTTCGCCGGTGGCGAAATATATTTATGAAACCGGCGCACAAAACGGCAAGCGCGTGCAAGCGCTCGGCGGCGCCAAGAATTTTCTGGTGATCATGCCCGATGCCGATATGGAAAAATCCGTCGCCGCGGCGGTGGAATCCTGCTTTGGTTGCGCCGGCGAGCGCTGCCTGGCGGGCAGCGTCATTCTTGCGGTTGGCAAAGCGCACGACCTGCTGCGTGAGCGTGTGGTGGAAGTGGCGAAACAGATTCACGTCGGCAATGGGCTCGATCCAAAAGTAACGATGGGGCCGGTGATTTCGGCGAAACACAAAGAGCGCGTGCTCAGTTACATTCAAAAGGGCATCGACGAAGGCGCGAAACTTTTGTTGGATGGACGTGAGATTGGCAAGAAAGAAAACGGCTATTTTGTCGGACCGACCGTGTTCGCGGACGTCAATCCGTCGATGGTCATCGCCCGCGAAGAAATCTTCGGGCCGGTGATCTGCATCAGCAAAGTGGACTCACTCGAAGAAGCCACGCGCATCATTGAGAGCCACCCGCTCGGCAACACGACTTCGATCTTCACTTCGAGCGGCAAAGCGGCGCGGGATTTTCAATACAACGTCGCAGTGAGCATGGTCGGCATCAACGTCGGCGTGCCGGCGCCGATGGCGTATTTCGGCTTCGGCGGCGCCCGCGGCTCGTTCTTCGGCGACACCAAAGCGCACGGCCAGGAGAGCTTGAATTTTTATACGGACAAGCGGGTGATTATCAACCGGTGGTTTAGTTGAGCGGCAAAAAGCAAAAAGCAAATGGCAAAGAGTAAACAGAAAAAAATCAGTCAGAAGCAACTCGCACTTGCAGCGGCGAAAAAACGTGTTCGCCAAATCGAGCGGTGGCATAAAATTTTGGCGCCGAAGCTTCCGCATATTGATCCACATGATCTAGATTTGATCATTGCCGGAATGCTCAAGACTCCCAAAGAGAGAACGCAAGTCTTGTTTTTAAAAAAACGGGAAGATGGTCGATATGTCTTTTGATGATGGCTTTCTGGGCGAGCTTGCCGAAACCATAGCTAAAGTCGGGCTTCAGGTCGTTTTTATTAGAAATTCCGCAGCTCTTCTTCCGATTTTGAAACAGGCCTTAGAAGTTCGAAAAACCGTCGCAAAAATAAAAAGAAAAAATCAGCATAAATGAAGCCGGAGAAAAATTTTCATGCTCACGAAAATCACCATCAACAACAACGGCAGCATTCGCGTCGAGGGCGAGTTTGAAATTTATGATGCCAACGGCAATAAATTCGATTTGGCCGGACGCACGACGATCTCACTCTGCCGCTGTGGTCACAGCAACAAGAAACCGTTTTGCGATAGCTCGCACAAAACCGTTGGATTTCAGTCCGAAGTGACGGCTTACAAGCTTGATCCGCCAAAGCCGAAAGTTTAGAAAAGCAAATTCCTTTGGAGTCAAAACATGACGACCACGATTAAAATCGAATTGCAAACTGATTTGCTCAGTTTCATTGAGCGTTATGCAAAGCAAATCAATCGCCGGCAAGATGAAATTATTGCCGATGCCATTAGGCTCTTGCGCAATGAATGGGAATTGGAGTAAGACTATCTTGAAGGTAATGAGGAAGCAAGTAAATTTGCAGAAACAGCTATTCCGCTTTTCTCAGAGGTGATGAATGAGGCATTTCAAAGGCGTTGAGATTTGAAAAGTATAAAATCATCGCAGCCATTCAGACCCTTTCATAATGACAAAATAATTGGGGACAAAATGATTAAAAAAACTTAAGCAATGATTTTGTCGTTCATCATTTTGTCTTGATTTTGTTGCTGGCGAAAACGCAGCCTGAGAATGGTTAAAAATCATTTTCGTTGCAGTTCCCTTTTTGTTGCAATTATTTCATGGTGTTTTCTTTCGTTGCGGTTCTCTTTTCAATGCAATTTTTTATCATAATTTCGTTGAGAATTTTAGATGCACATTGTCACTACATCCTCCCGGCAGCCCACGTTTATGGTGCGTGATGTGCCGATCTACGGCGACCTCATTTTGTCGCCGATGGCGGGATTTTCCGATTTGCCCTATCGCTTGATCGCGCGCGATTTTGGCTCGGCGATGGTTTATACGGAATTCGTTTCGGTGGATGGCTTGTTGCACGACAATGAGAAAACCAAGCGTTTGCTGGATTTTCATCCTTCGGAATATCCAATTACCTTTCAGGTATTTGGGAGCAGCGAAGATAAAATCGTCGAAGCTGGTAAAATGATCGAGTCATGGGGCCCGACGATCATCGACCTCAACATGGGCTGCTCGGTGGCGAAAGTTTCTGGGCGCGGGGCCGGCGCCGCACTGCTTTGCGAGCCGGCCAAAATCGGACGCATCTTCGCGCGACTCTCCAAAGAGCTTTCCATACCGGTCACGGGCAAAATTCGCCTCGGGTGGGATCATCAATCTCTCAATTATGTGACGGTGGCCAAAACGCTCGAAGACAACGGCGCCTCGCTCGTTGCCGTGCACGGACGCACGAAAGCGCAAGCTTACAATGGCGTCGCCGACTGGAGCGCGATTGCGGAGGTCAAGCAAGCTGTGAAGATTCCCGTCATTGGCAACGGCGACGTGAAATGCGTGATGGACATCAAGCTCATCAAAGAGCAAACCGGATGCGACGGCGTGATGATCGCCCGCGCCGCCATCGGCAACCCGTGGATTTTTTCGCGCAAAGACCGGCACGAAGTGACCTTTGAAGAGAAAGCGGCGCTCATTCGCCGCCATTTCGCGTTGATGCTCGACTATTATGGCGACTACGGATTGATTCTCTTCCGCAAGCACGTGGTCAAATACATCAGCGAGATTCGCGGCGCCGCGGCCATGCGCGAAAGCTTTTTGACGGCAACGACGCCGGAGTATTTTATCTCGTTGCTGGAAGAAGCGGAGGCCGAACATCGGCAATTGAAGGCGGCATAAATTTTTACATTGAGTAATCCTGGAGGAACATTGGCGATGTCAATTCAAAAAAACAATATGGCAGAAACAAAAATCGAGACCACCATCTTGGCGCCGGAGGTCCAACAAGCTAAACACAAGGCCGAAGCTTATCTCCGTGATCCGGAAAAAACCAAAAAATTGCTCACCGCAGTTGTCAAGAAAGCAAAAGAGCGGCAAAATAACAAAGGCCCGCTCGTCGAAGTGTGGGAGCGTTTGAAAGCGCTTTCTCGTCTTGTCAATGCTTTTGTCCGCAAGGAATATAAGGAAGTCCCCTGGCAGTCGTTGGTCCTGTCAAGCATGGCGCTGCTTTATTTTGTCACCCCATCGGATTTGTTTCCGGACTTTATTCCTATGGCCGGCTATGTCGACGATGCGACGATCATCGCTTTCGTCGTCAACACCATCAAAGCCGACCTGGACAAATTTCTTGCATGGGAAACCGAGAAATCCACGCCTTAAGAAACTGCCAATATGATTTTGCCACCGAAGAGTGGTCGATTTTAGACACAAATTTTATACCCAGTCGCCACAACGCTGTGGTAACGTGTGGGGACGCTATTTATATCATCGGCGGAACAAATGCTTCGAGCAACTCCTGGTTGGATTATATTCAGGCTTTCAAACCAATGAGCCTTTGATCTTTCACAAAAAGCGTTTTCATGAACACAATCAGGTTCATACTTGCGATGACACTGGCCGCAACAGTATCAGCGTTATTAGCCCAAACGCCTGCACCGGCCGATACCACAGCCATGCGCTTGGTTGAAGAGGGAAAAATCCGGCTGGCGCAAAATGAATTTAAAAAAGCCGAAGAAGCTTTTCGCGCGGCATTGAAAAGAGACAAAAATTTGACCGCCGCCATGGCCGGCCTCGGTGAATTGGAAATGGCCAAACAAAACTGGGGCGACGCCAACGACTGGTACGAAAAAATCCTCGAGCACGAGCCGCAAAATCTCGAGGCGCTTTATCATCGCGGCATCTGCTATCGCGAAACCGGCAAATTCAAAGCGCTCCTTTTGCGCGATCTGGATTGGAAAAACTCCAAAAACTATTTCGAGCGGGTGTTGGCGCAAGATTCTTTGTATCGCGATGCAATTTTTCAATATGCGCTGTTGCGGCGCTACGACGAGAAATACGAAGAGGCCATCTTGCTGGGTCATCATCAAGTCCGCCTGAAGCCGGATCTTATTGCCACGCAACGCGGCTTGTTTCGCCTGTATCAATATCTGCTCGACAACCGCGACGAAAAAGAGGCGGTGCAATGGCTGCAAGCCCGCGATACCGAGCATGCACGCTACTTCATCGGTGAAACTTATCGGCGAAACGAAAAGCTCGACAGCGCCGAGGTCTTGCTCAGAGAATGGCTTGCTTCTGCTCCGACAATTAGCACGGCGCCGGCCTATCTTTCGCTGGCGCGGCTCAATTACCAACGCGAGCAGCCACAAGCCGCCGAAACATTTTTCTGGCAAGCCGTTGACGGCAGTCGCAACCAAGTCGATGCGGAGCTGGTTTTCGAGGATGTCAAATATATCGTGACCGAAGCGGAGTTGCAGGAGTTTCGCAAACTCGCTTCTCCCAAAGAATACACCGCATTTTTTCGCCGCCAGTGGATGAGCCGCGATCCGACGCCGGCTGCCGAGTTTAATATCCGGTTGGCGGAGCATTATCGGCGCTTGCTTTACGCTGAGAAACATTATATTTTTGACCGTTTCCACTCCTGGTTCAACAATCCCGACAAGCTCGGTTATCTGAAGTATCCGCCGACTTATTATCTCAACGACCGCTTTAACGACAGAGGGTTAATCTACATTCGCCACGACGAACCGGAGGATCGGGTGGTCACGGTTTCTCCCAGCGTTCCGACGAATGATTCCTGGCTGTACGGCAAAACGAAAGACCGGCCAGAAATGGTTTTTCACTTCGTTGTCGATGAGAATGCCAGCGCCAATAACTGGCGGGTGGCGCCGCTTCTGCTCCAACCGCCATTTTTGGAAGATCGTGCGTATTGGGACCCAAAATATTTTCGTTTGCTTCGCGGCGAGCCGCATGAACGCCTTTCATTGACTGAGGACTTGGCGAAAAAAAGCGCCGAGGCCGTCGAGGTGGGATTTAGCACCGACCGCCACGCTTGGAGCAAAGAAATTAAGCCGCTTGATTTTGCCTCGTACAGCGCCTTTTTCAAAGCGCCGAATGATATGACGGCGCTCGAAGTCTATTACAGCTTGCCGTTGCCGTCAAACAAAGAAATGGCGAAGATACCCGACACGACGGCTCTCTACGAGCACGGCTTGACGCTGCACGATTTGCAGTGGCGGGAGATTCAGCGGCGAAACGGCACGGTTTCAATGGGAGAAACTGCCGGCAATAACAAAGAACAGCACTTCGTTGGGCAATATCGCTTCTTTGTCAAGCCGGACTCTTATCACGCCGCCTTTTTTGTGCGGCAGCCGGCAACGCAAAAATTGGAAGGTTGGAAGCAGGATTTCCGCTTGCCAAATTTTTCGGAGAACGAATTGGCCATGAGCAGCATCGTATTGGCCTCGTCGATTGAGCCGGCTTCTGGAAACGAATCTTTTGTCAAAAACGGTTTGCGCATTTCACCCAATCCTTCGCGGCGCTTCGACCGCAAAAAACCGGTTTATGTTTATTTCGAGGTTTATCATCTCATTCCCGACGCCGAGGGAAAATCATTGTTTGTGGTTGAATACACCGCCTTGTTGCGCAAAGAGGAACAGAGCGGCGCGAAAAAATTCTTTTCTCTCTTTGGCGGCAGCGCCAAACCCGCTACTACTTTGGCCGTGGAGCGCCAAGCCGGCATGGCGACTTCGGTGGAATATCTCGCGCTCGATCTCGGCGCAACCGGCAAAGGCGAGTTCCGCTTGAGCATTAAAGTGACGGATCGGCAAACAGGAAAGCAAAAGGAAAGCTTCGTTGATTTCGAATTGTTTTAACACGAGAAAAAGTGAAACTCATAGCATTTCGAGGCGAGCTTGGGGCGTTTAGTGAGCGGGCGGTAAAAGAATTCTTTCAAGAGCACGCGATCAGCACTCTCCCTTGCCGCACTTTCGGCGAAGCCTTCGCCGCCGTACACACGGGGCAGGCACAGGCCGCCGTCATCCCCATTGAAAACTCGCTGGCGGGAAGTGTGCATCAAAATCCGGCAGCGCGAAATTAATCGCCGCCGAGCAATGGCAGGACGCTGCCGCCATTGCCAGCGCCAACGCCGCAAGTGAATACGGTTTGGAAATTTTACGTCGTGGTGTTGAAAGCAACCCGCAAAATTATACGCGTTTCTTGATTCTCGAAAAAGAAGAGAAAATTCCGGCAGAGGATGGCAAAACCTCGATTGTCTTTTCAATATCTCATTCGCCCGGCGCGCTGTTCAAAGCCCTCGCCGTTTTTACCCTGCGCGACATCAACTTGCTGAAAATCGAATCACGCCCTTTGCACGGGAGTCGCTGGCAGTATATTTTTTATCTCGATTTCGTGGGAACGCCGCGCCAAAACCATTGCCAAAAAGCGATTGAACACCTCGGAGAGGTTGCCACTTTCCTGCGCGTGTTGGGAGCGTATGAAAAGGGAAAGGTCATTGAAGAGTAAAAACTTCTGGCGTAAAAGCTGCAAAGTCGACTTTTTAGAAGAAATAATCTACCGGGTGCCAGTTTTTGGTAATGCCTCAGTTACGGGTGGACAACGGCCTGCCGACCGACTGAAAGAAAAATTCAATTTTTATAAAAAAAGACTGGCGTCTTAATTTTTCGTTTCGTAT
>Ga0247727_10009790_pt1 | contig 17184 bp, 12 predicted proteins | sample WisWelCaveWW1625_FD_202498 | JGI IMG/M metagenome (GOLD analysis project Ga0247727, IMG submission 202498) | Biofilm microbial communities from Wishing Well Cave, Virginia, United States - WW16-25 | ecosystem: Environmental > Aquatic > Deep subsurface > Groundwater > Cave microbial mat | place...
CTTTCGGGCGGCCCTGACCGGCACGCCCGTCGAGAACCACGTCGGCGAGCTGTGGTCCATATTGCAGTTCCTGAATCCGGGCTTCCTCGGCAATGAGAGTCAGTTCCGGGAGCGCTTTTTCATCCCCATCCAGTTCCACGGCGACGCGCGCGCCACCCAGACGCTCAAGCGCCTCACCGGCCCGTTCATTCTGCGGCGGCTCAAGTCGGATCCCAAGATCATCGCCGACCTGCCCAAGAAGATGGAGATGAAAGTCTTCTGCAACCTGACCCGGGAGCAGGCCTCGCTCTACGAGGCGGTGGTCCGGCAAGCGACCGACGCCATCGAGAACGCCGAGGGGATCGGGCGGCGGGGAGTGATTCTGGCGACCCTGACCAAGCTCAAGCAGGTGTGCAATCATCCGGCGCATTTTCTCGGGGACAACTCGGCCATTCCAGGGCGCTCGGGCAAGCTGGCCCGGCTGACCGAGATGATCGAGGAGATCCTGGAGGTCGGGGACCGGGCGCTGGTGTTCACCCAGTTCTTCGAAATGGGGGCCCTGCTGCGGCGGCACCTCCAGGAGACGTTTGGCCGCGAGGCGTTGTTCCTGCACGGCGGGGTCCCCAAGAAGCACCGGGATGATATGGTCGAGCGCTTCCAGCAGGAGAACGGCGGCCCGCCGATCTTCCTGCTGTCGCTCAAGGCCGGCGGCACGGGTCTGAACCTGACCCGCGCCAACCACGTATTCCACTTCGACCGCTGGTGGAACCCGGCGGTGGAGAACCAGGCCACCGACCGCGCCCACCGCATCGGGCAGCGCCGCGCGGTCGAGGTTCACAAGTTCCTCTGCCTGGGAACGGTGGAGGAGAAGATCGACGAGATGATCGAGCGCAAGAAGCAGATCGCCGGGGCGGTGGTGGGAACCGGGGAGGGCTGGCTGACCGAGCTTTCCACCGCCGAGCTGCGGGATCTGTTCGCGCTGCGAGAGTCGGCGGTGGGGGAATAAGATGGCCTGGGGTTATCGCGATAGATATCACGAGTTCTTTCCGCCCTCCCGGCCGCTTCCCGCGCGGGGCGGCATCAAGGCGCAATCCCAGCGCGGCGACTTTGGGGAGAGCTGGTGGGCCCGGCGCTGGAACGAGGTTCTGGAAGGCTTTCAGATCGGCGCCCGTCTGGGCCGCGGCCGCTCCTATGCCCGCGGCGGCCAGGTGCTCTCCATTGACATCGACAAGGGCGTCGTTCAGGCCAAGGTCCAGGGCTCGCGTCCCGCGCCGTACCTGGTGACGATCCGCGTCAAGGAGCTCTCGGCGGCCGCCTGGAAAAAGCTCGCCCGCGCGCTCTCCGGCCAGGCGCTGTTCGTCGCCAAGCTCCTGGCCGGGGAGATGCCGGCCCAGATCGAGGAGGCGTTCGAGAAGGCCGGTCTCTCCCTGTTTCCCCAGCAGGCCAGGGATTTGCAGACGGACTGCTCTTGCCCGGACTGGTCGAATCCCTGCAAGCACATCGCGGCGGTCTACTACCTGCTGGGAGAAGAGTTCGACCGCGATCCGTTCCTGCTTTTCCGGCTCCGCGGGACCAACCGCGAGGAGCTGGTCGGGCTGCTCGGGAAATCTCCGGCGCCGCAGGAGGAAACGAGAACGCCGGTGGAGACGGGCGAGCCGTTGACCGCTGATGCCGGCCGTTTCTGGTCCGGAGGCGCGTTGCCCGAGGACCTCTACGGCGAGGCGCAGGCGCCCTCGGTTCACGCCGCCTTGCCGAAACGGCTGGGCGCGTTTCCGTTTTGGCGCGGCCGGGCGGGGTTTCTGGAGGCGATCGAGCCGGCTTACGCCGAGGCGTCGCCGCGGGGCCTCGACGTGTTTGTGAGCAAGCCGCCCGGCGGCGCGCGCAACGAAAGTCCCGCGCCGCTGGTATCATCGAGTGTACCGCGAAGGGTTCGCTAATGTGCAGTCCGACCCACTCGACAACAGCAGTTCTGCTCGAAACCAGCATCCCGGAGGGCCATCTCGTCGCTCGCGGGAAAGTGCGCGACGTCTACCGCGCCGGCGACCAGTTGGTCATTGTCGCCACCGACCGGATCTCGGCCTTCGACTTCATCCTGCCCACCGGCATCCCGCGCAAGGGCGAGGTGTTGACCCGGCTGTCGATCTTCTGGTTCGATTTCCTGCGCGACCTGATTCCGACCCACTTCCTGTCGGCGACCGTGGCGGAGTATCCGCAGCCGTTCCCGCCCTGCGGCGCGCAACTGGAAGGCCGCTCGATGCTGGTAACCCGCGCCGAGATGGTTCCCCTCGAGTGCGTGGCTCGCGGGTATCTCTCCGGGTCCGGATGGAAGGAGTATCGGCAGACGGGCGCCGTCTGCGGGATCCGGCTCCCGGCAGGACTGCGGGAGAGCGATCAGCTTCCGGAGCCGATTTTTACGCCGGCCACCAAGGCCCAGACCGGTCACGACGAGAACATTTCCTTCGCCGTGATGGAGAACCTGGTCGGCCGGGAACTGTCGGTCCGCTTGCGCGATCTGACCCTGCAGGTTTACTCCCGGGCCGCCGGCTACGCCCGGGAGCGGGGCATCCTCATCGCCGACACGAAATTCGAGTTCGGACACGCCGGCGGGCGGCTGATTTTAGGCGACGAGGTGCTGACCCCGGACTCCTCGCGCTTTTGGCCGCTGGAAAGCTACCGGCCCGGCGGCGCGCAGCAATCCTACGACAAGCAGTACGTGCGCGATTATCTGGAGTCGATCCGCTGGACGAAGCAGCCGCCGGCCCCGGCGTTGCCCCCGGAAGTGGTCGAGAAAACAAGCGAGAAATACTTGGAAGCCTACCGGGTCCTGACAGGGAAGCCGCTGTGAACGCGCTGGACTGGGCGATTGTCGTAATCGTAGGGGTCTCGCTGATCACCGGGATTGTCAAGGGCCTGACCCGGGAGCTGGTGAGCCTGGGGGCGCTGGTGGCGGGACTGGTGGCGGCCCTGTGGTGGTATCCGGAGGTCGCGTCGCTTCTCGCGCCTTACACCAGCGGCGCCGGGGTGGCGGGGTTCGCGGCGTTCGCGCTGATTCTCCTGGCCTTCCTGCTGCTCGGGTGGGCGGTTTCCCGGGTGTCGTCGAAGCTGATCAAGGCGAGCGGGCTGCGCTGGTTCGACCGGCTGCTGGGAACCGCGTTCGGACTGGCGCGCGGGGTGCTCATCGCCGCGGCGCTGGTCCTGGCCATGTTGGCTTTCGCCCCGGGGAAATCGCCGATCGAAGCGGTGGCGGAATCGCGGCTGGCCCCGACCGTGCTCCAGTGCGCGCGGGCCATGGTCATTTTGGCCCCACGCGGGCTCAAGGAAGGTTTCCACGACGGGCTGAACCGGGTGCACAAGGTGTGGCGGGAGATTCCCAGGAATAGCGTATAGAGGAGGCGCTCATGAAACAACTGGCTTGCGCGGCCGCGGTCGCCCTCTGGCTGGCTGCCACGGCCCTGGCTACGGGGTCGACGCGGATGACCATCGAACACAGCCTGGCTATCCGAAGTCTGGCCAACCCGGAGTTGTCGCCGGACGGCCGTTGGGTCGCCTACACCCAGTCGGAATGGGACAGGGAAAACAATCGCCGGATCTCCCATATCTACCTGGTCCCCGCGGCGGGCGGCGCGCCTATCAAGCTGACCAACGGAGAAAAAGGCGAGTCCTCGCCGCAGTGGTCGCCGGCCGGGCTTCGCGTCGCCTTCCTCGCCGACCGGGACAAAGGCAACCAGATCTGGTGGATCTCGGCGACTGGAGGCGAGGCTGAGAAGCTGACCTCCGAGGAGAACGCCGTCACCGCCTTCACCTGGTCCCCCGACGGCCGCCGCATCGCTTACGTGACCCGCGACGTTGCCAAGGACAAGTCCGAACGGGAGAAAAAGAAGAAGGACAAGTTCGACGCCATCGTCGTCGACCACGATTATCAGTATTCTCATCTGTGGATCCTGGAGGTCGACACGCGCGCCAAGAGACGGCTGACGGAAGGGGAATTCCGGGTTTCGTCGCCGCAGTGGTCGCCCGACGGCTGCTGGATCGCCTACGCGCTTTCCCGCGGCGGCTGGCAAGAGAGTTCCTTCACCGACATCTCTGAAGAGCGGAACACCGACATTCACGTAGTGTCGGTCGACGGCGGCGCGCCGCGGCGGCTAACCACGAATCCAGGGCCCGACACCAGCCCGCGGTGGTCTCCCGACGGCGGCGAGATCGCCTATGTGGCGAGTGAGGATCCCAAGGTCTGGGCGGCCAAGAGCGACATCTTGGTAGCGGCGGCCGACGGCAGCCGGTCGCGGAATCTGACGCGGGACTACCCGTCCCCGGCGGGATCGGGCCTGACCTGGTCGCGCGATGGCCGGCGGCTGTACTTCACGGGGCCGATCGGCTCGCACAGCCAGCTCTTCCAGGTTCCCGCCGCTGGCGGGGCGGTGCGGCAGCTCACGCGGGGGGAGCGCAGTTGGGGGGCCTTCGATGTGAGCCGCGATGGGACCCGGATTGCCGCAACCCTGACCGGCCCCCTCGACCCGGCCGAAATCTGGGTGGCCGGCGGCGACGGCGGCCAGGAGCGGCGCCTCACTCAGGCCAACCCGCAGTTGGGGGAGTTCGCGCTCTCGGCGCCGGAGACGATCCGGTGGAAGGGTCCCGGCGGACTGGAGGTCGAAGGGGTCCTGATCCGGCCGCTCGATAACCAGCCGGGGAAGCGCTGTCCGCTGATCCTGCAGATCCACGGCGGACCCTACGGCCGCTTCGACGCCGGTTTCAACAGCCGGGCCCAGATCTTCGCGGCCAACGGCTATGCCGTGTTGATGCCGAATCCCCGAGGCTCCACCGGCTACGGGCACGCCTTCACCGTGGCCAACCTGGGGGACTGGGGCGGCCAGGATTTCCAGGATATCCAGGCCGGCGTCGACGCCCTGATCGCTCGCGGCCTCGCCGATCCGGACAAGCTGGCGGTGATGGGCGGCAGCTACGGCGGATTTATGACCTTCTGGACCGTCACCCAGACCGATCGCTTCAAGGCCGCCATCGGCCACGCCGGAATCAGCGACTGGTACAGCTTCCACGGCCAGAGCGACATCCCCGGCTTGATGGAATACGGATTCGTCGGCCAGCCCTGGACCGCCGCCGAGACCTACCGAAAGTACTCCCCGATGACCCACGTCGCCCGGGTGAAGACGCCCCTCCTGATCACCCACGGAGAGCAAGACCGCCGGGTGCCCATCGCTCAGGCCGAGCAATACTATCGGGCGCTGAAAAAACGCGGCGTCGAGGTGGCCTTCGTTCGATATCCTCGGGAAGGCCACGGGATTCAGGAGCCGAACCACCAGGTCGACCTGGTGCGGCGGCAGCTCGAGTGGCTTGACTCGCGCCTGGGAATCAGCCGGGCCAAGCCGGCGCCCACCGGCCAGTAGCGGTGACCCGGCGTTTGTATTACGAAGACTCCTACTTGCGCGCCTTCCCGGCGGAGATTGTGGAAGTTCGTCCCGCCGCTAAACAATATCACGTATACCTGGATCGCACGGCGTTCTATCCGGCCTCGGGCGGCCAGCCCTTTGACACCGGGCGGATCGCCGGGGCGGCGGTCCTCGACGTCCTGGACCAGGGGGAGCGGGTGGCGCACGTGGTCGAGACGCCGCTCCAGACGGGTCCCGCCGCCTGCCAGGTCGACTGGGCTCGGCGGTTCGACCACATGCAGCAGCACAGCGGCCAGCACCTGCTCTCGGCCGTCTTCCTGGAGCTCGACGGCTGCCCGACCGTCGGCTTTCACCTGGGCAGGGAGGCGTCGACCATCGACCTGGACGCGCCGGCCCTCGACACCGCCCGGATCGCCGCCGCCGAGGAACGGGCCAACGCGCTGGTGTTCGAGAACAGGCCGGTGACGGCCCGCTTTTACTCCGCCGAGCAGGCCGCCGCCCTGGGCCTGCGGAAGCCGAGCGAGCGAAGCGGCGACCTCCGGGTGGTCGAGATTGCCGAATGCGATCGCAGCGCCTGCGGCGGGACGCACGTTCGCGCCACCGGCGAGATCGGGCCCCTCCTGATCCGGCGGCTGGACCGCGTTCGCGGCGCGCTGCGCGTCGAGTTTCTGTGCGGGGGACGGGCGGTGCGCCGCGCCCGGGCCGACTACGAGTTGCTGTCGCGCGTGGCGGGATTGTTCTCCGCGCCGCCCGACCAGGCGCCGTCGTTAGTCGCGGCCCGGATCGAGGCGGCCGCCGCGGCCGAGAAGTCCAGGCAGAAGCTGGAAGCCGAGCTGGCGGTTTTCAAAGGACGTGACCTGTACCAGACCATCCAGCCGGACCAGCGCAACCGGCGCATTCACCAGATCAGCGAGCGGGCCGGCCCCCTGGAGTCGTGGCGGCCGCTGGCCCAGTCGTTCGCGTCGTCGGGTCCCGGGGCGGTGTTTCTATTGGCGATCGAGGAGCCGCCCGCGGTGCTGCTCGCTGTCTCAGCCGACAGCGGGCTCAACGCGGGCAAGCTCCTGAAGCAGGTCCTCCAGCCGCTGGGCGGACGCGGCGGCGGCAGTCCGGTCTTGGCCCAGGGTAGCCTTCCCGACCCCGCCCGGATCCCGGCGGCGCTTCAGGCCCTGCGAGATTCCCTGTCGACCTGATCGCACCTCAGCAGGCCCCGCCGGGCCGTCCTTGCGGCCGGCCACTGGCATCGAAGCATCCCCGGCACGTGCCGGGAAACTCCCTGACCAGGAGCCCGAGCATCTCTGGGTCGTCCTGGAAAACAGCCATCCAGACCGACCAGAATCCATACCCCCGGGCGGTATACAGGATCTGCCTGACGTTCCATGCGCAGGAACGCTTGGTAGGCGGGATCCTCGCTGAACGGAGCCGCCAGCTCGTCCAGCCGGGCCTTCAGACGGGCGAGCTCCGGCGCCGGCTTGCCTTTGGCGCTTCGCAGGAGGCGATAGTACTGCTCAGCCGCCTCCATCATCCGCTGGTAGCGGGCGCTGCGCTGGGGCTTCTCAACGCGCATGACGTGTTCGGCGATGTCCTCGATGCTCTTCTTGTAGTACTCGCCGCTGGGCGCGGGATTCAAATCGACCAGCTCGCCGGGCCGCAGGGACTGGACGATGAAAGGGGAATGAGTGGTGGCCACCAACTGCAGCTTGGGAAAGCACCCAATACCCGGCGTCCGGCGCGGGGCCATGGCGCCCCAGTGCGGATTCAGCCGGACCGCCCGCTGGGCGATGTCCAGGGTCATAGCCAGCATGTTGCGGACGCCGTCGCTCAGGAGTCCGAACGGCAGGAACCGGCCGTCGGCCAGCTCGGCCAGGAGTCCTGGCGCCCGATGTCGAAGCGCAGGCCTTTCCACCCTTCCATGCAGGCGGCGATGCATTTCTTCACGGCCTTGAGCACGCCGGCGCGCTCGGGGAACTGCAGTGCTTCCATCTCGCGGGTCGCGAACCACCGCAGCAGCCGGTGCAGATTGGCGGCGGGGTCGAAGCAGTGGTCGTAACCGGTCAGACGCGACCCAGGGTCTAGGGGGCGCCAGCCTTTCGAGGTTTGATGAGGCGTCCCGTGCCGTAGTAGGCGATCAGGGGCAGCGGCGCGTCGTCCCCGCGGCTGACCTGCAGCCTGAGCTTTTCCCCGATCTTGAGCAGCTACACCCGCCCCCGCGCGGTCGGTCCGATGCTTCCTGCCCGCCAGCGTCCGATGCCACTGGATTCTCTTGCCGGCCACGGTTCCCTCGCCAGAGACCCTGCAGGGGTATTGACTTTCCACCGACCTGCCGCCCCGCCGGTCGAAGGTCACCCGCCGGACGTCATCGTCCCGAATCGTCCGCGACCAGGCCGCCCGCAGCCCGAGGAAAAGGGCGCCGGCCGCGACCGCGAGGCCGTCCAGCAGCGCGGTTTTCCCCGCTCCGTTGTCACCCACCAGAACGGTCACCCGCTCCGGGAATTCAAACTCCCGATCCTGGAAGCCCCTGAAGTTCTGAAGATGCAGCTTGTCAATGCGCATGAGCGGAGTCGATTCAGATTATAGCGCTGTCCGACGGGCGGCCCGCCACCCCGTCTATAATAGAAACAGTATGGTGAAATTCCTTCTAGGTATTCTGAGCGGCGTCCTGCTGTGCCTGTTCCTGCTGCTGGCGGTGGCCCTGGCGGCGGCCTTTTTCTCCGAAGGCGAGCCGGTCGTCGCCGGCGGCTCCACCCTGCTGCTCGAGCTGAGCGGCGACATCGTCGAGCGCAACCCGGTCGACGTATCCGGCGTGCTGTTCCAGCGCGGCCGGAAGCCCACGCTCAAGCAGTTCCACGAGATCCTGAAGAAGGCCGCGGTCGACCGCCGGGTCAACGCCATCGTCCTGAAGCCGGCGGGGCTCGCGGCCGGCTGGGGCAAGACCCAGGAGATCCGCTGGGGGCTCGAGGAGTTCAAGAAGTCCCGCAAGCCCGTCCTGGCCTTCCTGGAGACGGCCAGCTCCCGCGATTACTACCTGGCCAGCGTCGCCGACAAGGTCTACCTGGCGCCCCAAGGCCTGCTGGACGTGAAGGGCATCCGCGCCGAGGTCATGTTCTTCAAGGACACGCTGAACAAGCTCGGCGTCGAGGCCGAGCTGGCCCATGTCGGTAAGTACAAGAGCCTGTCGGAGCCCTTCACCCGGAATCGAATGTCGGATGAATACCGGGAGGCGACCAACTCCATCCTGGACGGCGTGCTGGGCGATTTTCTGTCCACCGTCTCGGCCGCCCGCGGGATGAAGCCGGAGCAATTGCGCGCCGTCCTGGATCACGGGCCCTTTCTGCCCGACCAGGCGCTGCGGATGCGCCTGGCCGACGGGCTTCTCTACGAGGACCAGGTGCTCGAAGAGATCCAGAAACTGACCCGGGCCAGGGAGTTCAAGAAGCTGTTGCCAGGCGATTATGCGCGGGTCAGCCTGTCGTCGCTCGGGCTGAGCGGGGACCACCGCATCGCCCTGGTCTACGCGGTGGGCGACATCGCGCCGGGCGAGGACGACATCATTCCCTTGGGGAGCGACCAAACGCTGGGCGCCGACGCCATGGCCCGGGTGCTGCGCGAAGTCGGCCAGGACGCGCAGATCAAGGGCGTGATCGTCCGCATCGATTCGCCGGGCGGCGACTCCTTCGCCAGCGACCGGATCTGGCGGGAGATGAACCTGCTGCGCGCCAAGAAGCCCATGGTCATTTCCATGTCGGACGTGGCCGCCTCGGGCGGTTACTACATGGCCATGACCGGCGATCCGGTCCTGGCCTACCCGAGCACCTTCACCGGCTCGATCGGCGTGGTGGGGGGAAAGCTGAATCTGCGGGGCCTCTACGACAAGATCGGGGTCCAGAAAGAGATCCTGAGCCGCGGCCGCTTCGCCGAGATCGACACCGATTATCGGCCGTTCACGCCCGCCGAGCGCGGCAAACTGATGGAGGGCATGAACCAGGTATACCGTGACTTCGTGCAAAAGGTCGCCGGCGCCCGGCGGCGGAAGTGGGAGGAGATCGATGCTTTGGCGCAGGGGCGCGTGTGGCTGGGCTGGCAGGCCAAGCAGAACGGTCTCATCGACGAGTTGGGCGGTTATGACCGCGCGATTGCGCTGGTCAAGCAGCGCGCGCGCCTGAAGGCCGACGATAAAGTGACCCTGGTTTCCTACCCGGAAGAGAAGGACTGGTTCGACCTGCTGATCGGCCGCCTGAGAACCTTGAGCCGCCAGGAGCCGCTGGCGTCGGCAATCCGCCGCCGCATCGGCGCCCTGGCGGGCGCCAGGGTCTGGAAGGTCGCCCCCTATTGGGTCGTGGTAAAGTAGGGCGGCGAGGAGCACACCATGAGCCGATGCCCGCTTCTGATTCTTGTCCTGCCGGTCCTGACAGGTTCTCTGGCCGGGGGCGCGGAAAAGTCTCCCCAGATCGAGCACCATTACGCCGAGCTGAGCAACGGCATCCGCCTGCACTATGTGACGGCGGGCCAGGGCAAGCTGATGCTTTTCGTTCACGGCTTCCCCGAGTTCTGGTACGAGTGGAGAAAGCAGCTCGAAGAGTTCGGGCGGGACCACCAGGCCGTGGCCGTCGACATGCGCGGCTACAACTTGTCCTCCAAGCCGGCCGAGGTCGAGCAATACCAGATGAGCTTTCTGGTCCAGGATCTGCGCTTGCTGGCCGAGCGGCTGGGACAGAAGAAGCTGATCCTGGTCGGACACGACTGGGGCGGAGTCGTGGCCTGGGTCTTTGCCGCCTCCCACCCCGAGATGGTGGAAAAGCTGGTCATCGTCAACGCGCCCCATCCGGCCGTGTTCCAGCGCGAGTTGCGCGAGAACGCGGCCCAGCAGAAGGCCAGTCAATACATGCTGATGTTTCGCAGCGAGCAGGCCGAGCAGAACCTGTCGGCGAACAACTACGCGGCGCTGGAGAAAGCCGTGCTGGGCGCCGGGTTGGAGAAAGGCTACCTCACCGACCAGGACCGCCGGGCGTATCTGGAGGCGTGGTCGCAGCCCGGCGCCCTGACCGGCGGGCTGAATTACTACCGGGCCGGGCGAGTCGGGCCGCCCAGCGCCCAGGGCGAGGCGTCGCGGCCCAATCTCGCGCCGGATCCGGCCGCGCTGATGGTGAAGGTCCCGACCTTGGTGATCTGGGGCGAGAAAGACACGGCCCTGCTGACCGGGAATCTGGACGGGCTGGAGGCCTTCGTTCCCAAGCTGAAGCTGCGGCGGATCCCGGACGGCACTCATTGGGTGATCCACGAAAAGCCGGGCGTGATCAATAACTACATCCGGGAATTCCTGCGCGAGTAGCGTATCATACAGGAAGAATGACCGGACGAACGCTAGGACACTACCGCCTGCTCGAGAAACTCGGCCAGGGAGGCATGGGCGCCGTCTACCGGGCCGAGGACACCCGGCTGGGCCGCGCGGTCGCCGTGAAAATCCTCTCGCCGGAGCGAGTCGCCGACCCCCACTACCGCGCCCGCTTCCTGCAGGAAGCCCGCCTCGCCTCATCGCTCAACCACCCCAACATCGCCACCATCCACGACGTGGGCGAAGCCGAGGGCCTGCACTTCATCGCCATGGAGCTGGTGGAAGGCGAAAGCCTGCGGCGGCGCGTCGCCGGCCAGCCCTTAAAGCTTCCCGCCCTGCTCGACCTGGCGCTGCAGATCGCTGACGCCCTCGCCGAGGCGCATGGCAAGGCCGTCGTTCACCGGGACCTCAAGGGCGACAACATCCTGGTCACGCCTCAGGGACGAGTCAAAGTGCTGGACTTCGGGTTGGCCAAGCACCTGCCGGACGCCGCGGGCGCTACCGTCACCGTGGCCGCTCCCTTGACGGAAAGCGGCATGGTGATGGGGACAGTCAGCTACATGGCGCCCGAGCAGGCGCTGGGCCAGCCGGTGGATGCCCGCTCCGACCTGTTCAGCTTCGGCGTCGTGCTCTTCGAGATGGCCGCGGGCCGTCTGCCCTTTCAGGGCGAAACCGCCACTGCCATCATCGACCAGATTTTGCACCAGCCCCCTCCCGAGGTCCGCGATTTGCCGCCGGTGGTGGAACAGGTTTTGCTGAAGCTGCTGGAGAAGGCCCCGGAGGACCGTTATCAGTCGGCGCGCGAGTTGGTGGTCGATCTGCGCCGGCTGAAGAAGGCTATGGACAGCGGCAAGTTGGAGACGGCGCGCCTGCCGAGGGTGACCGCCCCGCCCGCCCGGAATCGCCGGCTCGTGGTCGCTGCGGTCGCGGTTCTGGCCTTCGCCGGCGGGCTGGCTACGCACCGGTTCTGGCTGGGGCGCCCGGAAGGCGATGCGCGGCCCGCGCCCCGCTTCAGCGCGGTGACCAACTTTGCCGGAGTGGAAGCCCAGCCGTCGTTTTCCCCCGACGGCCGCTCCGTCGTGTTCGTCTCCGACCGCGGCGGCCAGTACGATCTTTGGGTGGGGCTGGCCAACGGTGGAAGCCCCCTGCGGATCACCAGCGATTCCCACGTCGAGGCGCAGCCCCGGTGGTCTCCCGACGGCGCCCGAATCGCTTACGCCAGGATGAACGAGGGCGGCACTTCCGACATCTGGCTGGTCCCGCCCCTGGGCGGCACTCCCCGCAGACTGCTGCCGGACGCCGCCGATCCGGCCTGGTCCCCCGACGGCCGCACGCTGGCCTTCGTGAACCTGCAGACGAACACCCTCTGGCTTTGCGAAGCGACCGGCGGCAACGCCCGGGCGCTCACCAAGGAGGAAGCCGGGGTCTACCCGCGGCAGCCGGCCTTCTCGCGGGACGGGCGCCGCCTGGCCTTCGCGCGCCGCAGAAGCGGTCCGCGCGGCGAGCTGGCCGTGGCGGACATCGGCACGGGACAGGTTCGCCTGTTGACCAGTGAGGACGTATTGGTGCTCTCGCCCGCCTGGTCGGCCGACGATCGATATCTGTACTTCGCCTCCAGCCGCGGCGGCACGGTGAACTTGTGGAAGATCTCCTCCGCCGGCGGGCAACCTCAACCGGTGACCACCGGCCAGGGAGACGACGCGGAGCTGGATCTGTCGCCGGACGGCAAGCGTCTGGTGTTCTCCACCTACCGGATGAACATTGATCTCGCGGAGGCGCCGCTGGATTCGGCGGGCGGGCGGGAACCCTCCGAGCCGAAACGGACCGACGTGAAGTGGCTGACCAACGACGCGGCGCGGGGCGAGCTGGCCCCGGCCTACTCCCCCGATGGCGCCCGGGTGGCGTACTTCTCGAATCGAAAAGGCGTCGAGGGAGAGAGCATCTGGGTCATGGAGGCCGACGGCGCCCAGGCGACGCCGCTGGTCGACGACGGCCGGATCAATGTTTATCCGCGTTGGACGGACGGGGGAAGGACCCTGCTCTACAGCACGCGCTCTGACGCTGGCGCCATGGAAATCTGGCGCAGGATGCTCTCCGGGGCTCAGCCGGAGAAGGTGGTCGGCACGGCGCTCGGCTGGGACGTTTCGGCCGATGGCCGTGTTGTGTTCACCACGACGGAGGGCAGGGCGCGGATACTGGACCCGAGCACCGGCCAGATGAAAACGCTCGACGAAGCGGGGCGCGGCTACCTCTGGCGATGGTCGCGCGACGGACGACTGCTGGCCTACCATGTCCTTCCCCGCCGGGCTGCGGATCCGGAAGCCGGACTGTGGGTCTACGACTTCCGCGGCCCGCCCCGGCGGTTGTTTGAGGGTTGGGTGCGGTGGCACGCCTGGACCCACGCGGGCGATCTAGTGGTGGCGCAGGGCAGGTCCGATATGAGGGCTTGGCTGTGGCGGGTGCGCCTCGACGGTTCCCCTCCCGTCCCCACGTCCCTCCTGCTGCCTACCAACTACTCCTATCAGGTACTGCCCTACTGGGGGCTGATGTTCGATGTCCACCCGGACGGGCGGCGCGTCGCCGTCAGCATGCTGGAGTCCCACGAGGCGGATATCGGGATGATCGAGAATCCGCCCTGAGGGCGCGCCGCGCGGGCGCGACCAACTCCCCCACGCGGTTGCGCTATAATCCTACCAGCCATGACACTCACCCCGGGCTCTTCTCTGGGACCCAGGTGACGATTGACGATTGAGAGTGGAGGTGCGGCATGAAACGGCGCGGCAGGGTTTGGGTGGTGCTGGCGGCGTGGGCGATTGCCTCGGGAACGGCGGCGGGACAGTCCAAGGGTTCCGTGGTCTTGCAGGCCATGCAGGAGGAGCTGTCGCGCTCCCTGCGCGGCCTCAAGACGCAGCCGGCGCCCCCTTACTTTCTGAGCTACGAGATTACCGAGATCCACTCGGCCTCGGTGAGCGGCGTGTTCGGCGCGGTCACCTCCAGCAACGAGAACCGGCGCAGGCAGCTCGACATCGACCTGCGGGTCGGAGACCACGAGCTGGACAGCAGCCGTCCGATCCGGGGCGGCGGCTTTTCAGGCTTCGGCGATCGTTTTTCGATGATCGAGATCCCCATCGAGGACAGCCCGGAGGCGATTCGCGGCGTGCTCTGGTACCACACGGACCGCAAGTACAAGCGCGCGGTCGAGCAGTTGACCAAGATCAAGACCAACGTCCGGGTCAAGGTGGAGCAGGAGGACCGCTCGGCCGACTTTTCCCGCGAGACGCCGGAGAGCTACCTCGAGGAGCGGGCGCCTGTCTTCATCGACCGGCGCCTCTGGGAGGAGAAGATCCGCAAGTACACGGCGCCCTTCGCGCCCCACGGGAACATCTACGAGGCCAGCGCGACCCTGAGCGCCAGCGGCGAGACGCGATGGCACGTCAACAGCGAGGGGTCGGCGATCCAGACCTCGCAGCCTTACTATCGGCTGTTCCTGTCGGCCTACACCAAAGCCGACGACGGCATGGAGCTGCCGCGCTACGAGTCGTTCTTCTCCTTCACCCCGGAGGGTCTTCCCGACGACCAGGTGGTGCTGAAGGCGGTCGACAAGATGATCCGGGACTTGCAGGCCCTGCGATCGGCGCCCCTTGTGGATCCCTACACCGGTCCGGCGATCCTGTCGGGGCGCGCCAGCGGCGTGTTCTTCCACGAAGTCTTCGGCCACCGCATCGAGGGGCATCGCCAGAAGCGGGACGAGGAGGGCCAGACCTTCAAGAAGAAGGTGAACGAGAAGATCTTGCCGGCGGGCTTTTCCGTGCACTTCGATCCGACCCGGCGGCGGGTCGGGGCGACCGATCTGGTGGGATCCTATCGGTACGACAACCAGGGGGTGAAAGCGCGCAAAGTGACCGTGGTCGAGGAAGGAGTCTTCCGGCGGTTCCTGATGTCGCGATCGCCGATCGAAGGCTTTCCCGGCTCGAACGGGCACGGCCGCAACCAGCCGGGTTTCGCGCCGGTGGCCCGGCAGTCGAGCCTGATCGTCGAGGTGGCGCCCTCGGTCACGCGGGCCGAGCTGAAAAAGCTGCTCATCGAGCAGTTGAAGAAGCAGGACAAGCCCTTTGGGCTCTTCTTCGAGGACATCCAGGGCGGCTTCACCATGACCGGGCGGACCATGCCCAACGCCTTCAACGTGCTGCCCATCCTGGTGTATCGCATTTATACCGACGGCCGGGAGGAGCTGGTGCGCGGGGTCGATCTGATCGGCACGCCGCTGGCCGCCTTCACCCAGATCGCCGCCGGGGACAACGAGCTGGGAGTCTTCAACGGGGTCTGCGGGGCCGAGTCGGGCGGGGTTCCGGTATCGGCGGTCTCGCCGGCGATTCTGGTCTCCCAGATCGAAGTGCAGAAGAAATCCCAAAGCCGGGAGCGGCCGCCGATTCTGCCGGCGCCGTTCCAGGACAGCCGGTAGCCCGGCAGGCCGCGGAGGCGCGATGATGACCCGACACCGGATGGTTCCCAGCCTGTTGCCCTTCCTTTTGGCCGCCCTCTCCCCGCTCGCGGCGGCCGATGACGTGGTGACGCAGGCCATGAAGGACGAGATGGCCCGGTCGCTCCAGAAGCTGCAGCTCGAAAAGCTCGAGAAGCCCTACTTCATCGCCTATCGCGTCGATGAACGGACCGCCACGCGGGCTTCGGCCAGTTTCGGAAGTCTGGTGGGGAGCGGCGAGACCCGCTCGCGCGCGCTGGCGGTCGAGGTGCGGGTCGGCGACTACGCCCTGGACAACACGAACTTCTTTTCCATGGCTTCGGGCCCCGCGGCCATGATGCGCATGTTCGGCGTGCGGCTGCCCCTGGAGGACGACTACAACGAGCTGAGAAGGCAGATCTGGCTGGCCACCGACGATGCGTATAAGAGGGCGCTCGAAGACATCTCCCGCAAGCGCGCCGCGCTGCAGAACAAGACCCGCACCGACGAGATTCCCGATCTGAGCAAAGAGGATCCCTCGACGGTCGAGGATGTATCGCCGCCCATCCGGGTGGGCCTGGCCGAGGCGCAGGGATGGGCGCGGGAACTCTCGGCGCTATTTCGGGAAATGCCGGCGCTCTTCACCTCTTCGGTTCAGTTCTCGGCCAGCCACGTTCACACGCGATATCTCAACAGCGAGGGGAGCTCCTTTACCCGCTCGACCCCGCTGGTGTCGCTGACCGCGACGGCGGCCACCCAGTCGCCGGAGGGGATGCCGCTCGAGGACTTCGTGGCCTTCTACGGGCGGTCTCTGAGCGACCTGCCGCCCAAGGCGGACAGCGCCGCCCGCGTCCGCGAGATGGGCGCGCGTCTGGCCCAGTTGCGTGAAGCCCCGACGCTCGATCAATATAACGGCCCCGTGCTGTTCGAGGGACAGGCGGCGGCGGAGCTGTTCGGCCAGGTTTTCGCCTCCCGGCTGTTGGCCGCGCGCCGGCCGGTCGCCGACAGTCCGCAAATCGACAACCTCGCGGCCCAGTCGGCGAACCCCTTCCTGGACCGCGTGGGGGCGCGGGTGCTGCCGCGGTTCTTGAGCGTGGTGGATAATCCGCTGTTGAGGGACCACGAGCGCGCGCCGCTGTTGGGCGGCTACCGGGTCGACGACGACGGGGTCCGGGCGGCCGCGGTGCGGGTGGTCGAGAACGGGATGCTCAAAACCCTGCTGGCGACGCGCAACCCGGTGCGAGGAATCACCCGCAGCACGGGTCATCGCCGGGGCGCGGCGGCGCTGCCGTCTAATCTGGTTGTCTCCGCCGAGGGCGGCGTGGAGGCGAAGGCGCTGCGGGCGGAGCTGATGAGCCTGGTCAAGCAACGAGGGACTCCCTACGGGATCGTGGTGCGGCGAATCGCCAACGCGTCGTTGAAGGCCTCGCGGGACTCGGGTGCCTTCATGATCGGCGCGGCGGGACGCGAGGCGAGCGTGGAGAGCTTGATCCAGGCCCACAAGGTGTTTCCAGACGGGCGTGAGGAGCTGGTGCGGAACCTGGAGCTCTCCGGGATCAGCGAGACGGCCTTCCGCGACATTGTGGCCGCCTCGAAGGAGCAAACCGTTTACAGCGCCCCGTTCACGGCGCGGGGCTTCGCTTTCGACATGATCGGCGGGGAGCCGGGGCCGCCCCCGATCGTTTCCCTGGTGGTTCCGTCGTTGCTGTTTGAGGAAGTGACGCTCAAGAAGCCGGCCGGGGAGATACCGAAGCCGCCCGCCAGCAAGCATCCCTTCTTTGACGTTCCCTAATCACCCTTGCTTGCAGGTGGGGCGGGCTTCAGCTCGCGCGGGGCTTTAGCCCCGCAAGCTGCTAGCGGTTTCATACCGTTCAATCCGGCGCACGAGCATTTTCCAATCCAAGGATGAGCATGAAACTGGGTTCGGATCCCCCGGCCCGGTGAGAGTGAAAAGAGGAAAGATGAGGAGGCCGCGCAGCGGCCGACATCCTTATCTTGGGTTGGGTGTTTGG
>Ga0247727_10009791_pt1 | contig 17183 bp, 17 predicted proteins | sample WisWelCaveWW1625_FD_202498 | JGI IMG/M metagenome (GOLD analysis project Ga0247727, IMG submission 202498) | Biofilm microbial communities from Wishing Well Cave, Virginia, United States - WW16-25 | ecosystem: Environmental > Aquatic > Deep subsurface > Groundwater > Cave microbial mat | place...
CCCCATGCGGCCGCTGAGCAGCCAGCCCGCCAGGAACGCGACGGCGGAGAACCCGGCGATGAGCGTGCGGTCGAAATCGAAGAAAGCCCCGACGGACGGCCCCGCTTCCGCCTCGGCGATGTCTCGCGCAACCAGGCCCGCCGGCGGCTCAGCCGTCGTGCCGCGGCGCGACACTGAGTCGTTTGGACGACGCCGCTTTTCGGAGCCGGACACGCCGTATAGATTCGCACGCGTCGCGCCTAGACGCACCTCGAATGTCAAACTCGGCGATGAGCACGGATTCGGCAGCAGCGGAGCTCCAAGACGGGGGGGAGGTCGCCGGGTGGGTACGCGAGGGGAGACGAGTGATCTATCTCCTCGACGCTCCCCGCCCCGCGGAGCGTCGCATTCTCGAGCAATGGGTGAACCGACAACGGGCGACGGCGACAGAAGTTCACCCCGCGATCGCGGTCTGTGTGAGTGGCGGACGCTCCGTTCGTGGCGGCCGGGACCGATCACCGCTCGCGGGCTGCCTCGCTACCGACGACGATCCTCTGTTGGTTCCATTGCGCGCGATTTGGCTCGTACCCGAGGAGGTACGTCGCGCCGGATTGATTCGTTTGCTCTTGCTCGGTGACCCTTACGAGCCCGGTCCATTTCGGCGCTGGTGGCTCAGGCGAACGGACCCGGAGCGCGCGCGTGTGATCGTCGGTGAGCCGGCGTTGCTGTCGGAGCTAAGAGCGCGTTGGCATCGGCTCGGCGGCACGGACCGAGCCGAGACGAGTGGCCTCGACGAGTTCGTCAGTCGGCAGGCGGGGCTCACGCTCGATCGCGCCGAGCGCCGAATGCGTGGAATGCGGTACAAGGTTCCGCGCTTCGTCGGCCAAGACATTCTCAGCCGAGCTTCGTTCCGCGGAGGTGCGACGCGTCTTGCGTGGGAAAGCGCTCGCGACGTCGCGGAGGTCACACGCGATGCTACGCGATATCTCGGCGAGATTGCGGCGACGCATAGCCCTTACGTCATCGATGTGACGGCCCAGCTCGCGCACGCTCTCTATACGCGCGGGTACTCCGAGCGGCTCAACTACGATCGTGAAGAGCTCGCACGCGTATATCGGCTCGCCCTCCGCTCGCCGGTCGTGTTTCTGCCGAGTCACAAGTCCAACCTCGACCATCTGGTGCTCCGCTACGCGCTCTATGAGAACGGGCATCCCCCGAATCACACGGCCGGCGGAATCAACATGAATTTCCTACCGATCGGGCCGCTTCTCCGTCGCAGCGGCGTTTTCTTCATTCGTCGGACGTTCAAGGACAATGCGATCTACAAGTTCGTGCTCGGGCAGTACATCGACTACCTGATCGAGAAGCGGTTTCCGCTCGAATGGTACATCGAGGGGGGGCGCTCGCGATCGGGCAAGCTACTGCCTCCGCGCTTCGGACTGCTGGCGTGCGTCATGGACGCATATCGTCGCGGCAAGAGCGAAGATGTGTTTCTGATTCCGGTCTCGATCGCCTACGACCAAATTCAAGACGTGGCGTCTTACGTCACCGAGCAACGGGGCGGCGAGAAACAGCGGGAGAGCTTTCGGTGGCTCGTCGGCATGCTGCGCATGCTGAAGCGGCGCTACGGTGAGATCTACATCCGGTTCGGTGATCCCCTCTCGCTTCGGGAGGCGCTCGGCGCGGCGAGCGAAACCGACGCGACCGACGCGGGCGAGCGGAACATCGTGCTGCAGAAGATCGCCTTCGAGGTGTCCGCCCGCATCAACCGCGCGACGCCGATCACGGCGACTTCTCTCGTGACCTTGGCGTTGCTCGGCGCCGGGGACCGAGCCCTCACGGTAGACGAAACCGTGAAAGCAGTTGCGGCGCTCGTCGACTATGTCCGCAAGCGTGGATTGCCCACCACGGAGACAGTCGAGCTCGACGAGCCCCGCGCCGTGCTCGGCGTGCTGAACGCTCTCGTCGAGAACGACATCGTGACCTCGTACTCCGGCGGTCCCGACGTGGTCTATGCCATCGGCGCCGACCAACACCTCGCGGCAGCTTACTACCGAAACGCGGTCATCCATTTTTTCGTCAACGCTGCAATCGTCGAGTTGGCACTCCTCGGCGCGGCTGCGGACGAGACGGATCCGCTCAAGCGCTTCTGGGCGGAGACGACGAGGCTCCGCGACCTGCTGAAGTTCGAGTTCTTCTTCGCCGACAAAGAGCGATTCAGAGCCGAGATCGAAGCGGAGCTCGCGCTTCACGAGCCGGACTGGCAGAGCGCAGTCGGCGGGGGGAAAGACGCGATACGTGAGTTGCTCCGACGTCTTCGACCGCTGACGTCGTATCTCGTCTTGCGGCCCTTCGTCGAGGCGTATCGAGTGGTCGGCGATTTGCTGCTCTCGTACGGCAACGCCGCGCCGCCGGCCGAGTCCGAGCTGCTTCGCCGTTGCCTAGGGCTCGGCAAGCAGTATCACCTGCAAAAGCGGATTCGCAGCGGCGAGTCGCTTTCGAACGTCTTCTTCTCGAACGGACTGCGTCTCGCCGCGAATCGAAGCCTCGTTCAGAGCGATGCACACGAGGTCGAAGCCCGGCGAGTCGCTTTCGCTGCCGAGCTTCGCGAGACGATTCGCCGCATGGATGCGGTCGAAGCGCTTGCAGCCGGTCGACGCACCGGCCTTCTGGACTGATCGGGGACCCATCCATGCAGACGTACGAGCGACTGAGCGCGATGGACCGGTTCTTCGTCGACGTCGAGAGCGCGAGCGAGCACATGCATGTTGCTGCGGTCATGCTGTTCGAGTCGGCGCCGTTGCTCGGGGCGGGAGACGGAGTCGACTGCGATCGCATCAGAAACTACATCGCGTCCCGTCTTCACTTGATCCCGAGATATCGCCAACGCCTTGTTCACGTACCGCTCACGGGACAACCCGTGTGGGTCGACGACGAGCACTTGAACATGCACTACCATGTGCGCCATACCGCACTTCCGAAGCCGGGAGATCTCGGGCAACTGAAGCGACTCGCGGCCCGCGTCATGTCGCAGAAGCTCGACCGCGGGAAACCGTTGTGGGAATTGTGGATGGTGGAAGGCGTCGAGGGAGGGCGCTGTGCGCTGATCAGCAAAACGCACCATTGCATGATCGACGGCGTCTCGGGCGTCGACCTCATGACGGTACTGTTCAGCATCTCGCCGGAAGCGACACATCACGACGTCCCTACGTGGAATCCACGCGTGAATCCGAGTCGAAGTCGTCTCCTCTTCGACGAGGCCGCGCGTCGCGTTACGCAGCCGTTAGACTTGGTGACCAGCGGTCGGCGGCTCATCGCGGATCCGTCCGGGGCCTGTGCATCGGTTTCCGACGCTGTGGCGGGAGTTCGCCAATCTCTAGGCGCAGGATTCGCCGCTGCGTCGGCAACACCGCTGAACCGGCCGATCGGCGGTCATCGCCGGTTCGATTGGGTGACGTTCGATCTCGCACGCGTAAAGCAGGTGAAGCGCGCGCTTGGCGGCACGGTGAACGACGTGGTGCTGGCGACCGTCGCGGCGGCGATCGGAAAATTCCTAGAGCTGCGCGGGGTCAGCCCCAGGCAGCAGCAAGAGATGGATTTTCGCGCCTTCTGTCCCGTCAGTGTTCGCGACCCGTCCGAGCGAGGCACGCTCGGGAACCGTGTTTCCGGGATGATCGCGTCGCTTCCCATAGGTGAACGGGATCCGAGCGTTCGAATGGCTCGCGTTCGCGAAACTACCGAGCGTCTCAAATCGTCGAAGCAAGCGCTCGGCGCGGAAGTGCTGGCTGCCGTCAGTGAATGGACACTGCCGACGCTCTTGACGCTCGCGGCTCGGCTCGCGACACGGAGTCGCGCATACAACTTGATCGTGACCAACGTGCCGGGCCCGCAGATTCCCGTCTACCTTCTCGGCGCTCGCTTGTTGGAGGCGTTTCCGCTCGTACCGCTATTCTCGAATCAAGCGCTAGGCATCGCGCTCTTCAGCTACGACGGAAAGCTCTGCTGGGGCTTCAACGCAGACTGGGACTTGATGCCGGATTTGCGCGACTTCGTCTCTGCCATGCATGCGGCTTTCGAGGAGCTGGTCGCTGCGGCGACGTGGTGCGAAGCCACGACCGAGTCGACGACGCGCTTCGCAGCCGCGGTGGATTCGGCAACTTCCCGGGCCTCCGCAGCAGACGAAGTAGGGTTGCTCGGCGCGACCGAACGTTTCAGGCGTCGAGAATGAGGACGCCGGCGGAGCGGACGTTGGCAATGACGGCATCTTGGTCGTGGAGTCCCCCGGCCCAGCCAACGAGGGCGGTGAACCAGACCTGTTCGAGGACGATCGCGATCGCGTCCGATCCGTTGCTCGAGGATCCGTTGGTCTCCGTTGAGGTGGGCCCCAGCAACGCTTTCTTGATCTGAGTCGTGATCGCGCCGTGAAAGCGCGCCACCTTCTCGGCAAGCTCAGGCTGGCCGGAGGCGGCGGCCCGCAAGATGGCGCGGGCCAGCATCGGTCGACGGCAAAGCCCCTGAGTCGCGGTCGTGAAGAACGCCGTTACGCGATCGAGAGTGTTGGCGCCACGCGCCGGATGGGTGTCCATGCGGCGCTCGAGCTGCTCGACCTGCGCCGCGAGCGCCGCGACGAGGAGATCCTCCTTGCTTCTGAAGTGGCGGTAGAGAGTGCCGAGAGCGACCCCTGCGCTGGCCGCCACATCGCGGAGGCGTACCGCTTCGAACCCGCCTTTTTCAGCTAGATCGACGGCGGTATCGACGATTCGTCGGGCGCGGTCCTCCACGTCGCGATTGGAACACGTTTCACTATCCGAGGCGAGCCAGCGTCGCTGGCATGCTCTCACGGTCCCGGCTACGCAAGGCGGACCTTGAGGTCGCGATTGTCGATTGGCATCGCCGTTTTCACGGCTCTCGTTGCCGTCGTTTCTCGATCGGAGGGAGTCGCCCAGGAGATCGTGGAGCAACCGCCTTCCCATCACGCAGCGCGCGGCTACCGCAACCCGGACGGGGGGCCGGGGCACGGTGATGCGCCGATCGGCGTCACACTTCCATTCTTCGCTCGAAGAGTTGCGGCATCGCTCTCGCGTACATCCGTGGCGGCGCCGGCTCGAGTGGCGAACGACGGTGTTTTTTTGCGCGACAACGCGCTCGGCAGTGTACCCACCGTAACCTGGGTAGGGCATTCGACGCTCTTGGTCCAGATGGGACACGTCACGTTTCTGACCGACCCGACCTGGTCGCGAACGGCGAGCCCCGTCGCCATCGGCCCACGGCGTTTCGTCGAGCCGGGTCTCGACTTCGACACATTGCCCCACGTGGACTTCGTGGTGGTCTCGCACAATCACTACGACCACTTGGACATCGCGACGCTGCGCGTGCTCGCCGAGCGCGGCACTCGCGTGTACGTCCCCCTGGGAAACCGAGCGTTGCTCGAATCGGCAGGAATCACCGATGTCGTCGAGCTCGATTGGTGGGAGCAACGAGACTTCGACGGTGTCGCGATTCATTGCGTTCCCGCCCGCCACTGGAGTCGCCGCGGTCTCTTGGACGGTGATCGAGCGCTCTGGAGCGGCTGGGCGGTACTTGCCGAGGATCGTCGATTCTACTTCGCCGGTGATACTGGAATGTTCGCTGGCTTCGATGAGATCGGATCGCGGCTCGGGCCCTTCGACCTCGCCGGGATCCCGATCGGTGCGTACGAGCCGAGCGCGATGATGCAGCCGTCGCACCTGAATCCAGAAGAAGCCGTAGTCGCGCTCGAGCGATTGGGAGCCAAGCGATCGATCGCCGTCCATTTCGGCACCTTCGATCGCAGCGATGAGCCGCTCGACGAGCCGCCGCGGCGCTTCCTCGCGGCTTCGCGCGAAGTTGGGCGAGGGGCGGATCGAGATTGGGTCCTCGCGATTGGCGAGACGCGTCTATGGTAACCGCCTTAACGAGCTGCTGGACGCAGGCTCATCGATGAGCGCAAGACGACGCGAGGGTGGCGCCCGAAATGATCGGGTGCGTGTGATCCTCGGCGACGCCGCTCTCATCGAACCGATTGCGCGGCAGGCGATCTCCGAGCTCGTTGATCCGGCAGCGGGAGGTCTCGATCTCGAGCTAGTGCGCCTGCCGGACGACTCGATCGATCGGGTCGAGAGCGCACTTCGGCAAGTGGGTATGTTTGCCCCGGGGCGTTGCGTCGTACTGAAAGGTGCTCTCGAGAACGCGGATGATCTCGAGCGCCTGGTGACCGTTCTCGAGAATGGGATCGGCGACGAATGCGCGATCGTCATCGCGACCGCGAAGCTAGACGGCAGAAGTCGCTTGTACCGGTGGTTGACGGAGAACGCTCGCGTAGAAGACCTACGCTTCGAGCGCAAAAACGACGGCCGCGGTCCATCCGTGGAGGAGATCGGAGACTTCGTAAGGGCGCGAGTCGTCGCTTGCGGGCTGCCGGCACCGGACGACCGGACCCTTTCGGCGATCATCGAGAGGGCGGGCACGGACCTAGGCGAGCTCGGGAACGAGATCGACCGCGTCTGCCTCATCGCGCGCGATGGGGAGCGGCTCACGGCCGCCCTTGTCGAAAAAATGATGCGCGATATGGCCTCCGCTTGGGTTTTCGGCTTCACGGACGCGCTCTTCGAGCGACGTTCGAGCGACGCGCTCGAGATCGTCGATCACCTGCTCGCCCAGGGGGATGCGCCCCTTCGAATCGTCGCCACGGTCGCGACTCGAGTCGCCGATATTCTCGCCGCCGCGGAGTACGCTCGCGCGGCGGAGCTACCGTCGCTGTCGACTCAGTCCAGCGCCTTCGTCCGCGCGACGTACCCGACCTTGTCGGCTTCCGCGAAGCGGCGTTTCAGCAGGCCCTATGCGGCGTTTCACGCGTTTCGTCTCGGTCAACGACTGGGCGTTGGCGCGCTCAAAACGCTGCATCGACGCACGCTCGAGCTCGACCTCGCTCTCAAAAGCGGTGGTGGCGAAGCACGGCACCTATTCGCGTCTTTCGTTACGGCATCCTGCGCGCGTAGTGCCTGAACCTCGCGGAATTCCTTGAAACTCGGGGGTCGTATGATAGGGTTTCTCCCCGGCTGCACATGGCTGCACGATCCTGATTTGGAGAGGTTGGGGGTAGGGGATGGATCCTTCGTTTTTTGGTCTAAGCGGTCACCCATTCACGAAGCCCGCGGCACCGGACTCTCACTGTCTCGCCGACGAGCATTTGGCGCTGACGACCGAGCTCCATGCGGGGCTCAAGGCTCCTCACGGAATCACACTCCTCATCGGCGATGAAGGCGCTGGGAAATCCACCTTCATTCGCAGCTTCGTCGGACAATTGCCGGACTCCTTCGTCGTCGCATACTTGCCGACGGCCGGTCCGGGACTGCGGCACCTTCTCACCGAAGCAGTAGAGCAACTGGGCGGTACGGTGGTGCCGGGCGGGGGCGAGCAGGCTCTGATCGACGTCTTACGATCGCTGGCTCGCGCCCGCGCAGACCACGATCGATCAACGCTCGTGGTGATCGACGACGCGCACGAATTGCCTGCCAAAACGATCGAGCGACTCGGAAAGCTGTTCGGCAGCGATCCTGCGGAGCCAAGCCGGCTACACGTCACTCTCGTCGGGCGACCTGAGCTCCTGGACCGGATGAATGCGGCAAATGACCGCTCGATTCTCAAGCACTTGGTGCAGGTGTGTCGGATGGACGGGATCGGGCCGGAAGACGCTTTCCGATACATAGCGGATCGGGTCCAGAAAGTCGGCGGCATCGTCGACCGCTTGTTCTCCGAAGATGCGCTCCGGCTCATCGTCCAGCGGGCGAACGGCAACCCCGCGCGAATCGACCAGATCTGCTCTGCTGCCCTGGAGCGCGCGGCGACCCGTGGCGCCCAAGCCGTCGATACAGACGCGGTGGACACGGCCTGTACGAGCGAAGCACCGATGGGAGGCACGCAAGGGGGCGTAGTCCAGAGCGACTCGCCCGAGGCCCCGACTTATTTTTTCAATGAAGACGATGCGGAGACGGCGCCAACCTCGGCGCCGGCGACTCCTCGCGATACGCGGCCAGTAAGCCCATCCCCGATCAGTGCAGCCGTACCAGTGGTGGCTGGCGCAACCTCGAGGCGGAGACTGGCCTTTTGGGCGGCCGGCGCCATCACGGTGGTCGCTGCTTTCGCGGGCATGATGACGCTTCCCGAACGGACGGCCATCGATACCGACAAAACCGCGGACGGGGAAGCACCCATCGTAACGGCCAAAGCGGAGCGTCGTGCTGACAAGCAGGGGGCGGGTACCGCATCTGAGAGTAAGGGAGATGGTGTCGAGGAGCCTTCCGCGATCGCGGTGCCGAAGCTTGTCGTACGTCGCAATGGAGACGGCGGCGCGCTCGGTACTCGTGCGGCAGGACGTAAGAGCGGCGATCCGGTTCGTGGTGCTCCGGCCGAGGTTGCTTCGGCGCCCGCCGGCGCGAGCGGCTTGACCAGCGCACCATCGAGCGAGGTGGCGTCGGAGCGTCCCCGGTTCCCGGCTCCGCCGCTAGGGCCTGCAGCTGCGCCGAGCGTGGCTGCAGCGACGCCGCAAGCGCCGCAAGCAGTGCCGCCTCCGAACCAAGGCACGTCTGTCGCGGCCGCGACTCCGCAGGGGGTCGCGACGCAAACCGCACCTACGCCCGAGCAGACGGCGCCTGTGCCGGCGGCTACAGCGGCCACTCCGTCGCCGACAGTGCCTCCAGTTACAGTCTCCTCACCGGGGACGACTCCGTCGTTACCCCCCGCGGCGGCGCCCGCTGCTCCAGCGGCGACACCAGCGCCTGCGGGCGCCATTACAGCCTCGAAGCCCGGAGATGCAGGCCTCGTCGCTCCTACGCGAGCCACCGTCCGGCCGAGCGGTCCGGTCGTACCAGCGGTGGCGGCCCCGAAACCCGCGCCTAAGGTGATCGCGAAAGCAGCGCCACCCCCGGTGGCTGCGAGCGTCGCACCGACGGCGGGAGCGTACACGATTCAAGTGGGGGCGTTCTCCAGCCGTGCGAACGCGGAGGCGCTCGTCGGAAAGATTCGCGGGAACGCACCCGACGGCCGAATCATTGCGTCGACGACCGACGGAAAGCCCGTATTCCGTGTCGTGATCGGTAGCTTCGGATCGCCGGCGGAAGCAGCTTTGCGATCACGAGAGCTGGCCAAGGCCGGCCTCTCCACATTCGTACGTCGAGCCAACTAGTAGACGCGACGATTCGGCGTCTGCGCGGCCTCGACGCCCTCGCGATCATGCGCGCGTGCATGGCTACGGGGTGCGCTCGCAGAGTCGCACGATTGCTACAGTCACCGTACGTGCGCTGCTGCTGAATTCCGACTGCGAGCTCGCGTATGCGATCCGCTGTGGCACCTGCGAATTTCTCGGATGACGCACCTCGAGTGAGGCCGCTCTCACGCGACCGCATCCCAGCCGATACACACACCGAATGAACGACGCTTTGTCGGCCGCGCTGCCGGGCCGTGTTGGCATTTTAGTTGCCTCTCACTGTGACACCCGGGCGACCCCCGGCAGGAGAGCGACAGATCGTATGATTATCGACGACGAGACCTTTACCCAGATTGCTCTGCATATTCGTCGGGCCTCCGACGGGCTTCTGGGCGCTGCACGCCAGATGGCTGTGCTGTGCGATCCGGAGAACGAGCATGGGTTGCGGCGGGACGGTCTGACGGACGCCGTCGAATCTTTGGTGTCGATGAACGACGAGTTCATCGTGCTCGAACGGATTCTCCGCGCGGTGTGGGAAGCGAATCGCTACAAGAGCGAATTGCCGTCCTGACCTTCACGCGCGCGACCACCACGCACGTGACACAAGACTGACCCGTACACGTTCCGATACGAGCCGCGTCGGAGATTGCGGCTCGTATCGGCTTCAAACCTCTCGTTGCACCAAGTCGCGAACCAATCGCTCGAGCGCGTCCCTATGACGCGATCGCGGCAGGGTGCGCACGATCTCGTTCGCCGCGCGCGCGTGATGGACGGCCAGGTCACGCACGCGTCCGAGGACGTCGCTCTCGCGCAGTTCGTGCAAGGCGTCCTGAATCTGAGCGGCCGTGCATCCTTCGGCGGCGAAGGCTTGTCGCACCGACGGAAGATCGAGCCCCCATACGACCGGCAACGAAGGGTTGCCGTCGAGGAGGTCCGTGCCGACGCGCTTGCCCGTTTTCTCCGGATCCCCTTCGACGTCGAGCACATCGTCGATCATTTGGAACGCGAGGCCGATCTCGCGGCCACACGTGTCCAGGCGCGCGATGTCGAGCTCGCTCATGCCAGCTAGGTGGGCGGCGATTCGACAGCCTGCGGCAAAAAGCGAGGCCGTCTTCCGGCGGACGATCTCCAAATAGTCCGACTCCGTCACCGTCGCGTTGCGGCGCAGGCGCCCCTGCATGATCTCGCCTTCCGTCAGCTGGACGCAGGCATCCGCCGCCCACGAAACGACCTTCGCTTCGAAGCGGCCGCAGACCTCGAAGGCCCGGCTGAACAAGAAATCGCCTGCGACGAGTGTGTCGGCGATGCCGAAGCGGAGCGGTGCCGCTGCTTGGCCACGTCGTACGTCGTTGGAGTCGATGATGTCGTCGTGCAGCAGCGTCGCCGTGTGAATCAATTCGAGCGACACTGAAAGATCCACCATGTCGGTGACATCGCGTCCGCCGCAGGCGCGAAATACCAGCAAAGCGACGGCGGGCCGGACCCGCTTCCCCCCGGCGTTGATCAGGTAGTCGGCGATCGCGGTAAGCTTCGGCTCGCGCGAGCCAATGACGGAGCTGATGCGAGCTTCGACGAGGCCGAGCTCATCGCTAACCATCGAAATCGGGTCGAGGATTGTGCCAGACGCACCTTCGGCGGGAGGCCTACTCATCGCGGAGGGAGGCTCTGCCGCGCGTCGTCGTCGGCGCGCGCGAACACGTCAAAGTGCTTCGAAATCCTTCGCGAAGTCAAGGTGTTCGGCTTTACTAGAGCTTCGAACCATGCAACCTTTCGCGACGGGAGAAGGCGGATGGCCACGAAGATCACGGAAGAGTGCATCAACTGCGGCGCGTGCGAACCCGAGTGCCCGAACACCGCGATTTACGAAGGCGGTGTGGAATGGGAATCGATGGTGGGAACGAGCGGCGCACCCCTCGCAGAAGACATCTACTACATCGTTCCGGAAAAATGCACCGAATGCGTAGGGTTCTTCGACCAAGAGCAATGCGCAGCCGTGTGCCCCGTGGACTGCTGCATTCCCGATCCCGATCGGCCGGAGACGGAGGACGCGCTTTTGGAGCGCGCCAAGCAATTACATCCGGACACGGAGATTCCGGATCCCCCGCCTTCCCGGTTTCGCACCTGACCGAAGGTCGTTAGCGGGGTGCCCCTATCACGGCCGATTCGGCGCGGGCTTCAGCTCACCGCTAGCCTGATCCTCTCCGGCTTGTTCCTGTATCTTGCACTGCGTGGCGAGGATTGGCTTTCCGTTCGCGAAGCGATCGCGAGCACGAAGTACCGGTACCTCGGACTCATGGCCGTCGTTGGCGCGTACGTGATGTTCGCTCGGTGTCAACGATGGCGGCTTCTCATCGAAGCCGCCATCGGTCGCCGGCCGCCGATGGGCCCGCTGTTTTCCGCGACGGCGATCGGGTTCATGGCGAATATGTTGCTGCCGCTTCGCATGGGAGAGTTCGCGCGTCCTTACATCGCCAGCCGGCGCGCCGGCATCTCGCTCAGCGTCGCGCTCGCGACCACCGTCCTCGAGCGGATCTTCGATTTGCTCGTGCTGTTTTTCTTCGGGCTGTGGGTCGTCGTCGTCGCCGACGTTCCGGACATCGTGCGCAACTTCACGGCGATCGCCGGTGCGGTGGCCGTCGTCTTGATCGTCGGCGTCGCAATCGTGCAGGCCAAACGCGCCACGCTACTGCCGGTCATCGATCGCGTCTGGGATCTGTTTCCGGAATCGGTGGCGAGGCGAATTCGCCTGCTTGAGCACGAGTTCCTCGATGGCGTCACCACCGTTGCGAATCCGAAGGTGCTCTTGCCGGTGGTCGCGTGGTCTTTCTACATATGGTTCGTCATCGCCGTCAGCTTCGCATTCGGCTTTTGGGCGACGTCGATATCGATTCCGTTTCTCGGCGGCGGAGTGACGGTCACGACGATCGTCGCGCTCGCCGTATCGTTGCCGGGTGCGCCGGGATTCGTCGGGCAGTTCGAATGGGGCTGCAAAGTCGCCCTCGAGCAGATCTATGGAGTTCCCGGTGCCCGCGCGGTCGCGTTCTCGATCGTCACGCACATCACGCAGTTCCTCACCCAGGTGGTGATCGGCCTTGTCTACCTCGTTCGTGAGGGGCTAAGCTTGGGACAACTCGGTCACCTCGACCGGGACGCGAGCGAAAGCGACTGACGCGGCGAATGCGCATTCTGCAAAGCAAACGCGTGCTTCTGTGTGTGGGTGGCGGAATCGCTGCTTACAAGTCCGCGGAGATCGTGCGGCGTCTCGTCGCTTGCAATGCGACGGTGCAGGTTGCCATGACGCGTGCGGCGATGCAGTTCATCACGCCCTTGACGCTCCAGGCCCTCTCGCGTCGGCCGGTTGCGAGCGAGCTGCTCAGCGTGGACGAGGACGCGCGGATCGGCCACATCAAGATTGCGCAGGAAACCGACGCCGTGCTCGTTGCGCCGGCGACGGCGGATCTGATCGCACGCGCCGCCGCAGGCATGGCGGACGACATGGTGACGGCGGCACTGCTCGCGACGAGCGCCCCGGTGGTCGTCGCTCCGTCCATGAACACGTTCATGCTCCACCATCCCGCGACAGAGCGGAACCTAGAGACCCTTCGAACGTTCGGCTACCGGGTGGTCGCTCCTGCGCGCGGCGACCTCGCCTGCGGCTACGAGGGCGAAGGCAGGCTGCCGGACGCCGACGATTTGCTCGCCGAGTTGGCGGCCGCGCTCACGCCTCAGGACCTCGACGGCTGCCGTGTTCTCGTCTCCACCGGACCGACCTGCGAGCCGATCGACCCTGTGCGTCACATCACGAATCGGTCGAGCGGCCGAATGGGCCAAGCGATTGCAGGGGCCGCTTGGAGACGCGGCGCGCGCGTTACGATCGTGAGCGGGCCCACGGCGCTGCAGCCACTCCGCGGCTGCGAGACCATCCCGGTTCGTACTGCCGCGGAGATGAACGATGCGATGAAGGACCGCGTGACCGACTCCGACGTCGTCGTCATGGTCGCGGCTGTCGCCGACTACCGGCCTCGACGCGCAGCGCCGCAAAAGATCAAGAAGAGCGATGCAGAGGTCGTCCTCGAGCTGGAGCGCACGGAAGACGTGCTCGCCGGCTTGGCTGCGGCCCGGGGCCGGCGCTTGCTCGTGGGTTTCGCCGCCGAGACGGAAAACCTTCGTGGAAATGCGCTGAGAAAGCTCGAGAGCAAAGGTCTCGACCTGATCGTAGCCAACGCTGTCGGCGCGGCGGACAGAGGATTCGACGTCGAGACCAATTCGGCGCTTTTGATCGACGCCGCCGGAGTGGAAAAACAGTCGGGCCTCGTCACGAAAGACGAGCTCGCCGACATGATACTCGACGCGGTGGTTCGGTTGCGTTCCGTTCAGAAGCACGCCGTTCGGAAGGCTTGACCCGCGATCAAGCGGCGCGCGACGAGTCGTCCATCAAATCGGCAGGAACGAGACGGTCGGCCATCGTGCGGCTCAACCCCTCGGGCAATCCACGCTCCCGCGCCAATCGTCGCAGCCGCCGTCGGAGCGCCATGGCGCGATCCAAGGTGTCCTTGCCAGTCGGGTCTTGTGCTTGCGTATGCGATTGCTTGCGGTTTGCGAGTAGGTCCAGCGCCGACGCGACGCAGGCTCGGTTATAGGCGTGAACGGTATCGGCGGTGAGTCTGAAGCGAGAGCGGTCATTGACCGTCCTTACCAGGCGATGCCACCGCTCCAGTTTGGCGAGCCCCATCAGCGAGTCGAAAATCCGCTTGTTCGTTCGGAACGAAAACAAGGTGTGCTCGACGACACGGTCGACGAGCGCGTCGCAGTCGTCGTAGGGCGTGGTCAATACACGTCGGAGCTTCGTCGAATACGACTCCGGTTGCATGCCGTCCACGCGGGCTTCCCAGTATGCGTGTCCCGATGTTCGCCCCGCGAAGCTCAAAACCAGATGCAGCGGCACGAAATGATTGTGCGACAGGATATCGGCCGCGAGGTGTGTCATGTAGCCCCACGCGAAAGCCAGCTCGCCGTCGGTCTTGGCGCTACCGACGATGCGCCAGGCGACAGGCCAACGGTGGCAGTGGGTCGCGACGTTCCGCGTGTAAGCCTTCGCTTGGATGATGTCCGCACCGACGCAGCCGTAGAGATAACGGTCCGCGTGGGTCGTGAGTAGCGCCTGCATGGCCGGTGACAGGCGATGGAGGTTCTCGAGGACCGTGCTCCCGTGGACGATGTGCGTAATCGGCCCCCAGGCCCAGACGTCGCTCGGTGCAAGCAGCACCAGGAGAAAGGGCACGATCAGCGCGGTGAGTAGGGTCATGCTCGAGGGTTCTTTCTGCAGCGGCGGGCTTCGTTCGTCCCGCGACGTCGGCTACGTTACGACAAGCTTACCGTGGCCGACCCGAAGCCTCAATCCGAATCCAGTCCGGCGACGCACTCCGACGACGACGCTCGGCGATCGGTCACGCGATATTTGCGCAGAGAGTTGGATCTAGGCCTCGAAGTCGTTCCATCGCGAACGGCTCAACGAGTCGAGTCGGCCCCCGCGGATGCGCCGCGCTCGCCCGCGCCCCCACCCCGAGAAGGGGGGAGCTCCGATCGAAGCGCAGCGGCGACTCCCGTCCTGTCTGCGGATTTGCTGCTCGAGCCGGCTGTTCGCGACGCTACGAATCTGGACGACCTTCGTGATGTTCTCGGTGATTGCTCGCGGTGCAAGCTCGCCGCGGGGCGGACGCATATTGTCTTCGGCGCAGGGAATCCGAACGCCGCCATCCTGTTCGTCGGAGAAGGTCCCGGTGAGGACGAGGATCGCCAAGGCGTGCCTTTCGTCGGTCGCGCCGGCGGCTTGCTGACCGACATCATCACGAAAGGGATGGGCCTCAAGCGTGAAGACGTCTACATCGCCAACGTGATCAAGTGTCGACCGCCGAACAATCGGAACCCGGAGCTCGACGAGATCGCCGCCTGCGAGCCGTTCTTGCGTCGCCAGGTAGCGCTCGTCCGCCCCCGCGTGATCGTTGCGCTCGGAAAATTTGCGGCACAAGTGCTTCTCCGAAGCCGCGTCCCGATCTCGAAGCTGCGGGGCAATTGGAGTGAATTCGACGGTGTTCCGCTGATGCCGACTTTTCACCCGGCCTATTTGCTTCGCACGCCGAGCGACAAGAAATTGGTGTGGGAAGACGTCAAGAAAGTACTCGACCATCTCGGCTTGCCGATTCCGCAGCGCGGACGTTGAGAGGGATCGCAAGGTGAGATCCGCGCCGAGGATCATCACGCTCGCGCTCGTAGCGCTCTCACCCGCGAACGTATCCGCGTCGGACTCGCCGCGTTTCGTCCATCACATCGTCATAGAAGGATCGATCAACCCGGCAACCGCCGACTACGTGGCATCTGCGATCTCCGCCGCAGAGAAGGAGCGGGCGGTGGCGCTCGTGCTCCGTCTCGATACGCCAGGCGGATTGCTCACATCGACGAAGACCGTCGTCCAGTCCTTGTTGGCGTCCGAGGTGCCCGTGATCGTCCACGTGGCGCCCGCCGGCGCCAGCGCGACGTCTGCGGGCGTGTTCGTGGCGATGGCGGGCCACGTGGCCGCGATGGCTCCGGGAACCACCATCGGAGCAGCGCATCCCGTGGCCGGCGACGGTCGAGATGTGGGGGACGACATGCGCGCGAAGGTCGAGAACTTCGCCGTCTCGTTCGTGGAGTCGATCGCGGAGCGGCGGGGGCGCAACGTCGAGTGGGCCGAGAGAGCGGTCCGCGAAAGCGTCTCCATTACGGAGACCGAAGCGGCGTCGCTTCGGGTCGTCGACTTCGTCGCGGAAGACCTCGCGAGCGTTCTCGATCGCGCCGAAGGACTGGAAGTCGACGTGGCTGGGGGCAAGCACCGACTGAGCTTCGCGAGTGCACGAACGCCCGACGGCGCTCCGCGCGTGCTCGAAGTCGCGATGACGCTTCGTCAACGCGTGCTCCACGTCGTCGCCGATCCGAACATCGCCTACCTCTTGATGATGGCTGGCCTTCTCGGCTTGTACTTGGAGCTTGCGAACCCCGGCGCCATCCTTCCCGGGGTCACGGGTGTCATCTGCCTCCTGCTCGCGCTGCTCGCGAGCCAAGTGCTACCAATCAGCTCGACTGGGGCGATCCTCGTCGTCGTTGGCTTCACGTTTCTGGCGGCGGAAGCGTTCGTGCCGAGCTTCGGCGTGCTCGGCTTCGGCGGCGTCCTTGCACTCACGCTCGGATCGCTCTTTCTGTACACGCCGGAGTCGGCGCTTCGCGTGAGGCCGACTCTCGTCGTCGGAACGCTCGCGATATTCGCGACCGGCGTCGGTGCGGTCGCGTGGATTCTCGTGCGTGATCGGAGCGTGCAAGCGCGGACGGGCTCCGAGGGGCTGATTCACGAGCGCGGGACAGCCCTGACACGCATCCATTCCGAGGGCCGCGTGAGGGTGCACGGCGAGCTGTGGAACGCACGGAGCGAAGCGCCGATCGACGCGGGCCGCGCGGTCACCGTTTGCAGGGTAAGCGGCCTCGAGTTGATCGTAGAGGAAGAAGCGGAGAAGAAAGGATCATGATTGGATTCTATGTCCTGGCGGGCGTTGCCGCGCTGATCCTCGGTGGCATCAAGGTCATGCGCGAGTACGAGCGCGCGGTGATCCTACGCCTGGGACGCATCGTCCCGCATCGCGGTCCTGGTGTGATCTATGTCATTCCGGGCATCGAGAAGATGCTCCGCATCGACTTGCGTACGATCACCATGGACGTGCCTCCACAAGATGTGATCACGCGCGACAACGTATCGGTAAAGGTGAGCGCGGTGTTGTATTTTCGCGTGATCGATCCGAACAAGGCGATCATCGAAGTGGAGAACTACCTTCCATAGGGGAGGATTGCAAGACACACGTCCGCGCATCGTCGGGACGTGGTCTGTGATCCGGCGTCTGTCTCCGCATCACGTCGACGGTCTCGAGCTCGTCCGGTTTTCTCTTCGGTCAGGCCT
>Ga0247727_10009792_pt1 | contig 17183 bp, 10 predicted proteins | sample WisWelCaveWW1625_FD_202498 | JGI IMG/M metagenome (GOLD analysis project Ga0247727, IMG submission 202498) | Biofilm microbial communities from Wishing Well Cave, Virginia, United States - WW16-25 | ecosystem: Environmental > Aquatic > Deep subsurface > Groundwater > Cave microbial mat | place...
TCCGGCCGGCCAGCACCACCACGCGCTGGGCGGTCAGGTGTTTGAGGTGCGCGAAGTGCGCGCTGATCACGCGCTCGTCGTCCTTGGACCACGCTTGGTCGTCGTGCAGGCGCGGCACGAGCTTCAACACGTAGAGCCATTGCTTCGGCGCGGCGGGCGCCGGCGCGACGGCGGGCGCCGCGGCGCAGGCCGCGAGTGCGAGCAGCGCGAGGAAGGTCGAGGAGGCGACGAGGCGTTTCACTTGAAGAACCCCTTGACCAGACCGATCCCCTTCCACAAACCGGCGAGCCGCCGACCGATACCGCGCCCATGGAGCGCGTAGAGCATGCCGCTGAGCCCCGCGTAGGCCGCGGCGCCATAGGGCTGCCAGAACGGCTGGCGCGGCAGGAAGTCGAGCCAGTCACTGACCACCACCCGCGCCGCGGTGCATTCCTCGAACGCCCAATGGCCGTGGCCACGGCCGATGCCTGACTCGCCGAAGCCGCCCCACGGGGTCTCGGTCAGGCCATGCGACAGCAAGTGGTCGTTGATCATCACCGCCCCGGCGCGCAGCTGCGCGGCCAGGCGCCGGGCGCGGGCGGCGTCGCGGCTCCACACCGAACCCGACAGGCCGTACACCGAATCGTTGGCGAGGCGCAGCGCCTCGGCGTCGTCGGCGACCGGCATCACGCCCAGCACCGGACCGAAGGTCTCCTCGCGCATCACCCGCATCGAGTGGTCGACCCCGGTCAGCACCACCGGCGCGACGAACTGCGGACCCAAGCCCGGATCGAGCGTCGCTTGGGCGTGGACCTCGGCGCCGTCGGCGAGCGCCTCGGCGAGGTGGGCGCGCACCAGGTCGGCCTGGCGGCTGGTACAGAGGGCCCCGACGTCCACCGCGTGGCCGCCCAGGTCGGGCCCGACCCGCAGCGCCTCGACCTTGGCCTTGAGCAGCGCCAGGAACGGCCCGTGCACGGAGCGATGGACGTAGATCCGTTCGACGCCGGCGCAGCTCTGGCCGGCGTTCGAGAGCCCCGCCCACACCGCGCCAGCCGCGGCGCGCTCGAGGTCGGCGTCGGCGCAGACGATCATCGCGTCCTTGCCGCCGAGCTCGAGCGACAGCGGCACCAGGCGCTCGGCGGCACGCTGGGTGAGCCAACGCCCGACACGCGTTGAGCCGGTGAAGAACAGCTTGTCGACGCCGCCCTGAGCGAGGAAGGCCTCGCCGGCCACCGGACCGTCGGCATTGAGGTGCTGGAAGACGCCGGGTGGCAACCCGATCGCCGCCCACATCTCCTCGATGAACAGGCCGACCGTGACCGTCTCGGGCGCGGTCTTGAAAACCACGGAGTTGCCGGCGAGCAGCGCCGGCACAATCTCGTGCAGCGGGATGCCCAAGGGGTAGTTCCAGGGCGCGATGATGCCGACCACGCCCCACGGCACGCGCTCGACGCGCGAACGCTTGTAGGCCAGCAGCAGCGAGCCGCTCGGCAGCGAACGCGGCGCCAGCGCGCGCCCAGCGTGGCGCGCGTACCAGGCCAGGCCGCCGACCGCGGGCATCACCTCGGTGGCATAGGCCTCGAGCCGGGTCTTGCCGACGGAGGCCGAGATGGTGGCGGCGGCACGATCGCCGTGCTCGAGCAGCCACTGGCGCGCGTCGTCGACGAAGGCGCGACGGCGAGCCAAGGGCAGCGCCGCCCAGGCGCCCTGCGCGACGCGCGCGCCCGCGAGACGTGCGCGCAGCGCGGCGCCGTCGAGGAACGGGTACTCGCCGAGCACCGCGCCGGTGGCGGGGTTGCGGACCGTGGCAACGGCCGGCGGGTAGGCGCCCCCGGCGGCGGGGGCAGCGGCGGCGATGGTCATGCGCCAGAGTCTAGCGCGGGGTCCGGCCCTTGAACCCGTCCATGCTGCGGTTGATGCCGAAGAAGTCGTTGAGCCAGTCGTAGACCGGCACCGGCAGCAAGCGGGCGAGGAAGGTCGTGTAGACGAACCACGGCATGATCAGGCGGGCGTGGTCGCGCTCGATGGCGCGGACCATGCGCCGCACCACGTCCTCGGGTTCGAGGATCGGGATCAGCCAGCTGAAGCGCGTCCGCACGCCGTCGAACATGCCGGTATGGATGTAGAACGGGCAGACGATGGTGGTGCGGACCGGCGCGCCGACCCGGCGTAGCTCGAGGCGCAGCGACTCGTCGAAGCCAAAGGCGGCAAACTTGCTTGCGCAATAATCGACCAGCTTGGCGGTGCCGGCGATGCCGCCGGCCGACGAGACCGTCACGACGTGGCCGTCGCCAGCCGCAATCATCCGCGGCAGGAAGGCGCGAGTGGTCCAGAGCGGCGCCAGCGCGTTGACCTGGAAGCTGCGCTCGATGTCGGCGTCGCTCGCTTCGGTCAGGGTCTTGCCGGTGACCACGCCGGCGTTGTTGACCAGCACCGTTACCGTGCCGACCTCGTCGAGTACGCGTTGGGCGGTGGCCTTGATCGCCTCGCGGTCGGTGAGGTCGAGGGTGTAGCAGCGGGCGTGGCCGGAGCGGGCCGCGACCTCGCCGCGCACCCGCTCGAGCCCGGCCGCGTCGCGGTCCCACAGCACCAGCCGCGCGCCGCGCGTCGCGCACTCCAGCGCCAGCAGGCGGCCGATGCCGCTCGCCGCACCGGTGATCAGCACCACGGCATCGGCGAGCTGGGTCACCGGCGTGCGCCCTTGCGAGCGGCAGGCTTGCGGCGCGCCTTGGACTTGGTCTTGCCCTTGCCCTTGCCCTTGCCCTGGCGCTGCGCGACCTTCGTGGTCTTCCCATTCGCCTTCCGGCTTTCTCCTTTCGCCTTGCCGGCCAAGAACAACCAGGTCTCGACCACCGTGTCGGGGTTGAGCGAGACTGATCCGATGCCTTGCTCGACCAGCCACTGCGCAAGGTCGGCGTGGTCGGAGGGGCCCTGGCCGCAGATGCCGATGTACTTGCCGCGCCGCCGGCAGGCCTCGATCGCCACCGCCAGCAGCAGCTTGACCGCCGGGTCGCGCTCGTCGAACAGATGGGCGACCAGTCCCGAGTCGCGGTCAAGGCCGAGGGTCAATTGGGTGAGGTCGTTGCTGCCGATCGAGAAGCCGTCGAAGTGGTCGAGGAAGCGGTCGGCGAGCAGCGCGTTGGAGGGCAGCTCGCACATCATGATGTGGCGCAGGCCGTTGACCCCGCGCCCCAGGCCCTGCGCCGCGAGCAAGGCGCCGACCGCCTTGGCCTCGTCGACGGTGCGGACGAACGGCACCATCAACTCGACGTTGGTCAGGCCCATCTCGTCGCGGACCTTCTTGAGGGCGCGGCATTCGAGCGCGAAGCAGTCGCGGAACGACTCGCTGACGTAGCGCGACGCGCCGCGGAACCCGAGCATCGGGTTCTCCTCGTGGGGCTCGTAGGCTCGGCCGCCGACCAGGTTGGCGTACTCGTTGGACTTGAAGTCCGAGAGCCGCACGATCACCGGCTCGGGGGCGAAGGCGCAGGCCAGGGTCGCGATCCCTTCGGCGAGCTTGTCGACGTAGAACGACACCGGGTCGGCGTAGCCGGCCATCCGCTCGCGGACCTGGGCCTGGATGTCGGACGGCTGGCGGTCGAACTCGAGCAACGCCTTGGGGTGGACGCCGATCATCACGTTGATGATGAACTCGAGGCGCGCCAGACCGATGCCGCGGTGGGGGAGGCTCGCGAAATCGAACGCCCGGTCGGGGTTGGCGACGTTCATCATGATCTTGAGCGGCACCGGCGGCATCTTCGCCAGGCTCAGCTCCTGGCGCTCGAAGGGCAGGGCGCCATCGTAGACGAAGCCCGTGTCGCCCTCGGCGCAGGACACGGTGACCGCCGCGCCGTCGCGGACCAGCTCGGTGGCGTCGCCGCAGCCGACGATGGCCGGGATGCCGAGCTCGCGGGCGATGATCGCGGCGTGGCAGGTGCGCCCACCGCGGTTGGTCACGATCGCCGCGGCGCGCTTCATGATCGGCTCCCAATCAGGGTCCGTCATGTCGGTGACCAGCACGTCGCCGGCGGCGACCCGCTGCATGTCGCGGGCGCTGGCGATGACCTTGGCCACGCCGCCGCCGATGCGCTGGCCGATGGCCCGCCCGCTGGCCAGCACCGGCCCGCGACGCTCGAGCCGATAGCGCTCGATGACCTGGCCGGAGCGCGACTTGACGGTCTCGGGCCGCGCTTGGAGCACGTAGATCCGCCCGTCGGCGCCGTCCTTGCCCCACTCGATGTCCATCGGCCGGGCGTAGTGCTTCTCGATGAGCAGCGCCTGCTTCGCGAGCTCGGTGACATCGGCGTCGGTCAGGCAGAAGCGGCGGCGCTGCTCGGGCGGCACCTCGACGGTCCGGACCCGCTCGCCGCCTTCGGCGTAGACCATCTGGATGGCCTTGGCGCCGAGCGTGCGGCGCACGATCGCCGGGCGCTTGGCGCGCAGCGCCGGCTTGTAGACGTAGTACTCGTCCGGGTTGACCGCGCCCTGGACCACGGTCTCGCCCAGCCCGTAGGAGGCGGTGATGAACACCACCTCGCGGAAGCCCGACTCGGTGTCCATCGTGAACATCACGCCCGAGGCGCCGAGGTCGCTGCGCACCATCCGCTGCACGCCCGCCGAGAGCGCGACCGCGGCGTGGTCGAAGCCGTGGTGGACGCGGTAGGCGATGGCGCGGTCGTTGTAGAGCGAGGCGAAGACCTCCTTGGTCGCCGCCAGCACCGCCTCGATACCGCGCACGTTGAGCAGGGTCTCCTGCTGGCCGGCGAACGAGGCGTCGGGCAGGTCCTCGGCGGTCGCCGACGAGCGCACCGCGACCGCGAGCGCGCCCGCGGCCCCGGCCTCGAGCGCGGCGTAGGCGGCGCGGAGCTCGGACTCGAGGCGCGCCGACAACGGCGTCGCCATGATCCAGGCGCGGATCCTGGCGCCGGATGCGGTCAGTGCCGCGATGTCGTCGACGTCGAGACCCGCCAGCTCGGCGGCGATGCGCGCCGCGAGCCCGTGGTGGGCGAGGAAGTCGCGGTAGGCGTCGGCGGTGGTCGCGAACCCGCCCGGCACCCGCACCCCGACCTTGGCGAGGTGCGAGATCATCTCGCCGAGCGATGCGTTCTTGCCGCCGACGCGCTCGACGTCGCCGATGCCCAGGGACTCGAGACCGATGACGTAGTCCTTCACGGCGACCCTCGTGCTGGCGGGGGGGCGGGCGGGCGCGTATCGTAGGTCACCGCGCACTCGCGGGGAAGCAGGGGTCGGTCGTGGGTCCGGAACGCCGCGTGTTCTTCGTCTCCGACCACACCGGCATCACCGCCGAGACGCTCGGTCACAGCCTGCTCACCCAGTTCGATGGCATCGCCTTCCGTCAGGAGACCATCCCGTTCATCGGCACGCCGGAGCGGGCGCACGAGGCGGTCGCCAAGATCGCCGCCGCCGCCGCCGCCGATGGCCGCGACCCGATCGTGTTCTCGACCCTGGTCAACGAGGACACGCGCCGCATCGTGATGGGCGCGCGCTGCCTGTTCTTCGATTTCTTCGACGCCTTCCTCGGGCCGCTCGAACGCGCACTCGGGGTCGCCTCTGCGCACGCCAAGGGCCGGGCCCATGGTGTTTCCGACTACCAGAAGTACATGCAGCGCATCGACGCGATGAACTACGCGCTCGCCAACGACGACGGTCAGTCGCTCAAGAACCTGGAGCGCGCCGACGTGATCCTGGTGGGCGTGTCGCGGGCCGGCAAGACCCCGACCTGCCTGTACCTGGCGCTGCAGTACGGCGTGTACGCGGCCAACTACCCGTTGACCGACGAGGAACTCAAGGGCAAGGGCCTGCCGGAGGAGCTGCTCAAGCACCGGGCCAAGCTCTACGGCCTGACCATCGAGACCGAGCGCCTCACCCAGATCCGCAGCGAGCGGCGGCCCGACAGCCGCTACGCGTCGACCCAGCAGGTCCGCTTCGAGCTCAACGAGGCCAGCCAGCTGATGCGCAAATACACGATCCCGGTGCTCGAGACCACCAACTTCTCGATCGAGGAGATCGCGACCACCATTCTCCACCAGCGCGGCCTGAAGCGCCGCACCGGCTGAGCGCTCACACCACCTGCTTGGGACCGGCCAGGCCCGTCAGCTCGCGCAGCTGGGCGAGGGCGTGGGTCGCGACCGCGACCTCGCCCAGGGCGTCGAGCGGGACGCGGTCGTGGTCGGCGCCGGGTGGTGCGTGGCGCTCGAGGTAGACGCGCAAGGTCGCGCCGGCGGTGTCGGTGCCCGACAGGCGCAGCACCGCGCGCGAGCCGTCGGCGTAATGGATGCGCAGGCCCTGGTCCTTGCTGGTGCTGCCGTCGACCGGGTCGAGGTATCGGAAGCTGTCGGCGCTCGCCACGCTCAGCCCGCCGACGCTGCGGCCGGCGAGCGTCGGCGCTGCGGCGCGCAGGTCGTCGATCACCCGCTGGCCGAGCGCCGCATCGGCCAGCCGCCAGTCCTCGCGCGCGAAGTAATCGCGGCCGTGCTCGCGCCAATGGTGGTGCAACAGCTCCGCCACCGAGCGCCGGGTCGCGGCCAACAGGTCGAGCCAGGCCAGCACCGCCCATAGCCCGTCCTTTTCGCGGGCGTGCGCCGACGAGGTGCCGAAGCTCTCCTCGCCGCAGAGCGTGATGCGGCCGGCTTCGAGCAGGTTGCAGAAGTAGCGCCAGCCGGTCGGGGTCTCGTAGCAGGGGATCCCGAGCCGGTCCGCGACGCGGTCGACCGCGCGGCTGGTCGGCATCGAGCGCGCCACGCCCGCCAAGCCGCCGCAGTAGCCGGGCAGGCGGTGGGCGTGCGCCGCGAGCAGCGCCAGGCTGTCGCCGGGCGAGACCAAGCAGCCGCGGCCCATGATCAGGTTGCGGTCGCCGTCGCCGTCGGATGCGGCGATCAGGTCGGGCGCGTCGTTGCGGCTCGCGAGCGCGACCAGTTGCGGGCAGGTCTGCGGGCTCGGGTCGGGATGACGGCCGCCGAAGTCGGGCAGCGGCCGGCCGTTCGTGATGGCGCTCGGCGGCAGACCGAGGCGCCGCACCAGCAGCTCCTCGGCGAATGGCCCGGTCACCGCGCTCATCGCGTCGAAGTGGACGCGCAAGCCGGCGCGCAGCGCGGCGCGGATGCGGTCGAAGTCGAACAGACGCTCGAGCGCATCGGCGTAGGCCGGCACCGGGTCGAAGACCTCGACCTCCATCGGTCCCAGCGCCTGCCGGCCGAGCTCGTCGAGCTCGACGTCCGGCTCGCCCTCGAGCGTCTTGTAGCGATGCAGCTCGCGGGCGCGGGCGTGGATGCGTTCGGTCAGCGATTCGGCGGCCTGGCCGCCGCTCGTGACGTTGTACTTCACGCCGAAGTCGCCTTCGGGTCCGCCCGGGTTGTGGCTGGCGGTGAGCAGCAAGCCGCCGGTCGCGCCGCGCGCGCGGATCTCCATCGACGCGGCGGGCGTCGACAGCAGCCCGTCCTTGGCGACGGAGGCGCGTGCCACGCCGTTGGCGGCGAGCACGCGCAGCGCGATGCGCGCCGCGTCCGTGCACCAGAAGCGCCCGTCGCCGCCGATCACGACGCTGCCGCCGCGCAGCTCGGGCACCGCGTCGACGATCGCCTGCACGAAGTTCTCGAGGTAGTGCGGTTGGCGGAAGGTCGCGACGCGCTTGCGCAGCCCGGCGGTGCCCGGGCGCTGGTCGGCGAAGGCACGGGTCGGGACGATCGTGATCGGCATCAGCGGTGGATGGTCCGGAGTAGAGGCTGGTCGATGCCGCCGCTTCGGTCGGCGGCGGTCCAGCGACCCGATGATATAGTCAACGCCATGTTCGTGGCCATCGCCAACCACCGCATCGGACTGGTCCGGGCGCGCAGCTTCGCCGGACTGATGTCGCTCTACGAGTCGAGCTACCTACGCTTGCGGCGCGCCTTCGGCGACCCCGCGTCGCTGCCCGACCACTCGCTGTCCAGCGCCCGCACCGACCTGCCGCTCCACGTCCGGGTCCTGACGCGTGCGCCCTACACCACCGACCTGCACCTGACCTACTGGTTCGCCGGCGACCCGTCGCCGGTCGCCGACCCCGACCTGGTGGTGCGCGTCTATCACGACGCGCGGCTCGCCGAGGCCTGCTCCTGTTCCGCGCGGCCGCATCACCGCGCGCTGTCGCGTTACGCGCGCGAGGCCCGCACCGAGGTCGAGCGGCGCTGGCTGATGAACGTGATGCTGAACAAGTGGCTGGAGTTCTGCCTCGATGCGGGGCACGGGGCCGGGCGCCGCCCGCGCGGCGTGCTGGTCCGCGCTTGAGCGCCGGTCGTGACGCGCTGGCTTGTTGCGTGGCGGTGCTGTGCCTCGGCGTGGCGCAGGCTTCGCCGAGCCGGGTCCCAGGCGGCGACGTGATCACCCTCGCGGAGCCCAAGGTCCGGGTGCTGTCCGAGGACGGCCCTAACACTTACTCGCAGCAGGAGCTCCTGGTCGAGCGCCAGAAGGCGCAGCTCGGGATGGTCAGCGCCCAGTTCAACCTCGGCGTCATGTACGCGGTGAACGGCCGGCCGCGCTCGGCGGTCTACTGGCTGCGGCTCGCCGCGCTGCGCGGCCACCGCGAGGCGAGCTACAACCTGGCGGTGCTGATGCTCAACGGCGAGGGCGTGCCGCCCGATGACGCCAAGGCCGTCCTGTGGCTGGAGCGCAGTGCCAAGCGCGGCATGCCCGAGGCGCAGTACCTGCTCGGGCGGCTCCACTACGACGGGCGTGGCGTGGCGCGCGACCCAGTGGCCGAGGCCAACTGGTACCGGCGCTCGGCCGAGGGGGGGTACCCGCTCGCCCAGCACGAGCTGGCGGTCCTGTTCCACCTCGGCGAGGGCGTCCCCAAGGACGAGGTCGAGGCCTTCGCCTGGTTCAAGGTCGCGGACGCGAGCGGGCTCGATAGCCGCGATTCGCTCGCCGCGGTCCGCGCCTCGCTTACCGCGGGCGAGGTCGTCGAGGGCGAGGCGCGCGGCACCGAGTACGCACGGCGCTTCGCGCGCCGCTGACCAGGGTGCCGGTGGGGCAGGGGCGCGGTAAACTCGCGCCGGCCCGGAGACCCCGATGACCCGCCGCGAGAACCCGGACTTCCCCGACCACGAGCAGCTCTTGGACGAGCGGCCGCTGGCGCATGCGCGCGCGGCGCCGCCGTCCTGGTACACCGATCCGCGTGTCCATGCGATCGACGTCGCGCTGCTGCGGGCCGCTTGGCAGTACGCGGGTGCCGCCAGCGAGGTCGCGGCGCCGGGTGCCTGCCTGACGACCGAGGTGGTCGGCTCGCCGGTGGTGGTGGTGCGGGGCGACGATGGCGCGCTGCGCGCGTTCCACAACGTCTGCCGCCATCGCGGCGGCCCGGTAGTGCGCGGGCCCTGCACCGTGCCGCGCCTGCAATGCGCCTACCACGGCTGGGTCTACGCCCTCGACGGGCGCCTGCTCGGCACGCCCCAGATGCGCGACGCCGAGGGCTTCGACCGCGCCAGCGAGTCGCTGCTCCCGGTACGGGTCGCGGAGTGGCAGGGGCTGGTGTTCGTGAACCTGGGCGAGGAACCGACGCCGCTCGAAGCGCAGTTCGCCGGCGTGGCCGAGGCGCTGCTGCCGGTGCGCCTGCAAACCAAGCGCTTCGCGGTGCGCGAGGTGTACCCGGTCGACTGCAACTGGAAGACCTACGTCGAGAACTACCTCGAGGCCTACCACCTGCCGTTGGTCCACCCGCAGTACTTCCGGACCCTCGACTTCCATGCCTACCGCTACGACGTTCACGCGCTGTGGTCGGTGCAACGGGCGCCGCTCGGCGCCGATGCCGGCTATTACCTGCAGCTCCAGGCGCAGGGCGCCGAGCCGGCGCGCGACGCCTGCTACGCCTGGTTGTGGCCGAACCTGACCCTCAACGTGTTGCCGGGCCGCATCCAGGTGAACCACGTCCGGCCGGTCGCGGTCGACCGCTGCGCGGTGGTCTTCGACTACTACTACGACGATCCGGAGCGGATGGCGGACCTGATCGCCGAGGACCGCGCGGTCAGCGCGCGGATCCAGGCCGAGGACGCCGACATCTGCGCCGTGGTCCAGCGCAACCTGGCCTCGGGCGCCTACCGGCCGGGGCGGCTGTCGCCCGAGCACGAGGCCGCGCTGCACTCGTTCCAGGGTACGCTGCGCCGCAGCTACCTCGACCACTTGGCGCGCCCGTCGCGGGGCGCACCGCTCAGGAGCATCCGCTGATGGCGATCGCCGACCTCTTCAAGCGCGTGATGGGCAAGGCGCCCGAGCCGGTGGGCGAGGACGAGCAGGACCAGCGGCTGATGGACCTGTTCCAGAAGCGCAACCTGCTGAAGCGGCTCTACGACAAGGCGGCGGCGGAGCTCTCCTCGACGAAGGAGGAGGCTGAGGCGCTGCAGCGTCAAGCGGGCGAGATGGGCAAGCGCCTCTCCGCGCTCGACGAGATGCTGGTCGATGCCGAGAAGGGCCAGAGCGTCATCGTCTTCTACCAGCTGTCGCTGCTGTGGTCGCGCTGCAACGGCTTGCTGGCCGAGCGTCTGCACGAGCTCAGCCAGCGGCACGAGAGCGAGGAGCGCCAGCAGCTGCTGGCGCAGTTCGCCGCTAGCCAGCGCGAGAAGCTCGCCGCTGCCGACGAGAAGCTGCGCTTCACCCAGCTCCAGCTCGACGAGGTCAACGGACGCAAGCGTCAGCTCGACACCGAGTGGGCGGCCTCGCAGCGATTCTGGCATTACTTCAAGCGCAAGAAGCTGGTGGTGGAGATCGCCAGCATCGACCAGGCGCTGGCGCCGGTCGCGGCGCGCTTCGCGGAGCAGAGCGAGGATCGCGAGCGCATCGCCCAGACCGCGCCGCCGGAGTACCCGGGACTGAGCGTCGCGGCCAAGCGCAGCATCAACCTCCACCTGATCGCGCTCGCCCAGTACCTGTACCAGACCATGGTGCCGAACTCGGTCGCCCAGCACGTGCAGAACACCCACCAGCAGCTGCCGAACGCCAACGTCTACGGCGACACGCGCTCCTGCCTGCAGCTGGTCGGCCACGTCGCCGAGGCCGCGACCCGGCTCGGCAACGATCCCGAGCGCCAGCTCAAGCTCTCGCAGCGCTACGCGTTCCTGCAGGAGAAGGCCCGCTACGCGGCCGCCGAGGACTCGCTGCCGGACCGTGAGGCCTACGCCGCCATCGACGGCACGGTCGGCACCGGGACCCGCGAGGTCAAGGCCTTCGACCTGGACGCCGGGCGGATCCAGATCAACGTGGTCGACAGCAACTACTTCGGGCTCGGCGACCTGGCCTTGGTCTGATGGTGCCCAGACCGGCGCCGTCTCAGCCGACCCGTTCCTTGGCCGGGCGCAGCAGCGCGACGTCGCGCGCCGCGCGCCACTTGCGGTACCACCAGCGCGCTAGCCCCTCGTACCAGCAGAAGATCGTCGGCAGGAACAGCAGGCTGGCGAGCGTGCTGAAGGTCAGGCCGCCGATTAGCGCGCGCGCCATCGGGAAGTAGGGAGGGCCGTCGCCGCCGACCTGGGTGTCGCCGATCGCGAGCGGGATCAGGCCGAGCAGCGTGGACGCGGTGGTCATCAAGATCGGGCGCAGCCGGTCACGAGCGCCTTGGCGCAGCGCGTCATCGCGCGCCAGGCCTTTGGCCCGCAGCTGGTTGACGTGATCGATCAAGACCACGCCGTTGTTCACCACCACGCCCATCAGGATCAGGATCCCGATCATCGCCATGAACGAGAACGTGGTCTGGGTCAGGGCGAAGAACCAGAACACGCCGACGATCGAGAAGAAGATGGTCCACACGATCACGAACGGCGACAGCATCGACTCGAACAAGGCCGCCATCACCAGATAGATGAGGATGAGGGCGAGCAGCATGTTCTGCAGCATCGTCGTGCCGGTCTCGTCGTCCTGCTCGACGCCACGACCGAAGCCCCAGCTGTAGCCGGGGGGCAGGCTCATGCTGTCCATCACCGCCTCGATCCGCGGCCTGACCTTGTCCATCGTCACGTCGGTGGCCAGCCCGGCGGAGATGCCGACCGAGGTCTTGCGCTGCTCGCGGCCGATCGAGGTGGGCGAACGCACCACCTTGAGCTCGGCGACCGCCGAGAGCGGCACGCGGGCTCCGCTCGGCGTCGCCAGCGACAGCGCCGCGAGCTGCTCGAGCGTCTGGTTGTCGTCGTCGTCGTAGGTCAGGCGCACCGCGATCTCGCCGTCGGCGCCGCGGAACTGACGCAGGTTCTGGCCGCGCAGCGCGACGGCGACGTTGCTGGCGATGGCCTGCGTGCTCAAGCCCTGGAGCAGGGCGCGGTCGCGATCGACCACGATCTGGACTTCGCGCTGGTCGCTGCCGGCGTCGGAGCGCACGTCGACCAGGCCCTCGATGCTGCCGAGTATGCGCGCGACCTCGCGGCTCAGTTCCGCGAGATCCTGGCTCGAGTCGCCGCGCAGGAAGACCTTGAGGCCCTCGGCTGAACCGCTGCGGTTGAACTCGAAGGTCGGCTTGCCGATCGCGAGCAGCGGCATGCCCTTTCGCATCTCGTCACGGATCTCGTCGGAGTTGCGCTCCTCGGTGCCATCGTCCTTGAGCAGGACCATGGTGAACGCCCGACCCTGGTCGTAGTAGCTGTAGACCGAGGCGATCTCCCATTCGTCCTGGTGCTGGTAGAAGTAAGCCTCGATGGTGTTCACCGCCGCTTCGACTTGATCCAGCTTGTAGCGGCCCTCGATGCCGTAGTCCATGTACACGCGGCGCGTCCCTTCCTGCGGGAACATGTCGAAATTGACCAGCTTCAGCACGAACAGCGGGACCAGACTGAGGAACACCGCGACGATGACGATGCTGGTCTTCCACTTGTGGCGCAGGGTCGCAGCGACGACCCTTTCGTAGCGATCGCCCAGCGCCTCGATCCAGTTGCCGTGGCTGGGCGTCGCCGGCGGCGCGATGCGCGACGCGATCATCGGGATCATGGTCAGCGCGATGAACAGCGAGGCCAGCATCGAGATCACTATCGCCCAGGCCACGTGGGTCAGGAAGATCGTGATCTCGCTCTTGTTGCCGAAGATGATCGGCACGAACACGATGATGGTCGAGAGCGTGCCGGCGGTGATGGCCAGGCCGACCTCGCGCGTGCCTTCGAGCGTCGCCTGCCAGGCGCCCATGCCGAACTGCTGGCGCTTGCGATGGATGTTCTCGACCACCACCACCGCGTTGTCCACCAGCATGCCGACCGCGAGCATCAGGCCCATCATCGACAGGATGTTGATGCTGATGCCGATGAAGTACATGCCGGCCAGCGCGACCGATAGCGAGCCAGGCACCGCCAGTGCGACCATGGCGGTGGTCGACCATTGGCGCAGGAACAGGTACAGCACGCAGATCGACATGAAGAACCCGATCAGGCCGGCGTTGCGCAGGTCGATCAGGGAATCCGTGACGCCCTTGGCCTGATCATCCATGTAGAACAGCGCGATGCCGTCCATCTGCGGCAGCTGCTTGATCTGCTCGACCTCGGCCAGCACACCGCGCGAGACGTCGACCAGGTTGGCGCCGGTCTCCTTGAACACGTCGAGCCCGATCGCGTAGCGCCGGTCGAGGTGGCGACCGTAATCGCGCTCCGGGGTCTCCAGGTTGACCTTGGCGATGTCCTTGAGCCGCAGCGAGCCGTCGATCACGAGCTCGTCGATCTCGGCCAGCGAGCGGAACTCGCCGAGCGGATGGACGCTGAGGCGGGTGCCCTGGTCGGTTATCTCGCCGCCGGTCACCGAGAAGTTCGCGTCGCGTAGCACCTTGGCCAGCTTCTGCACGTCGATGTTGTGCGCCGCGATGCGGTCGGCGAGCAGCTGGATGCGGATCTCCTTCTTCTCGACCCCGTACAGCGTCACCCGCGAGACGCCCGTGAGCCGCTCGAGCCGACGCTTGATGGTGCGGTCGAGCATGTCGTAGGCATCGCTTAGGTTCCGGTTGCTCGACAGCCGGATCCGCAGCATGGCCTGGTCGCTGGTCGATGCCTTCTGCACGAAGACCCGTTCGACGTCGGTCGGCAGGCTGCCACGGATCGCATCGATCTTGTCTAGGACTTCGACGCCCATCACCGCCGGATCGGCGCCCCAGCCGAAGAACACGCCGATGTTGGCGCCGTTCTGGCTCGACTCCGAGCGCATGTCCTCGATCCCGCCGATGGTCGAGATCGCCTCCTCGATCGGTCGCGTGATCAGGCGCTCGACCTCCTCCGGCGTCGAGCCCTGGTAGGGGACGTTGATCTCGACGAACGGGAACTCGATGCTCGGGAAGTACTCGAGCGGCAGCAGCCGGGCCGAGATCGCGCCGATAGCCGCGAAGCAGATGAACAGCATCACCGTGGTGACGGGGCGGCGCAGCGAGAGCTCGGTGATGTTCATCTCAGGCGCCTGCTGGCAGCGTAGCGGCGGCGAGCGCGGCACGGCGCTCCTCGATCAGCGAGTACACGACCGGGATCACGACCAGCGTCAACAAGGTGGAGATGGTGAGGCCGCCGATCACGGTGATCGCCATCGGCGCGCGGATCTCTGATCCGGCGCCGAAGCCGAGCGCCATCGGCAGCAGGCCGAGCGCCGTGCACAGCGAGGTCATCACGATCGGGCGCAGGCGCGAGTGCGAGCCGTCGACGATCGCGCGGTGGACCGAGGCACCGCTCACCCGTTGCCGGTTGATCACGTCGATCAGGATGATCGCGTTCTTGACCACGATGCCGGCGAGCATGATCAGGCCGATGAACACGATCACGCTGATGGTGGTGTCAGTGACCAGCAGCGCGGCGATCGCGCCGACGATGCCGAGCGGGATGGTGAACAGGATGATGAACGGGTGGAGCAGCGACTCGAACTGCGACGCCATAACCAGGTAGACCAGGAAGATCGCCAGGATCAGCGCGAACTGCATCGAGCGGAACGAGGTCTCCATCTCCTCGCTCTGCCCGGCGATGCGGGTCATCACGCCGTGCGGCAGCGGGGTGCGCGCGACGATGCCCTGGACCTCGGTCACCGCGGCGCCAAGGTCGCCGTGCTTCAGGTTAGCCGAGACCACCGCGACGCGTTCCTGCGCCACCCGGCGGATCTCGCTCGGGCCGGAGCTGATCTCGATGTCGGCCACCGCATCGAGCGTCACCGGACGGTCGCTCTCCGGGTTGACGATCAGCTTGCGGATGTCGTCGACCGACGCGCGCTGCTCCTCGAGGTTGCGTACCAGCACGTCGATCTTGCGGTCGCGCAAGGTGTAGCGGGTCGCCACCTCGCCACGGACCTTCTTGACCACCCGGTCGGCGACGTCGCTCACCACCAGGCCGAGCGCGGCGGCGCGCTCCTGGTCGAAGTGGATCTGGACCTCGGGGTGCCCGGCCTCCATCGTCGACTTGACGTCGGCGAAGCGGTCGCTGGCCGCGAGCCCGGCGGCGACCAGGTCGCCGGCGCGCTTGAGCGCGGCGAGATCGTAGCCGATCAGCTCGACCTCGAGCGGGGTCTTGAACGAGAACAGCTCGGGGCGGCCGAACTTGTACTCGACGCCGGGCAGGCCGGCGAGCGCGGCGCGCAGCGCCGCGATGGCACGCTCCTCGTCCTCGCGCGAGGCGCTGCCCTTCATCACGGCGTTGAGCGTGCCCGCGTTCTCGCCGGCGTCGACCGGGTTGGCGTCCAGGCGGTTGCCGGTGCCGGCGACGGAGTAAGTGGTCTCGATCGCGTCGATCCCAGCGGCAGCCCGCTGGACGGCGCGGATCGCGGCGTCGGTCCGCTCGAGCGGCGTGCCCGGCGGCAGCTTGACCTGGACGTAGAACTCGCCCTGGGCGAGCTGCGGGATGAGCTCGACGCCGAGCAGCGGCAGCGCGGCGAGGGAGAGCAGGAACGCGCCGAGCGCGAACAGCAACACCTTGCCACGGTGGCCCAAAGCCCATTCGAGCAGACGCACGTAGCGCTCCTCGACGCGCTGGTACCAGGCCTGGAAGCGGACCACGACCGGATCGCTGGCGCGGCCCGCGGCGAGCGCGAGCGCGCGGCCGAAGATCACGCCGCCAGCGAGGAGCCAATGCGAAGCCCAGCTCAGGGCACGATGGATCGGACGGCCGATCCAGCGCAGCAGGAAGCGGCCGATCGCGCGGAACACCCGGACGATCGCGCGCCACGCGCGGCGCGCCTGGCCCGGCGGCGCCTGGTCATCGACCACCACCGCGGCGGCGGCGACCGCGTCGACCGGGAGGTCCTCCTCGGGATCGACGGTGGTAGCGCGGGCCCGCGCCGCCACCAGCATCGGGATCAGGGTCAGCGAGACCGCCAGCGAGAACAGCAACGTATAGGTCACGGTCAACGCCTGGTCCTTGAACAGCTGGCCGGCGATGCCCTTGACGAACACCAGCGGGAAGAACACGGCGACGGTGGTGAACGTGGTCGCGATCACCGCCAGGCCCATCTCGCTGGTGCCCTTGAGGGCGGCGTCGAGCGCCGAAGCGCCAGCGTGCAGATGCTTCTCGATGTTCTCGAGCACCACGATCGAGTCGTCGACCACCATGCCGACCGCGAGCGCGATGCCTCCGAGCGACATGATGTTGAGGGTGATGTTGTTGAAGTACATCACGTTGAACGCGGCGATCACCGAGACCGGGATCGAGATCGAGATCACCACCGTGGCCCAGAAGTTGCGCAGGAATAGGTAGATCAGCAGTGCCGAAAGCAGGCCACCGAAGATCGCCGCCTCGACCACCTCGCTGACCGCTTCCGAGATGAAGTGGGCCTGATCGTAGACCCGCTTGAGCTCGAAGCCCTTGGGCAGGCGCTTGACGATGCCTTCCCAGCGGGCATCGAGCTGCTCGGCGACGGTCACGGTGTTGGCGTCGCCCTCCTTGTACACCGAGAGTTCGACCGACTCCTCGCTGCCGATGCGGGTGATCGCCTCGCGTTCCTTGAACGACTGGCGCACCGTCGCCACGTCGCGCAGGTAGACCGGCTGGCCGTCCTTGATCATCACGATCGCATCGCCGATCTCGGCGACGGTGCGGAACTCGTTGACGGTGCGGACCAGGAACTGCTGGTTGCCTTCCTCGAGGCGGCCGCCCGAGAGGTTGACGTTCTCGGCGCGCAGGCGCTGGACGACGGTCTCGACCGAGAGCTGGAGCTGGGCGAGCTTGTCCTGGTCGACCAGGATCTGGACCTCGTCCTCGAGGCCGCCGCTGATCTTGACCGCGGCGACTCCC
>Ga0247727_10009793_pt1 | contig 17182 bp, 28 predicted proteins | sample WisWelCaveWW1625_FD_202498 | JGI IMG/M metagenome (GOLD analysis project Ga0247727, IMG submission 202498) | Biofilm microbial communities from Wishing Well Cave, Virginia, United States - WW16-25 | ecosystem: Environmental > Aquatic > Deep subsurface > Groundwater > Cave microbial mat | place...
TGCGGATCCCGCCGTTGGGGACCCCTCTGGGGGCGCTGTCGAGCGCCACCTCCAGGATCAGGTCCCTCTCGTGCTCGGTCAGGTAGATCGGGAGCCGCCGCGAGCGTCGCTTTCCATGTGCAAGGCGACGCTGAGGAGGCATGGGGACGCGCCCTCGGATCGAGTGGTCCCCTCATCCTCATTATCCGGGGGCCGTCAAGGGTTTCCGACCCTCGCGTCCTTCACGCCGCGACCCTTCCGACCCGTGTCACCGATCCGGAGTCGTTTCGTCAGAGCCTGTTTGACCACCCAGGACGGCGCGCCCAACTTTTCCAAGACTTCTGCGATCTCTGCCATTTCCGATGACACGACGTCGCTGCGGCGGATCCCGATGGACCCGTGGCCGGCCGCGAGATCGCGCGGATCGATTAGGCCGTTGACGACCTTGAAGTGGTAGAGGCAGAGCACGTCCTCGGCGCCTTCGCCACGGACGAGTGAGACGGGCATCTCGCAGCCTTTCGCCCACCGGCACCGGATCATCTGGCCCTCCTGTAGGCGCGCTCGCATGACGCCGCGTCGTACGTGAGCCCGATCACGGGCAAGCCGGCGAGGTACGCGGCCATCCACGCCACGGCCTTGTTCTGCAGACGGGCCCAGTTGCGGCGTGGCCCGAAGACCTCGGCGAGCTGGCGGGCGTCGAAGTCCAGGAACGCGACACACGTGACGACGGCGGCCGCGTCTGGGTGGCGAGCCTGCAGCGCGGAGATCGCCCGTTCGAGATCGATCACGGTGGCGAAGGCCTCGGACTCGACGTCGCCCGCGCGCTCGACGCGGGCGCGGAGCTCGAGCAGGTGCGAGGTCTCGATCCAGTGGTCGTCGTCGGGGGAGTCGGGGGAGTAGAACCCGCCCTCGAGGAGCGCAGAGATGACGATCCTTGGGTACCGGGCGACGTCATCCACCCTCGCTCCGTCCGACGAACCACGGTGCCAAGGGCTCTCTCCTCAAGACACGGAAAAGGGGCCGCGCCTCAGAGCTGGGCGCGACCCCTCCGGTTCTCGGTCAGGATCGATCAGGCGGATGGTACATCGGCGACGGGGATCTCCGCCAGGGTCGCGGCCGAGATGTACTGGGTCGCACGCACGACCCCCGGCACGCCGTCGACGAGCTTCAGCGTGATCTCGCCGTGGCCCTGAATGCCCAAGGCGGCAAAGAGAGCCTCGACGAGCTCACGCGCCGACGTTGCCTCCACGGTGAAAGTATGCAGCTCAGGGCGCAGTTCCGGGCGGAAGTGCTCTGTGGGCCTCGTTGGGGATCTTCTTCGTCCGCCGTAGGTGGCCCGCGGTAGGCCAGCCAGGGAAGAGCGGACAGACCCGACACTTCGCGTACGGCCCGGAGTGGAAGTTCTCCCTGCATCCGCCGTAGGCCTCGGCGTACCCCTGGGCGCAGAAGGCCATCGCCTCCACGAGGTAGTCGCGCTCGGGCGATCCATCCACCGAGATCTCGGTGGCTCGCCAGTGCTTCACGAACGAGATGAGGCGGGCGACGTCGCCGAATCCCTTCGGGCGCGGGGCCTCGAGTTCGTAGCCGGCCGTGACGCGACCTGTGACGTCGACATCGAACGTGTCGGCGTCCCGGCGGGCGACGAGCTCGGCGCGTGGGAAGTTGGGCGAGGTCGACGGACCGAAGGCGACGATCACCTCAAGCGGTCCGCGGACGCGGTGTTCGGGACCGGGGTAGAACGGGTGAGGCGTGGACTCGAACTCGTACTCCTCGGTGACCTCGAAGCCGTGGCCGACGCCGGTCGTCCGGGCACCCCAGGGGTCATTCGGATCGGGTGGGCGCGGTCCCCAGCTCACCCGAGGCAGGCCTCGGCCTCCTGTGCGCCGTCATCGAACTGCGAGAACTGAGCGTCGGTCTCGTCTCCGTGACCCCAGTCGGAGAACTCCTGGGCGGCCGGATCCACAGCGAAGATCAGCCCCTCGACTGGACCGGAGGGCTCGCTGTTCGTCGCCCAGATCCCGACCGTGCCGGGCCCCTCCAGTCCAGGGCCGTCGATCTCGGCCGCCACGAACCACACGCTCTCGAAGTCTCGTGATCGAACGGCGGACGCATCCGAAAGCGATCCTCCGCCGTAGACCGTCAGCCCCGTGGCGATACCGTTGAGAAGTTCTTGACTGACGGACAGACATCGTTCGGCAGCACCAGCGAGATTCGCGTCGGGAGTCCCATTCCGATCCGGCTGCTGGGCAACGAAGCCCACCACGATCAGGCCGACGACAATCCAAGGCCATCGCCGTGGCCGGCGGGCACGCACGTCGGGCCGCCGAGGTGACTTCCTCGGGTTCCACTCCACTGCGGGACGGATTGTGCTCCCACCGGCGACGGATGTCTAATCAGACATCGGGGCACTACAGCGCGGCGACGGCCTGGCGCTTGAGCGAGCCCCTGGCCTGCGCGTACCGCCTGAGCAGCGACCCGTCCCGCCAGTTCATCAGCTCCACCACGACGATCTCAGGCACAGTCGGGTCGTTCGCAATCCGTTCACAGAACGTGTGGCGCAGCAGATGTGGGTAGACGCGGAGCCCCACCATCTCGCCCGCGAGCTTGCACCAGCGCTGCACGATCGCTGGTCCGACCCCCACCAGCGTCGGCCGGCGCCCTTCGGCGTGGGGCGGCACGTAATCGGCCAGCTCTAACAATCTGAGAGTAGCGGCGAGGCCCCGGGTGCCCAGCGGGGCGGAGTAGGGCCGGTCACCCTTGGCCACGCGGAAGTGCACGAGGCCCTTGGGAACATCGACGTCGGTCTCCGTCACCGCGCAGAGCGACGAGACACGAGCCCCGGTCGCGTAGGCCAGCTCGAGCGTCGGACGGGCGCGGGGGTCCAGGCGCTCCGCAGCCCCCAGCACCTGCTCCAGCTCCTCCGGGTCCAGGTAGGGAGCGGCTCCGACCTTCTGTCGCGGCACCGAGATCCAGGCCATCGGGTCCTCCGAGATCAGCCCCCGGCGGTGGCCGAACCGGCAGAGCGACGACATCGCCCGGATCGTGCACCCCCGCATCCCGCCCTTGGCTGGCAGCGTCGCGAGGTAGGCGACCACGTCGTCCTCTTCGAGCTCGTCCAGCGGGATCAGGACATCGGCGCAGAACGCGAACGCGTAGCGCCGGTACTGCCGGCGCGTCGTCTCGGCGTAGCGCCCGGAGACCTCCATCCAGTCCTGCCAGCGCCGAAGGATCTGGAACGTGTCGCGAGCGGTCGCCGCAGCAGGGAGCCGTGCGACCATCTCCGCCCGGAAGTGTGGCGGCGCAGCGCTCCTGGCGCCAACGGCCATCGGCCGTCACCCGGCTAGGCGACCTGCCGGGGGGTTCAGGCGATAGGTGGCGAGGTGAACGACCGGGGCCATCCAGCCGGCGCGTTGTCCTCTGAGATACGGGGGCGTAGCTGCAGCCTCCGTCAGGAGGTCGGCCGGAGTGTAATCCAGGGCGCCGAGCACGCTGTCCAGCGTGGTCATCGTGGTGCCCTTGCCGGACTCGATCCGCCGGACCGTCTCCCGGCTCCGCTCGAGCCGCCGAGCTACAGCCTCTTGGGACAGGCCCCGCCGCTCTCGGAGCCGGCGAACCGCCTGACCAAGAATCCAGCCGAGCTCTGAGTCGCGGAGAGTCGCTACGGCGCCGCGTTTATCGATGCCACTGCTCATGTGGCGAACCGTAGCACGGCGTCAGGAGTCTTGACAAGCCCGCCCAATGCCCCTACGCTACACGCTGCAATGCCTGACGTGGCACCGAAGCAGCCGAGCGGCGCGAAGCGAGCCGTCGGGGAGACCCGGGCACTCGTGCAGCACTACGCGGCGCTTGGCCTCGGCCCCTCAGAGATCGGCCGGCTGCTCGGCATCTCCAGACAGTCCGCAGCGGAACACATCCGCAGCCTCCGCGACACCGGTGAGCTGCCCCAGGACCAGAAGGCAGCCGTGTGATGTGGTATTTCCGCCTCGGCCCGGACGATCAGGGCAGGTCCTGGCTCGAGGTGAACGGCGCCGGTCGCTGCCTGATCTGCGGCCAGCCCGCCTTCCACATCCACGTGCTGGACGCCGAGTGCCACCCGGTCAGAGAGCCGGTGTCCCCGTGATCGATCTCCGCTGCACCGTGTGCCGGAAGCTCCTCTTCGGTCAGGGAACCCTGCTCGGCCGCCGGTGCCCGCTGTGTGAGACCGGCCTCCTCGAGTACGTGCCCGCCGTCACGCCCCAGATCCTGTACGAGGCCGAGACCGGGGGCTGTTACGACGTGGAGGCCCTCTCGTGATGGCCGATCCCCGCCTGGTCCGTCCGACACGGGTGTATGGGGAAGATCTCAGGGCGATGTCGCGCTTCGAGAGGGTGCGGCCAGCCGAGCTTCCCCCGCATCTCAGTGCGCTCTACCTGGCGCTGCCACCGGGCCGTGACAATGCGATCCCCGGAGCCGCACTCGCCCGAGAGATCGGCTGCTCCGAGCGGACGCTGCGCTCGATGGTCGACGAGCTCGTGGACGCCGGGCATCTCGCCGGCTCGATGTGCTCCGGTGAGCGCCCGGGCTACTTCTACATCCAGGATCTAGAGGACCTACGCCTCGGCACCGCCCATCTCGTGTCTCGCGCGCGGTCCCTGTTCGCTCGCGTCCGCCGGCTAGAGCGCGCGGCTCACGCGCGGTTCGTCGGCGGCAACGAGCAGCTGCTCCTAGACCTGTTCGATCTCACCAAGGAGGTGGACGTCTGATGGCTGAGCTGTGCAGTTGGTACGTCGATCTCGTCGACGACGACGGGATGCACGGTGGCAACGAGGCGTGCGGGATCTACGCCGAGTCCTGCTCCTGGGACGAGCATCAAGAGCATCCCGGTATCCGGATCGTGGCCGTAGACAACCCCAATGTTGATGACGCCGACCAGCCCACGCTCGCGCGGTGGGGTGGCTGATGGCCCACCGCACTAAGCAGCTCGCAGAGGACGCACGCGTGGTGCGCACGATCGCGAAGGAGGACGTCCCATGAGCTCGAGACGAACGGAAGCCCCCCGCGTGAACGAGGGGCTCCCTGAAGGAAACGTGGGTGACGGTTCCGCCATCAGCGTAGTTCGAGGGGAGCCGATGGGCAAGGAGCAGGACGCGACCAGCGCGCTGGCGCCGTACCAGAACGATCGGTTCAACGTGCTGGCGCCCGTGGTGAGCGTCGAGGAGGGCCATGCCACCTCGCCTTACCTCGTCGCCTCGGTCTCGGTGGTCACGCTCAACCCCGACAACGCCTCGGGCGACGTCTACCACGACTTCCGCTACGCCAACGAGCGCGAGGGCAAGTTCGCGCTCACGGCCCTGGCGCTCGACAAGCTGGCCATGGCCGCGGGCATCAAGTGGATCCCCGACCTCTGCAAGGTGATGGAACGCGAGCGCGGCGGTGACGGGCACGTGTATCTGCGGTTCCAGGCCGGCGCCGGCGTCCGCCAGCCCAACGGCGAGTGGCACGTCGAGGTCGCGTCCAAGGAGATCGACACCGCCGACATCGCCGAGCAGCTCACCGACGCCGATCGGCGCGCCGCGGCTCGAGCGACCCCTCCCGACTGGGTGAAGAAGTCCGGCAAGCGCCCGCTCGAGGAGGTCATCGAGGAGCGCGTCCGCCAACAGATCATGCAGATCCGCGAGCACGTGCTGTCGCTGGCGGAGACGAAGGCTAAGAACCGCGTGATCCGGCGGATCCTCGCGATCCCCCAGGTGCTGACCAAGCAGCATCTCGCTCGCCCGTTCGCGGTGCCGCGTCTGGTGTACCGGCCGGATCTCACCGATCCGATGGCGCTCGAGCGGGTACAGATCGAAGGGTCTCGGGCGGCGGAGCAGCTCTACGGCTCTCCCCTTTCTTCCACTGCGAGGGACGACGCCGTGGGGTCGCTATCGCCGCCCGACGAAGTGTCCGGTCACGACGGCTCGACAGGGGCTCAGGCGTATGGGGAAGGCGCCGAAGTTCCGAGGGGACCGAAGCAGACCGGCAGCTCGGCCAAGCCGCCGGCGGGGGAGGAGCGCTCTCCGGAGCCTCCGGCCACCCCCGCCGGTGGCCCCGAGCGACCCCGCTCCGATCCGGTGGTGGAGACGGGCGAACACAAGGGCAAGCACTGGAGCGAGCTGGCCGTCGACGATCCCCGGTACCTGCAGGTAATCGTCGCCGAAAGCGGCGCCAAGGTGAGGCGAGAGCTCGCACAGAAGTGGTTGGACTGGGCCCGACCGAGCCTGGAGAGCTGAGTCGCTGTGGTCCCGATCATGGTCCGCTTCGCCGACGGCTCGCTTGCCGGTCGCACCGTCGAGCTGTTCTCGCGGAAGCACTCGCCGAAGTCCGGCTGGTGGCTCGAGCTGCGCGATCCCGAGACGCACGGTGTCACGCAGGTCCGGGAGCCAGACGCTGGTCCGTACGAGCTCGTCGATCCCGCAGAGGTCGTGTCGTGAGGCTGCTTCACAGCGCCGACATCCACCTGGGTCTCGCCGGTCGGACCGAGGATCTCCGGCGGTGCTGGCTTCACGCATGCAACATCGCCGCGGAGCGTGAGGTCGACGTCGTGGTCGTCGCCGGCGATGTCTTCCACGGTCGGGACCCCGACGCCCAGGCGTTGAACGCTTGGCACTCCGGGCTCCGGGTGCTCAACGAGAACGACATCCCGGCGCTCGTGATCGCCGGGAACCACGATGGAGCCCCGCATCCCGGGCGCCGGTCGGTGCTCGAGGTCTTCGATAGCGCCGACATCGACGTCGTCACGAGCCCGCGCGTGGTCACCGTGGGCGGCGTCCGTATCGCTTGCCTGCCGTGGGTCTCCCGCCAGCAGCTGCTCGCCCAGTACCCAGGGATGAGCCGAGAGACCGCCGTCCAGTCCATGACCGACGGCCTCGAGCGCATCCTCGACAAGCTCCGGACCGAGAGCGCCGACGTCCTCACGGCCCACTGGTCGATACAGGGCGCCGTGCTCGGGAACGAGCGCGACATCGCGATCGTGGGCCAGGACGAGGTCGTGCTGCCGCTCGCGTCGATCGAGGGCCCCTGGTCCTACGCGGCGCTCGGGCACATCCACGGGATGCAGCGGGGGGAGCTCGACCAAGGGGCCTGGGCGTACTCCGGCTCAGTTGATCGCATGAACTTCGGCGAGGAGCACGAAGACAAGTTCGCCCTCGAGGTCGACCTCGACCATGAGGCCACGAGCGTCACGCTGCACCAACTGCCCGCACGCCGGTTCGTGACCATCGACTACACCGGCGACTGGTCCGATTACGGAGGCAACGACACCGGGGATCTGGAAGGCGCGATCTGCCGGATACGCGCCGAGGTCTCCGAGGGCCAGAGCACAGCCAGGCTGGAGGACCACAAGCGCCATCTTCGTGAACGGGGCGCCGCGATCGTCCAGATCCAGCGCATGATCGTCCGAGAGACGCGAGCCCGGGCCGAGCGCGTGACGACATCGCTCTCGGTCACGGACGCGATGCACGAGTGGCTGGACATGCGCGGCGTCGACGGGCGCAAGCGCATGGAGATCCGCAAGCTCGTCCGTTCGCTCGAGGACGACGCGGGGGCGGTTGTGGGCGGAGCACACGTCGGGGATGCCATCCCTGAAGACGGTTCGAGCCCGGCTCCCCGCTCTGAAGAGGTGCAGGTCTGATGCCCAAGCTCCGGTACGACTTCGCACGCGAGTCCTTCTCGGCGAGCAGCTCCGAGGTAATCCATCAGGCCAACGAGATCGTGGCTGAGTACCAGGCTGCTGGCTTCGCCCTCACGCTCCGGCAGGTCTACTACCAGTTCGTCACGCGGGGTCACGTGGAGAACTCCAACCGCAACTACAAGCGGCTGGGGTCGATCCTGAACGACGCCCGCATGGCGGGGCTCATCGATTGGGACGCGATTGAAGACCGGACCCGGATCCTCCGCGCCCTGGCGCACTGGGACTCGCCCCAGCAGATCGTCGAGGCTATCGCCCGCCAATACCGGACCGAGCGCTGGAAGCGTCAGCCCGCCTACGTCGAGGTCTGGATCGAGAAAGACGCGCTGACGGGCGTAATCCAGCCGGTCTGCGACGAGTTCGACGTCCCCTACTTCGCGGTGCGCGGATACAACTCGCAGTCGGAGGCGTGGCGTGCCGGTCGCCGCCTGCTGGAGCGCATCCGCGACAAGCGATGCGTGATCCTGCACCTGGGCGACCACGATCCCTCCGGCATCGACATGAGTCGGGACAACGAGGAGCGATTCATCCGGTTCCTGGCCGTGGACCTCATGCGCGAGCACGGCTACGAGCGCGACGAGGCGCTCGACTGGGTCCGTGACCACTTCGAGCTCCGGCGCCTGGCGCTGAACTTCGACCAAATCGAGCAGTACGACCCGCCGCCCAACCCGGCGAAGGTCACCGACTCTCGCTCCGCCGCCTACATCGCTGAGTACGGCCGTTCGAGCTGGGAGCTCGACGCGCTCGAGCCGACCGTGATCGACCGCCTGATCCGCGACGCGATCGACGGGATCCTCGACCACCGCAGGTGGGAGATCGCGACCGGCGCTATGGAACTGGAGCGACGGACGCTGATCTCCGTCGCGGATCACTGGATCGACGTCGCCGCGTTCGCCGGGGGCCTGAACGGACATCGCTCATCATGAGACCTCTCCGCCTCGAGCTCGATGGATTTCTCTCCTATGCCGAGCCGACGTCGATCGACTTCTCCCACGTGCGCGCGGCCGCGATCCTCGGGCCGAACGGGGCCGGCAAGACGTCGATCGTCGAGGCGATGGGCTGGTCGTTGTACGGCAAGGGCCGGTTCCGCGGGCCCGACGACTTCGTGTCCGTCGGCATGACCGATGCTCGTGTCGCCTTCGAGTTCGCGCTCTGGGCCGGTCGCTTCCGCGTCGAACGTCAGCGCCACGTGGGCGCCTCCTCCAAGAGCGAGCTGGTACTCCTGGCGGAGGCCGACCTCCCGCCCCTAGCGGAGACCGACGACCACGACGGCTCCAGCTGGACGCCCGTCGGCGGCGCCACCATCGCCGAGACCCAGGCCGCGATCGAGCAGCTGGTCGGGATGGATTTCGCCACCTGGGAGGCGACCAGCTACATCGCCCAGGGTCGGGCGGACGCCTTCACCCAGCTCACCCCGGCCAAGCGCAAGGAGCTCCTGGCCGACGTGCTGGACCTGGACCGCTACAGCGAGCTCGAGGAACGCGCGAAGGCTCGTGCCCATGATGTCGCCGTGGAGGCCTCTACGGCCCGGGCCGGGCTCGAGCACGTGGAAACGGACCTGGCGGGTGCCGGGGATGTCGATACCGAGCTTGCCGATGCGGAGAGGATCCGCACCGAGTGCGAGGGTCGGGTCGGCGTTCTCGAACTCGACCACGAGGCGGCGACCCGCCGGGTCGACGAGGCGCGCGAGCGGGCCCGGGGTGTCGAGGGTTTGCGGGAGGAACTCGAGGACCTCCGGGCCCGCCGCGCCAGTCAGGCACGGGACCTCGTGTCCGAGTTGGACCGGGCCCAGCGGCAGCGCGACGACCACCTCCGAGCCCGGGAGATCCAGGCGAAGGCGGTGGCCAAGCTGGGGCTCAGCGTGCAGATCCGCGTCGAGATCGAAGCCGCGGCGGGCGGGAAGAAGCGCGAGCTCGACGAGGCCCAGACCGCGTACACCCGTGAGGTGCGGCTGGTGGCCGAGGCGAAGGGCGAGGCGGACCTGGCGTGGCGTGAGCACGAGGCGCATGCGGAGCGGCTCGTGGAAGCCGATACCACGATCGAGACGCTCAGCCGAAGTCACGACCCGAGCTGCCCGACGTGCTCTCAGCCTCTGTCGGCGAACCTCCGCGACGACCTGATCCACACCCTCACCGCCCGGGCAGACGAGGCGCGGAAGGCCAACAAGGCTGCCCACGGCCAGTGGGACGCCGCGATGGCGAGGGCTGGCGAACTCCAGCGGCGGGCCACGGCCCTCGAGACCAGGGTCGCCGACATCCGCGGCGAGCTCGTCTCGATGCAGGAGCGGATCGCCGTGGCACTCTCCGATGAGCACCGGCTTCCGGCCGAGCAGCATCAGCTCGAGCGGATGCGCGAGCAGAGCGATGATCTCGACGAAGAGGTTGGCCTTCGCGGCGATGCCATCAACGAGGCGAAGGCCGCGTTCGACGGCAAGGAGGGCGAGCTCGCCCGGCAGATCGCCGAAGGTGCCGACCTGCAGGCCGCGGTGACCACGGCCACCGACCAGCTCGCGGACTCCCAGCGTGAGCTCGCGGCAGCCAGGCGGGATCTGGACGGCGCTGGCCAGCAGCTCGGTCAGCTACGGGCGAAGGCCGAGGCCGCGCGAGGGCTCCGTGAGCGCCAGCAGCTGCTCACGAGCGAGATCGCGCGCCTCACGGACACCCAGGGGAATTGGGGCCTCATCACCGAGATGTTCGGGCGAAACGGGATCCCGGCGCTCGTGATCGAGAACGCGATCCCGGCGCTCGAGGCCTCGGCCAACGGGTGGCTCGAGCGCCTGGCCTCCGGGCGCCTGTCGGTCCGGATCGACTCGCTCCGCGCGAAGAAGACCGGAGGCCTTCGGGAGACGCTGGACATCACCGTGGCCGACGGCGAGGCGGAGCGGCCGCTGGAGGGCTTCTCTGGTGGCGAGCGCCAGCGGGTGAACCTGGCGCTGCGCCTGGCGCTGGCCGAGCTCCTGGCCGAGCGCGCCGGGCGACCGATCGAGGCGCTCATCCTGGACGAGGCCTTCACCGCCCTCGATACCGAGGGACGCCAGCTCGCCCTCGAGGTGATCCGGGCGCTCGAGGATCGGTTCCCTCTGGTCCTGTTCGTCACCCATCTGGACATGGGCCAGGCCTTCCCCACCCAGATCGAGGTCTCTCGCAATGGCGAGGGATCGCGCGTGGAGGTCGTCTCGACGTGATGTATGTCGCCGCGTTCTTCGCCGGGGTCGCTGCGGGCGCGTTCGTGTGGATCCCGCTCCTCTATTGGCTCGAGGACCGCCGGGGGGCGCGCGTCCCTCGGGCATGGCTCGAGCGCGAGGAGAGGAGGCGTGGGCGGGGTTGAAGCCTTTCCGCCGGTTGCCCGTGGATCTGCACAACGAACTCCGGCTACACGAGCTCCCCGCATCGGTGGAGCGGACGTTCTGGCGCCTCTTTGTCACCGCTCGGTGGCGAGACCCCAAGCTCGGCCAGCTGGTCGGCGAGACGCTCGAGCCGCTGTCGCTCCGCTACCTCCAAGAGATCTCCCGCATCGCCCGCTCCACGCTCCACCGTCACTGGGACGTCCTCGGCGAGGCAGGGCTCCTACAGCCCGCCACCGACGAGGCCGAGGGCGCCCTGCTCACCTGCATCCCTCTGATCGTCGACCGGTATGAACGGCGAACCATAACGACGTCGCATGCGACGAGCACTCCAACGACGCCGGTCGAACCTGATCAACTCGTCCTATTCCCTGTGGAAAAGGTCGGGTTGAGGGGTGTGGATAACCCGCGGCATAAGGACCCGCCTGTCCCATTCTCGCCGGAAAACGGCTCAGAATGGGACACCCACTCCTTAGGTTCTTTAGAGAGAAGTAGAAACGTACGTGTCGTCCTTCCAGAAAACCCTGGGGATAACCCCGAATCGGTCATGCTCGGTGATCTTGCGGCAGCCGACATCGAAGACCCGGACGTCCGCTATCTGCTGGGAAAGCTGGCCGGGCTCGCGGAGCCGTGGCGCCGGGCGTGCGAGAACGCGCGTGATTGCCGCAACCTCGTGGCCCTGGTGAGCGAGCATCGTGGCCCGATGCTGCAGGCGCTCCGCCAGCAGTGCGACGAGCCGACCGCCCGCAACCCGCTCGCCTGGCTGAACCGGACGGTCCCGCAAATCGCGGCCGCTGGGGTGGGGGTGGCGTCGTGAGGTCACTCGACATCGCTCGGCTGCAGTCCGCTCCGGTCGAGCTCCGGGTGGCCGCTGCGGAGATCGCGATCGCGAAGGGCCGCGTCGAGCTCGACCATCAGGCTCGGCTCGCAGCCCAGCACTTCGCTGCGATCGAGCGCCTGACCTGGGAGCGGGACGCGGCACGAGCGGCGCTGGCGTCGCTACGCCACCGCACTCTCGTCGAGATCAAGGCAACGATCGAGGCCCTGGACGGGGCCGTGGATGCGCTGGCCCGGGACAGCGGGGAGGAGGATTGATGGGGAGCGAGGTCAGGCTGTTCGACCAGTACACGGGGGAGCCGACGAGGGTCCAGCATGTGCGTGCCAGCATCACTGGCGACATCTTCGTGGGCTATTCGCCGGAGGCATTGCCGCCTCTGCACTCCAGGGTGCGCGTCACGCTCGAGGCAGATGTCACGGGTTTCAAGCTCATCGAACGGGGCGACCCACCCGAGTGGATCGCGGTCGCCGTCACGAAGATCGATCCGGATCGCTCCGCGGCGTTCGAGGTGCTGAGCAAGGCAGAGCCGCAGGGTCCGCTGGACGAGGCCGTGGAGAGGTTCGCCGACACCATCCCCGAGGACACGACGGTCACGGTGGAAGGCGGCGGTCAGAAGGCGACGTTGCACGGGAAGCGGAGCCGCTCGTGAGCCTGGTCCAACACGAGATAGGCGCCGCCCTGGAGTTCACCGTTTGGGGGGTACCGGCACCGAAGGGATCTAAGTCGGCGTTCCCGATCCGCCGGAAGGCGACCGGGAAGATGGGCGCGGTCGTCGTCGAGGGCAAGACCGCTCGCCAGAAGGACTGGGCTCACCGCGTCGAGGAGGTCGTCCAGGGTCTGGCCGCCACGGGTGTGCCGATGCTCGACTGCCCGCTCGCCCTGACCGTCACGTTCTACCTGCCGAAGCCGGCCTCGGCGCCTAAACGCCGGCGCACGCTGCCGATGCGCAGGCCCGACATCGACAAGTTGCTTCGCGCACTCCTGGACCCGATGACCGGTGTCCTGGTCAGGGACGATGCTCGGTTCGTCGAGATCTTCGCCATCAAGCACTACGCGGAGGACTCGCCCGATCCCCGTCCGCGCGCTGAGGTTCGCATCGCGGTCGTCGAGCCAGATCCGAGTGAGGGCGAGACTTCGCAGGCGGTGCTGGTCACGTGAGCGCCTGGGTCGATGCCGGCGCCGTGGCCGCGAAGGCGACCGAGCCGGAGGAGTTCGCATGCAACGCGCCTGGATGCTCGCGGTCCTTCGGCTCGGAGAGAGGCCTGAACCACCACAAGACCTCGGTGGGCCATCACCAGGTCGAGGGGGGGGGCCTGGCTGAAGTGAAGATCGACGAGGCCACGAAGAAGCGGGGACGTGCCAAGCGTCAGATGCCGGCGGAACGTCGGCCTGCCCGCAAGCCGGTGCACATCCCGGGGGGCGTCTTCCTGCCGCGTCCGGCGGCGGAGTCCCTGGAGGGGGTCCTGACCGACCAGTTGCCCGTCTACGCCGAGGGCATGGACTTCAGCGACGACGATTCGGTTCGCATCCTGTTCACGCTCGCTGGGGCGCTCCTTCAGATTCGTGAGGCGCTGGGCTCGTGAAGCAGCGCGCCTGCCGAGAGGCCGGCTGCGGCACCATCCTGTCTCGATTCAACCCCGGTGACCGTTGCTGGAACCACACGGACTACACCCTGGCAAAGAAGAACACGCCGACGGCCGGTCGAGCGCGCCCCATCCCCGACGGCTTCTCCGACGCGTTGATCGCTGGCCTGGCCGAGGCGGACGCTCTCACTCCCGTCGAGGCTGAGTGGTACCGCGCGAACTGGGAGACCTCGTGATGGCCACACCTTCCATCTGGAGGTGGTGCGCCAAGTCGTGACCGACCGTTAGGTGTCCGCGCTGCCCGAGGCGCCGCGGCTCCATCCGACACGGAGGTGATCCCTTCACATGCGAATCAACACCCGTTTAGCCCTCGTCCTAACTTTGACAGTGGGAATCCTGATCATGACCGGAGCACCAGCCGAAGCCCATCATCGCCTCGGACCTTGCAACGCGAGCCGGCTCCACGTGAACCGGCACACGATGACCATCCAGGAGATCAAGGGCCGAGTGCGCGACCTGATCCGCTGCGCTGTCCACTGGCGCTCGGTCTCGGGAGGCGTTCCCCAGGCGCTCGCGGTTGCCCAATGCGAATCGGGCCTGATCCCCTGGGCCGTGGGCGGCGACAATCTTGGCCTGTTCCAGCATCGTGACGACTACTGGCCCCGGCGTGCTCGTGCGCTGCTCGATCGATCCTGGTTCGGAAGGTTCCCGGCGCCATACGGGTCGCCCGGCGACCGCCGGCTGGCGTTCTGGGCTCGGGCCAACGTCCTGGTCTCGATCCGCTACGCGCACAGGTACGGCTGGGGAGCGTGGTCCTGCGCGTGAAAGTCGATCCGAGGGTTGGGTTCTTCTTCGACCCGCCGATTGAGGGCCAGGAGGAACGGACGTGAGCGGTTTGAAGATCGCGCCCGGGCTCACACTCCCCGAGGACTCGGTAACCCAGACCTTCGGGATCCTCGCCAAGCGGGGCGCTGGCAAGTCCAACGCCGGCGCGGTCATGGCTGAGGAGATGCACGGCGCCGGGCTCCAGTTCGTGGCGGTGGATCCGGTCGGTGCGTGGTGGGGACTCCGCTCGAGCTCGGACGGCAAGGGCCCAGGCCTGCCGATCCCGGTGCTCGGCGGTTACCACGGCGACGTGCCGCTCGAGGCGCGCGCTGGCGAACTGATCGGCGATCTCGTCGTCGAGGAGCGTCTGTCGTGTGTGCTCGACGTCTCCGCGTTCGGCGAGGGCGAGAAGAAGCGGTTCCTCGCCGACTTCGCGGAGCGCATGTTCCGTCAGAAGGGCAAGCCCGGGCACGAGGAGCCGCTGCATCTGTTCCTCGAGGAGGCCGACGACTACGCGCCGCAGGGCGGGACGCGCGGCGGTGACATCGGTCGGTGCCTGGGGGCGTTCCAGCGGATCGTGAAGCAAGGTCGAGCTCGCGGGCTCGGCTCGACGATGATCACCCAGCGCTCCGCGGCGCTGAACAAGGATCTGTTGACGCAGATCGACACGCTGATCGTGCTGCGGACGACGTCACCGAACGATCGCAAGGCGATCGACGGGTGGGTCACCTACCACGACACCGACTCGGCGATCATCGCCTCACTCTCGGAGCTGAAGGCAGGCGAGGCGTGGGTGTGGTCCCCGGAGTACCTGGACCTGGTCAAGCGCGTGCAGATCCGCCGGCGTGCCACGTTCGACTCCGGCGCGACCCCGAAGGCGGGCGCCAAGCGCCGCGCGCCCGCGACGCTCGCCGACGTCGACCTGGGCGCGCTCGAGTTACGCATGCGAGAGACCATCGAGCGGGCGAAGGCCGAGGACCCCCGCGAACTCCGCCGGCAGATTGCCGAGCTCGAGGAGATGGTCCGGCTGGAGAAGGCGGCGCGGGACGTCAAGGAGGTCGCGGTCGACGTCGAGGAGGCTCGGGTCGAGGTCCCGGTCCTTTCACCCGAGGTCGACACCGCACTCCGGGCCCTCGCCAACGGGGTCGCGGAGCGCATCGAGCGGATCGGTACAGATCTCCGGCAGTCAGGGAACGACCTGATGCTCTCGGGCGACGAGCTGACCGCCGTCGCGAAGGACATCGGCGAGACGAGCGGGCGGGTGCTGGCGCTGAAGCTGCCTGTCCGCGACGTCGAACCACAGGGACGCCGCCCTGTGGGGGTCGGCGTGGTCACGCCTGCGCGGCGACCGCAGGTGCAAGGGCCGACGGCTCCCCGACCGAGCAAGGTGACCCAAGGGGATGCCCTTTCCGAGGACGTGACGAAGCCCCAGCAGAGGATCCTCGACGCGCTGGCATGGCTCGAGTCGGTCCGGATCGCGAGCGCGCGCAAGGTGCAGCTCGCCATCCTCGCGCACCAGTCCCCGAAGTCCTCGGGCTATGGGAACAACCTGGGCGCGCTCCGCACCGCCGGCCTGATCGAGTATCCGTCCGGTGGCGTCGTCGCTCTCACCGACGTCGGCCGAGCCATCGCCTCGGCGCCGGGGAGCCCGCCCAGGAACGAGGACCTCTGGCGCACCCTCGAGGCGCGACTGGCCGCCCCGCAGTGGCGGATCCTCTGGGCGCTGATCGAGCGGTACCCGGCCTCGGTGGGTCGCGACGAGCTGGCGGAGTCTCGCCGAGCAGTCGCCGACGTCGAGCGGGTACGGCAACAACCTCGGGGCCCTCCGGTCGCTTGGCTTCATCGGCTACCCAGCCGGTCGCGAGGTCGTGGCACTCCCGGTCCTGTTCCTGGAATGAGGAAAAGTCCCCGGGCCAAGCGCCCGGGGACTCTCACATCGTTCTAGTAGCGAACAGGTTGCTACGGTTTGACATACACGGGTGGCCTGGGCATGCCCAAGAGCCAGCCGAGCTTCGGCCACCGAGCCTCGAGCTGACGCACGATGGCGTAGTAGGCCGCGGTTGCGACACCGACGGCAGCGACGTCCAACCCGGTCGAGTCGACGCCGATCCCGTCGTGTCCAGCGACCCAAGCGATCGCGGTGCCGACGATGATCGGCACGTACGTGCGGATGAGCGAGACGACGTAGTCATTCATGATCCACACACCTCCCTTCGGTGATCCGAGAGACGAGCCAGTTCTAGTGCCCGGCCAGCTCGCGCTGGATGGCGCGGATCGCGCTGGCCGTGTCACGTTGCGCCTTGGCGGAGCGCTCGAGGGCGGCAGAGGTCGTGAGCGTCGCTTTCGTGTTGTCCTCGACGGCGCACGCAAGCCGGTCGAGCTTGCCGTTGAGCGAGCCGGTCATCCACGCGACGAGTCGCCAGCAGACGAACGCGACGATGCCGAGCGCGCCGAACTGTAGGGGGAGGGTGGTCGGGTCCATCACCGGTTCCTCCAACAGGGCGGGATGCCCTCGTGTCGGCGGCATGAGAGGTGAACGTGCCACAGGTGCGTGCCGGCGGTCGGCGTGTCGTCGTAGGGGCCGACGTGGAAGTCGGGTGCTGAGGCCTCGACCTCGTGGCCGTTCCGCGATCCGATGACCTGCTCGACCGGCAGGAGGCGTTCGATGGCCATCCGGAGGCACCAGTCGGTGACGTCGTCGTTGTGCACACCAGCGGGCTTGTTCTCAGATTCGTCGACCGCGTCGCCCCAGGCGTGGTCGGAGAACCCGACCCTGGGATCGGTCGAGCCGCCGTAGCGCTTGCAGACGAAGCAGCCGGCGAACCGGATGTCACCGAAGGCGTGCCGTACGAGCCCGTGGGTGATCTCGGCTCGCCCGGTGGCGTTGGCGAGGTCCGGGACCGCGACCT
>Ga0247727_10009794_pt1 | contig 17182 bp, 18 predicted proteins | sample WisWelCaveWW1625_FD_202498 | JGI IMG/M metagenome (GOLD analysis project Ga0247727, IMG submission 202498) | Biofilm microbial communities from Wishing Well Cave, Virginia, United States - WW16-25 | ecosystem: Environmental > Aquatic > Deep subsurface > Groundwater > Cave microbial mat | place...
CGCGCCCGTAGCTCAGTGGATTAGAGCGTCGGCCTCCGGAGCCGAAGGTCGCTGGTTCAAGTCCAGCCGGGCGTACTAAATCCTAAATCGAGAATCTTTCAACCACCAAGGCGCCAAGAAGGCAAAAAATTTATGAATTTCTTGGCGATCTTTGTGTCTTGGCGGTTTTCTCTCAGAGCTTTTTCAGAAATTTTTCGGACTCGGCCTCATACGTGTGAAACGGGTCTTCAAAAACCAAAACTTGCTTCGGCTCGACGTAGACGCCGTCCCATTCGACGACATAATCGTCGATGCGCTTTTCTCGTAGACCTTGAATGATGCGTGCCCGCCCCTTGGCCCGCGTGTCTTGCGGAGGATGTGTGATCGCGTGCTCGATGCTCTTCTCGTCCGTTACCCGTTGCATCTCTTCAAGCGAATAGAAGAGCCCTTCGCGTGGGTTAATGTTATGATATTCCAAATCGAGGCTCTGCAAGGCTTCGTCATGCCAGCTCAATTTTTCTGACTGGGCGAAGATCGAAAAAGTCCGATACTTCGCGACCCAGTCCAAACGATCGGCCAAACTCATCGGGTCTTTTGCGAGTAAGTCGAGTACTTCGGCCCAGGCTCGCAAGACGTGATCCGTCTCTTCGTCTCGGTGTGCAAAAGTTTTTTTGGCCGCGTCTAAATACATTCGCTGAATCTCGATCGCGGTGGTCTTCTTCCCATCGTTCAGACGCACGGGCCAGTGCCACTGCTCATCGCGCGAGACTTCTCTCAAAATATCGATCGCCCGGTCGCCCAGCTCAAGGTTATTCGAGATGGCATCCGTCTCGATCAAGTCCAAGACGAGCGCCGTCGTCCCGATCTTTAAGAAATTAGTGTACTCGGAGGGGTTGGCCTCGCCGAAGAGAATATGCAAGCGCGGGCTGCGCGAGAGCTCGTGCGACTGATCCCATTTGGGGTTAATCAGCGCACGACTGAAGCGCACTCGTCCCGAGAGCACGTACAAGATATGATCGGCTCGCTGCGAGAGTTGGAATTGGATCGTCGGGTCGGGCTCGACTCCATAGATGCGATCGATAAAGACATAGTCGGCCGTGTTGCGCCCCATCTGTTTCATCGCGCGATCGGGGTTGCTGGTGAGGCGATGCCCGCCGACGCGTCCGGCTCCCGCGAAAATCTGACGCGTCACCAAAAACGGAATAAGCAAGGGCACCGAGCGGCGCAGCGACCAGACTTCGGGATTCACGGAATAATTTTCGTGACAACCGAACGTATGGCCCCCAAAATGATCGACGCTATTATTATGAAAACTCACTTTGTCGGTCCAGCCCAGCTCATCGACTATATTTTGGATAAGGCGCTGGCCAGCCTTGTCATACGAAATGAGATCGCGAATCGAGCGGCATTCGGGCGTGGCAAACTCCAGATGACTGCCCACGGCGTCAATATAAAGACGGGCGCCATTGACCAAAAATCCCCCGGACTCGGCGGGCTCAAAGTACATATCGCGCGTGTGCTGATCGAGCAAGCCCCAGCGACCATTTTTGAAAGCCGTTTCTTTGATTTTGATCACGACATCTTCGGGAGAGCCCAGGCTTGGGTCACGCACCAAGCAACCGAACTCCGTTTCCGTCCCGACGATGCGTTGCACCATAGTTAGAGCTTTGGCATGTAGCGTGCCATCTCTTCTTTGCTCAAGAGATGAAATTTTCGCTCGCGATGGGTGTGTCGCTCCAAGAGGGCTGCTTCGACATTGGTATTTTCTAGCTCTTCAGCCAGTATTTTTTTCTGGTCGGCTTCGCTGCTGGGCTTGTTCTCATTCTCTTGGCTATGTTTGATGTACCAGCGCCCGGCAGCCCAGGCAAAGAGCGCGGCTTTGAAGGCGTCGTCCACAGACGGATTCTTAAGCTCAGTCAACATTTTTTCTATCTGAAGCCGCGCGCCTTCTGTCCCAGCGATAATCGCGTGTTCGTGCAAGAGCATAAACTCGCCATCAAAGTTGAGCGTATAAAAAAGATCATCGCTTGGAGAATCTTCGACTTGAGCGAAAATGCCCCGGAGCACCAGGGGGATGCGCGAGGGATCGCTAAAAGCGCGTTTTAAGACCGGGCTGATCGCCAGGCCGACGACGCGCTGAATCGAGACGTCTTCGGTGCTGCGCTGAAATCCTTCCGAGTGCGTGAAATCGACCAACACTTGCCGCACTGACTCTAAATCCGACTGTTGCCCTAGCCCCGAAAACGCAAGTTTGTCATAAACCTCGAAAATTTTTCGTTGAGTGCGTCGCACCGTGAGTAATAAAATGCCTTCTTCACAACTGATGCCAACCACGGGGCTGCCCTGACGGAGCCGATCTTCGACATAATCTGCTTTTTGTTGAAGCGTCTGTTGCCAACTATAGGGTGTATAGGCCATAGAGAAAAATTCTTCCTAACGCTCGCGCGTCAACTCTTTTCGTATTTTTTCTAGCTCTTTTTCAGGAATATCGATTACGCCGTCGCTGGTCACGGTTCTCACAATGGGCAGAGCGCTACTCAGCCCTCCTGTCGCGGTGTCGAGCGAGGCTGCAATATCCAATAACAAGAGACTCTCGCGCAACGCCTCTTCGAGTTTCATCTCGCGAAAGAGCCCCTTCGTTCGCACGATGTACTCAAAGGAACCGCGAATGCGTTCCGAGCCAGAGCCGGCAGAGCCGAACTCACGGCTTTCAAAGCGCGCTCCCAAAATATCGTAGAAAAAGATGCGCCCTTCTTTTTTTTTCGCGTCATAGGCGCTCACAATGGGAATAAAGCCTCCGACGCCCTGCATCGCGCCGGGCACGCTCTGGCGCAAGACACGAGAGACTTCGCTCAACTTGCCCTCCAAGCTCATCTCTTGCATCTGGCTGCGGGCGTAGTATTTGAAAGAGTGTCTCAAAAAACGAACGGCCTCCGACGCAGCCGCATAAGAACCCGCAATTGCGATGAGGGTCTCGTCATCGAGCGAGAGAATTTTTTCGGCCTCTTCGTACATAATATAGTTGCTGGCCGTCGCGCGACGATCGGCGACATTCAAGACCCCATCACGGAATTTCACGGCGATGACCGTCGTGCCGTGCACGCCCAATGGCTCTGTGACATGAGCGGGCGCACTAGGAGATTGGCTCAAGCTTTCTTTGTTCAAAAAAGGAACATTATTTTTTTGCAACAAGTCCCAAAAATCGGCGGCAGAACGTTCTAATTTTTCGGGCATCGTATCCTTTGTTTTTGTATTATTCGCTCTCTCTTCTCGTATCGAAATAAGCAACCGTGCCTTATTATTGGTGAGGCTCAACCAAATGAATAAACGCGTGTCACTCGCCGCTGCGCTGACGATAGCGACGCGCGGCGCGAGGATCGACGCGACGCATTTTCTCCAACAACTTGTCGGTGTTCGGACGATTGACGTCGGGCGTGCGCGGCCCTCCCTCGCCCCCCTCATCGGGTTTGCTCCATGGCTCGCTGGGCTTCGTGATACGATCCGGCATGATTAACTCCTTTCTCCCTCTTCCCTTAGTTTCTTTTCCTAACTACTTTTATTCTTAATATTTTCAGAATCTTATTTCTGAATAATTTTAAGCGCCAGTTCCCCGACTGTCGAGCTACCTCTGACATAATCTTTCAGTTCGTCCACTCGGTGACCAAACGCGTTGCGCAAGCTGAGTTCGACAATCTTGTTCTCATGCTTGAGCCAGAGGCGTCCCCAATTGAGCGCTTCGATCGACTCGTTAAATTGTCGCACACAGGCGCCGCGAATGCACGCGCGTGTATCGTCCGGCGCGTTGATCATCGCTTTGGTAATCTCTTGATCTGTGACCAGACGCTCCATCGCGCCTTCTGCTTGCAAGGCATAGAACAAACCTTCGTCGGAGTTAATATTATGATACTCTAAATCCAGACTGATCAGCGCTTCGTCCTGCCAAGAAAGTTTTTCAGATTCTCTGAAGGACTGAAGCAGTTGGTGTTTGGCAACCCAATCGAGCTTGTGCGCGAGCTGGGTAAAATCTCTCTCCAATAGATCGAGCACGCTCTCCCATTCACCCAAGACCCAGTCGGCTTCTTTGTCTTTTCCCGCAAATCGAGCCTGCGCGGCTTCGAGATAAATACGCTGAATCTCGATCGCGCTCATCGTCCGGCCGTCGTCGGTTTCGAGATTCATTGAGTTCTGAAAATGACGCGAAATCTCTTTGATGGCAGCGATGGGGTCACGCAGCGTGATCGTCGGTATCCATCCCTGCTCAAAACTCGCTAAGACCAGCGCCGTCGTCCCGACTTTGAGGGCGGTCGTATATTCGGACATATTCGCATCGCCCACGATGACGTGCAGTCTTCGGTAGAGACGTTGATCGGCATGAGGCTCGTCTCGTGCATTGATCAGCGGACGTCGGTGGAGTGTATCGACGCTGCAAATTTCGGTGAAAAAATCGGCGCGCTGCGAGAGTTGAAACTCAACTCCCTTTACTTTGGGGTCTTCGCAACCGACCTTGCCCGCTCCAGCGAAAATGGGCCGCGTCGCAAAAAACGGGAGGAGCGCCGTGACCAGCCACTCAAAAGGCAGATCGCGCTTCACCAAATAATTTTCGTGCGTCCCGTAGCTCATGCCATGATAATCTGTATTGTTCTTGTAAATAGAAATAGCGCGACCGGATTGACGAGCACGTGCCTGCGCGCAGTGCCAGACAATTCTCTCGCCCGCCTTGTCGTGGGCGACCAGATCGCGCAGCGTTTTGCATTCGGGCGTGCTGTACTCGGGATGCGCGTGATCGTGATAAAGGCGCGCTCCGTTCGCCAGTACATGATCGACATGATCTTCGCGCGACGAGAGATGTTTCCCCGTAGGCCTCTCGTACTTGATATCTTCGGGATTATGGCTGAGCTGCGCTACTCGGAACCCGCGCGCATCCTTGAGCGGATCTTCGTCGCGGTACTCCCACTTATGCTTCACACAAAAGCCCGCATAGCTCTGAACGATAGCACGAGCCTCATCGACGAGATCAGAGACCTCGACCCCGTCCACATAAAGACCGTATTCTGTTTCTAGGCCCAAAAGTCGGTGCATACCTCATCACAACTTTTCAAAACAATCAGACCACCGAATCGAGCCGTCGCTGTTTTTCGCCTTGACGCGAGGGCTTGATCTCGACGACATTTTCGGGTTCATAGTCCAAGAGCTTGAGCCAATCTTCCAAGTGATCGGTTTTTGGGAAAATTTCATTCTCTTTGAATTCGTCTTTGATTGCTTGGTGTATGTCGTCCAAATTGATGCCTTCTTCTGGGCGACTCTTCTCGATCGCGCGGCGAATCGCGAAATCTTTGGCGCGCTCGACGGCTGACATTAAGAGTGCACCGCTCAAAAGATCGCTCCAATACAGTGTCTCGCGGCGACCATTTTGTAATTGCACATCCAAGAAGGCCGTCTCTTTGTTGCGTTCAAATATATGTTGTATGGACTCGGTAACAAGGGCTTGGCGCGCTTTTTCGTGATCGCCTTGCGCCTGCACAAAATCGGGGCTCAGCGGCACGTCTTTGTGCAAATAGATGTGCAAAATATCGGTTGAGGCTTTGCGGTCCGGGCGATTCACTTTGACTTTTCTGTCAATGCGCTCCGGGCGCAAGATGGCCGGGTCAATATAGTCTGGTCTATTTGAAGTCAACAAGACAACCACGTTTTCGAGCGCGACGAGTCCGTCCATCTCGGCAGCAAACTGAGGTACGACCGTATTCGAGATATTCAAGAAACGCCCGGAGCTGCGCACGCGCAAGAGCGCATCGGCCTCGTCAATAAAAATAAAGACGAGATAGCCCTCTTTTGCACGCTCTCGGGCGGCTGCAAAGATTTCACGAACCATGCGCTCCGTCTCGCCCAGCCACATATTTAAGAGTCGAGGGCCGTTGATATACATAAAATACTCTTGCACGTCTTTGCCGAGCTTGTCGGCATAAGAACGCGTCAGATTAAAGGCCGTCGCTTTGCCGATGAGCGTCTTGCCGCAGCCGGGCGGGCCGTAGAGCAAGATGCCCTTGAGTGATTTTTTTCCAAACTTTTTGTAGAGATCGGGATAAAGCAAAGGACGCTCGATCGTATCGCGAATGATGCGAATCGCGTCTTCTTGGCCGCCGATCTTGCTCCAGGGTATCTGCGGAATTTTTTCCAGATAAAAATCTTTTGCCTGTTGTTTTTGAAAGTGCTCGATCGCGACGCGCATCGAGGGTTCTAGGCGCACTTCGTCGCCCTGCTTCAGCAACGTTTTAGTCAAATCCGTCGAGCGCAAGATAATGCGACTTTGGACACCCTGCGCATCGAGGCCGATGCGCAGGCGCTCGTCGGCCAGGATTTCAGTGACTTTCAAAACAGGGCCCTCGGGGTGATAGCCCAGATCGCCGATAATCGCATAGGCTTCGTTTATCTTGACACGGGTGCCTACGCGCAAAGAGCGCCAATCGAGCTTGGGGTCGATATTGGTGTAAAACTCGCTGTCGCCCAGCGCGACGTAGGCAAGGCCCTCTTGCGGCGAGCCAAGATATGTCCCGATGCGGTTCGCCGGTGCAGTCAGCTTGGCATAGACTTGATCGAATTGCGCGATCGCCGAGCGCGCTTCTTGCATTTGGCGTTCGTCAACGACCAACTGATGTTGAAGCAACTCTATCAAATCCCGATTAGGGTCGGTGCGTGGCGTGCGTTTTAGGATTTCATCTAAAATAGCAAGGGCTCGGATTTGCGTATCGCTTGAGGGGAGCGAGATCTTGTTTTGAGGCTCGTCGTTCGGGCGCGCGTTCCTCTTCTCGCGCTCCTTGGGTCGGTCTGCCACGGAAGTCACCTCGTTTGAATGGCGTACGCCAATGCGCACGCGAACGTCCTACGATAACTCTTTGATGAAAGCGACGCAAGTTTGAGAGAAAAAAGCCTGATTTGTTTTTTATTACCGCTGGCAGAAAAAGATAGAGCGCACGATTGTAAACTATCTCAAAGCGCAAGCCATTTGAAATCACATGCTTATGATTCTTCCGTGGCATCCTCTATAATGGCGAGTGTCACCGTAAGGAGGTTGCATGAATTCTCAAACGATTCTCTTTGGCTTGGTTTTGATTGCGACTCTGGTTATAGGCTGGTTTGATAGCTCTGGCATACTCAAACAAGCCCCTGCTCCCGCCAGTGAATCAGCTACCGTTCGATCGACTTCGACTGAAAACAACTCTGCACTCTCCAGCTCACTGAATTCATCGTCGCCGCCTCCTTGCGCGATGACCCTGCCTAACGGGAGCACACCGCCGGGCGAAACGCTTTTTCCAAACCATCATCATGGCAATGGCGCGCTCTGGGCTCTCTTAGGCAGAAATGGCGTCATCGCGATTAGCCCGCGCGATGTCCAGCCCAATGGCACGCTTGAGAGAAAAGCGCCCTGGTGGCGTGGCGTGTTCGGTCAACTGAGAATCGAAGGACGAAGGCTCGATGCACCTGCTCCGCCGCTAGGAGCCTACATTCCTGACGGCTACGGCGAGACGGGCGTTCAGGCCGTTACGCTCTTGTTCCCCAACGAAGGGTGCTGGGAAGTAACGGGAAAAGTCGGCGACGCTTCACTGAGTTTTGTGACCTATGTAATCAAAGTGCCCGATTGCCAAGTGACTTTGCCCAACGGAAATACGCCGCCGGGTGAGAAAGCTGGTCCCGATTTTTATGGCAACGGCAAGCTCTGGACGGGTCTCTGGCCCGAAGGCATTGTCTTAATTGCCAACGAAAATACTGAGTCGGATGGTTCGCTTAGCATGAAATTCTGGTGGTGGCGCGCGACGCCAGGAGCTCTAAACATTGAAGGGCGCCGACTCGATGCAACGGCTGCACCCTTGCAAGCACCTATCCCTCAAGGCTACGATGGCCCTTTTCAAGCGAGCGGGCTCTCATTTCCGACTGAAGGATGCTGGGAAGTGGCGGGGAAAGTCGGCCACGACTCACTCCGCTTTGTCGCGCTGATTGTACGCATTCACTCGTACCCGTGGAGAGCTCCGTAGATGTACACTCCGGCGACTTATTACGTCAAAGACCTTTCGGTCATTGAGCAATTCGTTCGCGAGAATAACTTTGCAACTTTGGTCAGCTCTGACGGAAAAAAACCAATCGCAACGCATATACCCTTAGAATTAGAGCGCCGAGAAAATCACACTTACTTGCAAGGGCATGTCGCGCGCGCTAACCCACAATGGCAGACATTTCGCACTGATTCTGATGTCTTAGCTATTTTCACTGGGCCCCACACGTATATTTCGCCACGCTGGTACAATCATGTGAATGTGCCCACCTGGAACTACATGAGCGCCCATCTCTATGGAAAAACGCGCTTGGTAGAAGATTGTGAAGAAGTGTTCGCGATGCTGAAAAGATTAGTTGACCGCTACGAAGCAAACGCAGCAAATCCACCTTATCAAATGGAAACATTGGCCTCCGAATTTCTGGAGAAAGAGATGCGTGGCATTGTCGCGTTTGAAATCAAGATCGAACACATCGAGGCCAGCTTCAAATTAAGCCAAAACCGCAATTCGCAAGATTTTGAAAACATTATCAAAGAGCTAGAGAATCGGGGCGATGCTGAATCCAAACAAATCGCCCAAGCGATGCGCGAACATCAGCCGCATTGGCAAAAATAAAACAATGAAACCCCAACAGCCTCTTTTACAGACACAGCGCTTGCAGATGCGAGCCTTTACACCAAGCGATGCTTTCGCGTTAGTTGGGATTGCAAACGATCGCGCCATAGCCGACACAACGATCTCGGTGCCCCATCCCTACACTCTAGACTACGCTCAAACGTGGATTACCCAATGCAACCAAGAGTGGGAAGAGGGGCAATCTGCACCATTCGCTCTTGAACTGAAAGATGAAAAGAAGGTGATCGGCATGAATGCCTTACGGCACATTGATCGGGAGCACGCTCAGGCTGAACTCGCCTGCTGGGTTAGCAAGAATTGGTGGGGTCAGGGCTTTGCCACCGAAGCAGGCGAAGCGATGATCAGGTTCGGCTTTGAAACGCTCAATTTAAATCGCATTTATGCTTTCTATATGGCACGCAATCCCGCTTCAGGCAAAGTACTCACCCGTATCGGATTGAAACAGGAAGGCATTTTGCGACAACGGGTGCGCAAGTGGGGCATTTTCGAAGACGTGGTTGCTTTAGCGATTCTCAAAGAAGATTGGGAAAATAATTCTCAATAACTCTTCTAAACTATCGTTCCAAGCACATCAGTATTTTATCCGGCGTAAGACGAGAGCCGGGGTTACAATTCATCAACTCTTGGAGTCGATTAATTCTCTTGGCATAGGCGAGCGCAGCCCCAGCAGCATCAAGACGCACGGCGATATTTTCAGAACGCATCGCGCCGTGTAAGGGCGCTAGAGCGCGAACATCTCCGCGCTGGGAGAGGACAAAATTCCCAGCGGCGCGCACACGACGATCGCGGTCGTTGATCACCGGCGCGAAGAGCGCGAGGTCTTCCAAACTCGCGCAGATGGAAAACCCTTCGAGGGCCGCGCGACGCACAAAACTATCATTCGCGCTCACGGATTGTGCGAACCTATCTCTAGCAAAACAGCCTTGTGTGTTTGATAAAGAAGAGAGCGCGAGCGCTCTGACGAATGGGCTTTGATCATTCAATAAGAGCCTATACATTTCGGGCTGCACCCGGCCAATCTCATTCAGAGTGCGCACGAGACTCTGCTCGGCAAACAGAAACAAGAACGGGAGTGAATCTCTTACAGCTCCGAGGGTTGTGCTCAGCAATTGTAGAGCCAGAGCACCTTGTCCGAGCTTGGCTAAAGTCACCAGTATCTCTAGGGCCAAGGAACTGCATAGGTTCGGATCGCAATTTTGCAAATAACCGCTCTGCAAGAAATTTAGCACAGCTTGCGTGGCTTGCGGCCCTCCTACTCGTGTCAATGCTTGGAGTGCGGCGTGTCTCACCAACGGAGATCGATCACTCTGCAAAGATTGACTGAGTGCTTGAATAGCCAAAACACCAAACGAAGCCAGTGCTGATGCTGCACTTAGGCGTACCTCATCCACACGCGCTTCTTTAAGCGTTTTGCTCAAAGGTGCAATTGCCCGCGCATCGCCCAGGCGCCCCAACGCGCCGGCAGCCGCCAGTTGCAACGCTTCGAGATCGCTCTCGAGCACAGCAATGAGATCGAGCACGCTCTCTTTTACGTTGAGAATCCCCAAGCCAAATGCAGCCGCCCCGCGCACAAAGGGATCTTCCGTTGTATCGTTTAAAGTCGCTTTGAGCAAGAGAATCGCACTCGTTGTTTTCATTTGGGCAAGCGCTTTGAGCATCGCTGCTCGTTCGACTACGTTGTATGTCTCCCGATCGGAGAAAGCATTGATAAACGCTTCTCTTGCCAATTCCCACAGCGATAAGGGAAATTGCTGAAGGTTCGTCACGTCTTGCAACGAGACAGCCGCTGCGGCGAGCGTCGAGGGCGCAGTGAATAATTTTTCGATCGTGCGCTCTTCTGCCAAACTCCACAGCACGAGCGCAACTCCCGACGCCCATCGAATGCTGGCAATCTCATCATCCAGAGCAGCTTGTCTTAAGGCCGGAGCGGCTTCGGCGCTGCGAAACTTGGAGAGCCCTTCGGCAGCGGCGCGGCGCACAAAAGGCGCTTCATCGTGCAAGAGCGCTTGCGAAATCAAACCGACGGCATCGCGATCTCCGTTTCGCACCAGGGCACTGACTGCGCTTAAGCGATCCCCTGGCCCCCCCTCGCGCAAAATCACTTCAAATACAGCGAGCGCGTCTTGCTTGAGCCCTTGCACTTCTTGTGCGCTTGGGAAAGTGCCCCCCTGAGCCCAAGCGAGAGAAACATTCAGTGCAAAAAAGAGAAGTGCAAATTTGAAGATGTGCTTCCCTCGTCTTCTGAAATTAATGAGAGAAGAGAAGCCCTGATGCGAACGATTCATAACTCCCTACTTACCCAGTTTATTGGGGTCAAAGAAGTCGTCTGGAAAATTTTTGGCCTCGGTCTTGGTGATATCGAAAAGCGTCTTGTTGACCTTGATAAGTTGATTCTCAATGAGCTGTTTCTTCACATACGAGTCTTTGTTTACCTCGGCATATTCTTGGTAGGTCGTATCGTTGAGCGGGTCGCCGCTGAGAGCGAAAACGCGCGACTTGATCGGCCTCAAGGTGGTTGCATCGGCAGTGACCATGGCCGATTGGAACGAGACGCTCTTATCGTTGGCAATCAAATCGACTTCAAGGGCAGATTTTCCAGCGACTGTGACGTTGCGCCGCGCTTTGACTTTGTAATCTTTCTTAAACTCAATGCCAACCGTCTCGATGACGCTCGCGTCGCCAAAGACTTGCTGGCGGCCGCTTATTTTTAATGGCGAAGCCAGTCCCGGCTGGTAGAAAAAAGTTCCCTGGGGCGTATTCAAATAAACTTGGCCTTTCATGTCTTCAGGAGACAAGAATTCAACTCGAGAATAACGTTCGTTCTTGATCTCTTTAATAAAAACTTGGACTGTTGCTTTCTTGCTGCCATCCGGGCGATCAGCGACCGAATCCACTACGATCGAGAACGAAGTAGCCTCTACAAAACGAGCCTTGTCGAACGCATCCAAGAGTTGATCATCGGTGGGATTGTTCTGAGCAACCGAACTGACACCCCCAACTGTCAAGGCCAGCAATACCAAAAGTGCGAATTTATTGAACTTCATCGTTTTCTCCTCCCGAAATTCGGTACATATACACTTTTACAATGTATAGGTTTAAACGTAACTCAAGGCTTTCACGATATTCAGGCGCGATGTCTTCCAGGCCGGATAAAGTGTGCCCAGCGTCGTCGAAATCAGCGCGACGACAAAGGGCGCTGTAGCGACAGAAAAGCCGATCGCGATATCCATGGGTACAGGCTCGATGGCTCCAGGCGGCAGCCAGCCAAATTGAGAGCTATTAATTAATGCCGCCAAGCCGACGCCCGCCAAGACGCCCATCGCTCCACCCAACACGCCGATCACCATGCCTTCCATCATAAAAATAGAAAAAATTTGACGGCGCTTCGTGCCGATCGCGCGAATCGTTCCCACTTCACGAGTGCGCTCTAGAAAAGACATCGTCAACACTTCGAGCACGCTGAATAAGACGAGAATGAAGACGCCTATCTGGCTAAAACCCGAAAAAACGCCCCAGAACGCTTTGACCGAGTCATAGAAAGCCGCCAACTTTTGCCACGGTTTGACTTGGAGCTTGATGCCCTCGGTATCCAGTTTTTTCTGTAAATCTTGAGTGAAACTCTCGGCTTCATCCAAGTCTCGCAATTGAATCAAAATCTTCTCGGCGCCTTGCGTCTTGAGCAATTTTTGCGCGAACGAAAGAGGCACAAAGCCAAGCTGGCCCTCTTGCGCCAGACTATTGTACTTGAAGACCCCAGAGATCGTCGCGCTGAGGGCATTAAAAGTGCCGTTTGCTGTGCCAGTGGCGATGCTAACGATCTCTCCAGGTTTTACGTTCAACGTCTCTGCTAGTTTTCGCCCCAGAATGATTTGTGGCTTCCCGTCATCCGTTAAGGCTTTTCCGTCTGTAACATAATCGGCGTAATCTTCGATTCTGTTGCCCGGGATCAAGCCGCGGCTGACGAGCAACGTACTGCCCTTCTCGTTGCCAACGAGCCCGGCGAACCCGATCTGAACTGTATGACTCAAGACTCGCGTATCGCCCTGCAAAATTGCTTCGATGCGCTTCGCGGTATCGGGAGGAATAAGAAATTCATAGCCCTTGGCTGAGTTATCCCAAAAACGCGGGTCGGCCACTTGAGCCGCACCAATCTCCCCAACCAGCTCAGCCTTGATGGAGCGAATACTGGCGGCAACGAAGCCAATCACTAAGAACATGATGGCTACGCCGAGCGTGATCACACCCAAACTAAAAGCCGTCCGTCGTTTGTTTCTAAAAACGTTCCGGATCGCAATCTTGATAAACATAGAAATCTCCTAGGATGTACGCAGAGCGTCCACAATCGTGAGGCGTGCCGAGTGAGAGACGGGGTAGAGCGAAGAAAGAATCGTCGCAATGGCCGTCACAACAAAGGGCATCCAGGCATTGCCCAGCGTCGTGCTGAGCCGGACCGGAACGGGCGCGATGGCTCCCGGCGGCGTCCAGCCGATGCCCAGTGAATTGAACCCTTGCGCCAGCGCCCATCCGAGTACAATTCCGGCAAGACTCCCCAATACACCCAACATCACACTTTCCGCGAAGAACATCGAGAAGACCTGAGATTGCCTCGTGCCAATCGCTCTAATCGTTCCGACTTCACGAGTTCTTTCCAAGAAAGCCAGCGTCAAGACTTGCATCACGATGAAGAAGACGAGCGCAGAGACAGAGATCATCAAGAAACCGAAGAGCGCATTGAAAAAGCCCTTGATCTGGCGATAGAACTCGGCCAATTGTTCCCAGGTACGCACTTCGAGCTCCAGCCCGGCGGCGCGCATCTTCTCTTGGACTTCAGTGGCAATGCGCTCTGAGTGATCCAAGGTGTCTACTTTAATAATCAATTTGGCAACGCCCTCGGTATTCATCAAGAGCTTGCCATACTCGAGCGGCAAGAAGACGAGCTGGCCTTCGGCGATCTCATTGTTCAGACTGAAAACGCCCTTGACTTGAAGCGTGCCAACGTTATAAGCCCCATCGACGGTCGTCATCGTGACTGTAAAAAAGTCACCCGTCTTCAATTGAAGCTCTTTGGCCAAAGTGCGCCCAATCAAGACCTTCCCTGTGTCGGTCGGATCGAGACCTTTCCCATTCCATTCCGGATGCTCTTTGTAATCGGTCAAGACAATATCATTGTAGTCCAGGGCTTTGTTGGCGGGCACCAGTGCCGTCGAGCGGAGTACCTTGGTTTTGGTCCCCGTGGTAGCCAGCCCAGAAAAAGTTAATTGCTGAGTGTAGTCCGTGACGCCCTCTTGCTTGTCCAAAATATCGGTGACTTTTTTGAGTGTCTCAGGCTGAATGAGATAGGCAAATTTTTCAGTTTTCTCGTTCCATAATAAGGGAGAAGCTATCTGAAAATTGCCAAACTGACGCACCGTGCCTTGACGAATGTTGTAGAGCGTAAAGTCCACATAACCGAGCATAGCATAAATCATCGCTGTGCCGAGCGCGATAATCGCTAATCCCAATAAAGTACGACGACGATTGCGAAAGAGATTACGAAGCGGTATGTGCCACAACATGATTCGTCTCCTCAGTGAGTTGCCCGTCGCGAATTTTCACAGTGCGCTCAGCGTATTGCGTCACAACGGGATCGTGCGTGACAACTAAGAAAGCAACTTTGTGATCTTCATTCAGTCGCCTCATAATCACCATGACTTGTTTGCCCGTTTCTGAATCTAGATTCGCTGTTGGTTCATCGGCCAAGACAATTTTCGGATCGGTGACGAGCGCTCGCGCGATTGCGACGCGCTGGCGCTGACCGCCGGAGAGCTCGTCGGGGCGGCGCTTGATCAAATCTTTCAGACCTACTTCTTCAAGTAACCCCATTACTTTTTGCTTGCGCTCTGAAGCGCTGACGCCGAGCAAGAGCAAGGGATATTCGACGTTCTCATAGGCCGAGAGCACCGGGATCAAATTGAATGATTGAAAGACAAGGCCGATCTTGCGCTTGCGCAGCTCGGCGAGCTGACTCTCGGTGAGCTTGCTGGTGGCTTGGCCCTCGATAAAGACTTCTCCCGTCGTAGGCCGATCGATGCACGCTATTAAATTTAGAAAAGTGCTCTTGCCGCTGCCTGAGGGGCCGTTAATCACAATAAAATCTCCCGCGTTGGCCTGAAAATCCACGCCGCGCAAGGCCGGTATTTTTTCTTGCCCCACTTGGTACATTTTGCTGAGCTGCTGCGTCTGCAAGATCATGGTGCCTCCTGTACTCGTCTTGAGTCCTTTTTAGCTACACAATATTACGCTTTCTTCTTTTTGCTCTTTGTGCTCGGTTTGGTTTCTAATTCTTCGATAATTTCGGAACACCATTCGTTCGTCGCTTGAGCGATCTTGATTCCTAATCTTAAGGTCGCCCTAGCATAGGTTAGATGCTCTTTTATCAGGGCAGGTTCAAACTGACTCACTTCAGGGATCTCGCCGCGTTCCCGCATCTCGTGGGCTAATTTTATGAAGCCTTCTTCGCTTAATCTTTCATACGCTCCGAGTCGCTGATGAATCCCTAGTTGATAGCTTTTCAGGTGGGTTATGATTTCTTCTTTGCTCACCAGTGCGCCGAAAAAAACTTTCACCAGAAGGGGATTGCGAATCGTGGGCATGTCTTTGATCGGATCGCGCAGCCAGCGAAGCAATTCTTCTCGACCCTTCTCAGCAATAAAATAGATATGGCGAGGAGGCTTTCCTGCTTGCGGTTCTACTTTCACGGTCGCCAGCCCTTCGTTCTTGATCTCGTCCAACGAGCGATAGATTTGGCTGAGATCGGCATTCCAAAAGTGCTGTACCGAATTTTCAAAAACGCCCTTCAATTCATATCCTGTGGCCGGGCAGATGGAGAGAAAACCCAAGAGCGCATGTTTTAGCGACATAATTCACCTTCTGATATGACATATATATGATTTTGCATATATGTGTGTTAGCATAGCATAGTTAGAAAACTTTGTCAAGCCCCCTGTTATAGGCTCTGGTTGTGGGAAAATGATGGATGTAGAGCAGAGAAACTAGTGATCGGATAAATTTCCCCAGTCTTTTGCGGTCATCCGATAGAGCACATGAGGAAGGTTGGCGTGTGTGATCTCGCGCTCATAAGTGAAGCTGGCTTTCTGCATCACGCGCTGAGAAGCAAGATTCGTAGTCAATGTGAAGCAAACGATGTTGGACAAATTGAGTTGCTCAAAGCCTATTTTTAGGCTTGCTTGAGCGATCTCCGTTGCCAGGCCCTGGCCCCAGGAATCGGACATGAATGCATAAGCCAGCTCAATTTCTTCGGCTCCGGCAACGACGATATGACGAAGCCCGCCGCGCCCTGCAAATATCCCACTCGTTCTGCTCCGAAAGATCCATAGCCCGAAGCTATGCTGATTCCAATGTGCGATCGTTTTCTGAAGAAACTCACGCGTCCAGGCTTCGTCCATGCGAACGCCGCCGAGCGTGGCCATGACTCTTTCGTCGCGATGCATCCGAAGCAACTCGTCAAAATGCACTTCGGTGATACGTTCGGCGTGAAGGCGCGGGGTTTGAAAAGATGCGACGTAAAACATAAAGCTTTCTTAGGCCTGCCATTCGAAAGTCGTTAGACGATTTCCATTAACCTGATAGTACTGAACTCGCTGATGACTAGCTCGTACGACTTTTCCCATACGAGCTGCTTTGGTTCTGAATTTTGGCAGTAGAAACAACCGTCTTAACAACCCCGATATTTCGTATAACCGATTGTTTGGCAAAGAGATACAAATAATGCAGTAGTTTTGATGAGCGAGTACTTTTTGCCAAAAATCGGATACATTGTTAGTAACAAAGGTTGCTTCATTCGCTTGTTGTAGCAAAGTAGGAATAACCTCATCTTGAATGAGTGTGCCCGGACGAAGCATTGTAATGGAAACAACTTGACCACGATACCAAGTAGCTACACTCTTCATTAAGCTTTGTTGGTGGATATTTTCATCGAAGACAATCATGCCCGTTCAGGCGACAGCGACGGACCTGATAAACGCTTGTTTAGCTAACCCAACTGCTTCAACGATGGCTTCACGGGTCAAGTGACTTTGAGAGTATTCATAGATCAGTTGGTCTACAGTCCACCCAGCTGCTAATAAATCAAGAATGACAGAAGCTTCTAGGCGAGTGTACTTAAAGGTCGGTCGGCCACCGCACACACCCGGTGCGGCAACAATATGCTTGCCCAATGGATAATACTCATAGGACTTGCCGACGACGACTTCGTGCACTAACTTCTTGGTTGTTTTGGCCATATTGAATCTGTTTTATGGTAACTCAATTGACAAGAATGTACAAGACGCCCACATTTGTTCTTTCAATTTGTTTTACGTGTTCTTAGAATGTATTCTACACAGTCTTTTACGGCTTTTAGTGTCCCCTGCGGGGATGGTCGAAACCCCTCGCCTTCAGGCGAAGAGAAGTTTGTGGTAATATGGTCGCGTGCGAAAGTATCGCCTGGGAGCGCACACGAAGCACGATCTGAAGGTTCACTT
>Ga0247727_10009795_pt1 | contig 17179 bp, 16 predicted proteins | sample WisWelCaveWW1625_FD_202498 | JGI IMG/M metagenome (GOLD analysis project Ga0247727, IMG submission 202498) | Biofilm microbial communities from Wishing Well Cave, Virginia, United States - WW16-25 | ecosystem: Environmental > Aquatic > Deep subsurface > Groundwater > Cave microbial mat | place...
TCCACGCTCCGGAGGACCGTGGAGGCCATGGGCGGGAATCTGTCCCTTGTGGCCAAGTTCCCCGACCGTGAGCCGGTTGTTCTATCCGGCATTGCCGAAGACGCTCGGGGGCCGAAGCCCACAAGTCGAAGACACGCGCTCGCTTAACTTGTACTACGGTTGGGCGGGGAGTTTGGATTTCTGGCGGGGCGAGAGGAAGTAGAGGCCGGCTAGGGCCAGGGCGGCGGCGATCCACTGGTGCTGGTGAGGGGGCCGCCCCAGCGGAAGGGGCGGTCGAGGGGGTCGCGGAGTCGGAGGGGATTCCCTCATCTGCCAGTGCCTGGCGAAGATGGTCTTGAAATCGTTCTCGGCGGCGAGTACCTGCAGCGCGACAGCGCCTAAAAGCGCCAGGGTTCGCCTGATAATCCCTCCGGGCTATGAATTCAGCTTGACCGGGATTTGCGTTGGCTTCCCGGTCGATTGGAGTATACACGCGACTCCGAGCTGTCGAGCATGCTCGGCACACAACAGCAGATCCCTCGCCTGCGCTCGGGATGACGGCTGCCGGCCCCATTCGACTTATTCGGCGAGTCAGAAAGCGCGGCGCGGGGCTGGAGCTGCGCAGCAGTCGGCGGGGCAGACATCGTGGCTCGAACCCAGTTCCCCCAACGCCCGGGGCGGCAGTTGGCCCATCCGCTCCAGGATCAGCTCCCGGATCATGGCGATGAACCGGGGGTGCTCGCCGGCCGTAGCCGCCCGGACCATGTTCACCCCAAGGTCCTCGCAGACGGCGCGGGCCTGGATGTCCAGATCGTAGACCACTTCCAGGTGGTCGGAGAGGAAACCGATCGGAACGATGACGGCATCGCGCGGCCGGGCCTCCCTCAGGTAATCGCAGATGTCGGGCTCGAGCCAGGGCTGCTGCGGCGGCCCGCTGCGGCTTTGGTACACCAGCCGGAACTGGCGGCGCCCGACGGCCTCGCTGACCAGTCGCGAGGCCTCGGCCAGTTGCGCCTGGTAACGGCAGTTCTCGGCCATCGCGACCGGGATGCTGTGAGCCGTGAAGATCAACTCGGCGGCGTCGCGGCCTCCGGCGGGGATGACATCGAGAGCCTCGGCGGCGCGTTGCGTCATGGCCTCGATGAAGCCGGGATGGTTGTAGAAAACCCGCAGCTTCGCCACCTCGGGAGCCCCCGGCCCGGCCTCCTGCCGCGCCCGCTCTATATCTTCCAAATACTGGCGGCAGCCGGAGTAGGAGCTGAACGCCGAGGTCATGAAAGCCAGCGCCCGGCCGATCCCGTCGGTCTTCATTTGGCGCAGGGCGTCGGCCAGCATGGGGCGCCAGTTGCGGTTGCCCCAGTAGACAGGCAGCCGCGGGCCTTCGGCCCCCAGCAGCGACTGGAGCGCCCGGATCAGCGAACGGACCTGGTCGTTGATGGGGCTGCGGCCGCCGAACTGCTCATAGTGCGCGGCCACCTCCAGCATCCGTTGGCGCGGCACGTTGCGGCCCCGCAGGACGTTCTCCAGAAACGGCATCACGTCCGCGGGCTTCTCCGGCCCCCCGAAGGAAACCACCAGCAAGGCGTCGTAGACCGGCATGGTCATTCCCGAAAAGTATGACACGTCCGCGCGATTGTCATCCCGCTGTCATCCCGAGCGCAGCGAGGGATCTGCTGTTACGTCGGGGCGAAAAGCAGATCCCTCGCTACGCTCGGGATGACACCGGCTGCGCTCGGGATGACACCGGCTGCGCTCGGGATGACACCGGCTACGCTCGGGATGACACCGGGATGACAGAATGCCTGTGCTACTTGACGGCAGCAGCCCGAAGAGGTACAGTCCGAAAATGCTGCCGTCCTCACGCCTTGGCATCTCACGGCGCCGGTTTCTGCTGGGCGCCGCCGGCGGCCTGGCGGCTTCCGCCGCCGAGGCCATCATCGACATCCACCAGCACGTCCCTTACTCGGGCCGCACCGGCGAGGAGCTGGTGGCCCACCAGCGCACCATGGGAATTACCAGGACGATCCTGCTGCCGGCCGGCTCCCAGTTCGGCCTGGCGGCCGGGGCCGGCGGCAACCAGGTGGTCGTCGAGCTGGCGCGCCGTCATCCGGGCGAGTTTGTCTTCTTCGCCAACGAGGTTCCCGACCTTGCCGGCGCCCGCCAGGAGATCGAGAAATACCTGAAGCTGGGGGCCATCGGCATCGGCGAGCAGAAGTTCCAGCTCCCCTGCGACTCCAAACCCATGGAGATGGTCGCCGCGATCGCCGCCGAGTTCCGCGTCCCCCTCCTGATGCATTTCCAGCACGGCGTCTACAACACCGGCATCGAGCGCTTCCACAAGATGCTCGAGCGGTACCCCAAGGTGAGTTTCCTCGGCCACGCCCAGACCTGGTGGGGCAACATCGACCGCAACCATGACCAGGCGGTGATGTATCCCAAGACCAAGGTCACGACGGGCGGCATCACCGACCGGCTGCTGACCGATTACCCCAACATGTACGGAGATCTCTCGGCCGGCTCGGGGCTCAACTCCCTGCTGCGCGACGAGGAGCAGGCCCGCGGGTTTCTGGAACGTCATCAGAACAAGCTGCTCTACGGCAGCGATTGCAGCGACCGCTTCGGCGAGGGCGACGGCTGCTCGGGATCCAAATGCATCGCGGCGGTCCGGCGGCTGGCCTCGCCGGCGGTGGCGCGGAAGATCTTTTCCGAGAATGCCAGGAGGGTGCTCAAGATATGAACAGGACATTCTTTGCCGTCGGTCTGCTGCTGCTGGCCTCCGCGCCGGCCCAGAGGCCGGCCAAACAGTTCCTGAATCCGGAAGGCGTTCCCAAGCCCACTGGTTATACCCAGGTGGTGACTTCGCGGCCGGGTCGGATGGTGTTCCTCTCGGGGCAGGGCGGCTCGGCGGGCGGGCAGATGCCGGCAGACTTTGCCTCCCAGGCCAAGAACACCTTTGAGCACATCGGTCGCTGCCTGGCGGCGGCCGGGGCCCGCTTCGAGGACATCGTCAAGATCAACTACTACGTCACGGACCTGAAGAACACCACCGAGCTGCGGCGGATCCGGGCGCAGTACCTGAACCAGTCGGCGCCGCCGGCCTCGACCCTGGTGCAGGCCGGCCTGGGAGGGGCGCTGCTGCTGGAGGTGGAGGTCATTGCCATTGTGGCGGAATAGCCTGATGGCGGCGGCGCTGGTTCCAGCCCTGTGCCTGGCCCAGCGGATCAGCGGACGGGTGCTGGACCCCAGCGGAGCGCCCATCGCCGCCGCCGGGGTAGAGGCCCAGCGGGTGGACACCGGCCTGCTCCGAACTGCTCAAACTGACCTCCGCGGCGAGTATGGCTTCCCTGCCCTGCCGGCGGGCGACTACACCGTCACGGCCTCCCACAGCGGGTTCCAGCCCGGCCGGCGGCGGTTGCGCCTGGAGCTGGGCCGCCACTTGCAGGCCGACGTTCGGCTGGAGCTGGACGTGGCGCGGGCCAAAGTGGAGGTCGCCGACTCGACGCCCCTGATCGATCCCCGCAACGCCGCCCTGGGCAGCGTGATCAGCCGCGAGAGAATCGCGGAGCTGCCCCTGAACGGCCGCGAGTTCCTCTCGCTGGCGCTGCTGGCGGCCGGGGCGCATCCGGCGGCGCCGGGCTCGGAACTCTCGCGGCAGAACAACAGCGGCCTGCACCTGAACGGGGCTCGCGAAACGGCCAACAATTTCCTGCTCGACGGGGTGGACAACAACGACCTGTTCATCAACCGGATCGTGGTGAGCCCGCCGCTGGACGGGGTGCGGGAGTTTCGCCTCCACTCCGCCAACTACCAGGCCGAGTACGGCCGCTCCGGCGGCGCCCAGGTGAACGTCATCACCCAAGGCGGATCCAACCGGCTGCACGGCGCTATCTACGAATACCTGCGGAACGCCGCCCTCGACGCCCGCAACTTCTTCGACGACCCGGAGCGGAGCATCCCCCAGTTCCAGCGGCACCAGTTCGGCGGGAACTCCGGCGGGCCGCTCGCCCGGGAGCGAACCTTCTATTTCGTGGGCTACGAGGGAACGCGGCTCCGCCAGGGAGTGACGCGCACGGCCCGGGTTCCCACGCCGGCCGAGAAAAACGGCGACTTCTCGGCTTCCCCGGAGATGATCGTCGATCCCTTCACCCAGCGGCCCTTCGCCGGCAACCGCCTCCCGCGCGAGCGCCTGGACGCCATCGGCGCGGCGCTGGCCGCCTACTGGCCGGATCCCAACCGCGCCGATCCGGCCCAGAACCTGGTGGCGGCGCCGGTGGCCACCGGCCGCGCCGACCAGACCTGGGGGCGCCTGGATCACTATTTCTCCAGCCGCGACACCCTGTACACCCGCTACAACTTCAGCCATGACCGCAGCCTGGCCCCGTTCAACGAGGGCAACACCAACATTCCGGGCTTCGGCAGCTTCGTGATCAACCGCGGCCAGAACATCGCGGTTTCCCAGACGCATGTATCCAGCGCCGCCACGGTGTGGGAAGGCCGGTTCGGCTTCAACCGGCTGCGGCGCGAGGTGTTGCAGCAGAACATCGGCAACGACGTCGGAGGCCGCCTGGGTATTCCCGGCCTGGCGACCCGGCACGTCGACACCGGGTTCCCGGCGATCGTGGTGCCGGGCTACGATTCGCTCGCGGACAACATCGCGCTGCCGATTGTCCGTCGCGACAGTACCTATCAGGCCCTCGGCAGCGTCACCCACGCTCGCGGCGCTCACACCTTGAAAGCCGGAGTGGAGTACCGGCGCTTTTCGCTCGACGGCATCAACGACGCCTTCGCCCGCGGCCAGTTCACCTTCCGCGGAACCTTTACCCGGCACCCGGTGGGGGACCTGCTGCTGGGCCTGCCGACGCTGACGCTGCGCACCATCATCGACAATCCCCAGGCGCTCCGGGCCTGGGCCTGGAACGGCTACTTCCAGGATGACTGGAGAGTGGCGCCCCGCCTGACCCTGAACCTGGGTCTGCGCTACGAGTGGAATTCCCCGCCCGTCGACGCCCGCGATCGCTTCACGGTCTTTGACCTGGCCTCGCGCAGGCTGGTGGCGCCCGGAACCGCTGGCACGCCGCGGGCCGGCTTTGCCTCCGACAACAACAACTTCGCGCCCCGCTTCGGCGCCAGTTGGATGATCGACGGCGCCGGGCGCAGGGTGCTCCACGCCGGCTATGGGGTCTTCTACGACACCACGATCCTGGAGGCCAATTCCGGCCTCTACTTCAACCCGCCGTACTTCGAGCTGAGTCTGTTTTTTCCGTCCGCCCAGCGGTTGCTGACGCTGCGGGATCCGTTTCCGGCGGGCGGCGGGATCCGGCCGGCGGCCTCCCTCAACACCATCCAGCCTGACTACCGCACCGCCTACGCGCAGCACTGGAACGTCGCCGTGGAGCAGGAACTATGGCGGCGCGTGGTAGTGCGGGCGGCCTACGCGGGATCCAAGGGAACCAAGCTGCTGCGGCGCCGCGACATCAACCAGCCGGGGCCCCGGCCGGGCATGGTGAATGCCAACCGGCCGATTCCGGGTTTCGGCGCCATCACGTTTTTCGAATCCGGTTCCAGCTCGACGTTTCACTCCGGCCAACTGAGCGTCGAGCGGCGTTTCCGACCGGGAGTGACCTTCTCGGCCGCCTACACTTTCGCCAAGTCGCTGGACGACATGTCGGAGCTGCTGGCGTCGAGTGGGGACTCCAGCTTCCCCCAGAATAGCCATGACTTGAGGAGCGAGCGCGGGCGGTCGAACTTTGACATCCGGCGCCGGCTGGTTTTCTACGCCAGCTACGATCTGCCGCTGGGGCGCTCGCGGCTGGCCCGCGGGTGGCAGGCGCATGCCATCGGAGCCGTGCAGTCGGGCCCGCCGCTGACCCCGGCGCTGAGCTTCGACAACAGCAACACCGGCAACACCGGAGGCATCTTCGGCTCCGACCGGCCCAACCTGGCCGGCGACTGGCGGACCGGCCCGCGGCGTCCCGAGCGATGGTTCAACACCGCCGCCTTCGTCACACCGCCGGCGTTGCGCTTCGGCGACGCCGGGCGGAACATCGTGACCGGGCCGGGACTGGCAAACCTGGACCTGGCGCTGGTGAAATCCACGAGCCTCTCCGAGCGGCTGGGCCTGGAGTGGCGCGGGGAGGTTTTCAATCTCCTAAACCACCCCAACTTCGACCTGCCGAGGCGGTTCTCGGACCTGGCGACCTTCGGCCGGGTGACCTCGGCGGGTTCCTCGAGGCAGATCCAGTTCAGTGTGCGGGTGAGGCGCTGATTCACCGCCGAGGCGCAGAGAGCGCAGAGCCGCGCCGAGAAAATAAAGGAAACCCTGCGGCCCTCGGCGTTCTCAGCGCCTCGGCGGTGAGAGGCGGCCGGGGTCTAGGTGACAGCGGGCGCGGCGCCCCCGCCCGATCCATGCTTCCCCTCCTGCTGGCGGATCCAGCCTCCGACCAGCGACCCGACGTGGTTCAGCTCCCGCGTGGCGTGCTCGAGCTGCGGCAGGCTTAGAAACCGCATTTCACCCCACCTGCTGCTTGTCCACTCCCACACGTTCCCCGCCATGTCCTCGCAGCCATGGGCGAACGGCCGGCCGCTCCGTATCGACCCACGTGCGTCGTCTCCCCTATTTCGCCTTCCCGCGTATTGCACCGGTCTCTCGAAAACTCCTCGCCCCAGGGATACCGCCGTCCATCGATCCCCCACGCCGCCTTCTCCCACTCCTCCTCGGCCGGCAATCGCTTCTTCGCCCGTGTGGCGAACGCGTTCGCGCCATGCCAGCTCACCGGTTGCTGAAGGGAGTGGTTGTGGACGAACTGCATGGGGCTCCACTGGCAGGCCGCCCCTGAAGGCATGGATAGGCCACTGCTGCCACTTGATCTATGCCATGGTTCTGTGGCATAATAATGGATACGAGGCTGCCATGAAGAACTTCCATCTCCCTCTCCCGGAAGGAACCTACGAGGAACTCCGCGCCGAGGCGGAGCGAGCGCAACGGCCCGCCACGACGGTGGCCAGGGAGGCGATATCGAGCTGGCTTCGAGCCAGAAAGAAGGCGGCAAGGCGCCAGGCGGTAAGGGAGTACGCCGCCCGCATGGCCGGTACCCGGTTCGACCTGGATCCCATTCTGGAAGCGGCTGCGATGGAAGAGTTGATGAGGACGGACCAGGAGGCGAAATGAAGCGTGGCGACCTCTATTGGGCCGACTTAGCGCCGCGTTCGGGATCAGAACAGACCGGGCGGCGGCCGGTGATTCTGGTGTCCAGTGACGGCTTCAACCAATCACCCGGATGGAGGTCCGTGATCGTCGTTCCAGTCTCGACATCCGTCGCCCCATCCAGGCGCGGTCCCACCGTAGTCGAAATCCCGGGCGGAATAGCGGGTCTTGCCAAGGCCAGTGTCGCCGTGTGCCACCAGGTTACGACCCTGGATCGAGCGAAGCTGAGCAAACGGATCGGGTTGTTGCCGCCAGACCTCGTGGAAAACCTCGAGGACGGTCTGAAGGCCGCTCTGGATTTGGACTGAGGCGGAACCTGTCCCAGAACGGCGGCCGCCGGTGGGTCACTTCAGCGTGCAGCGGCGAGCTTCAGCTCGCCGAAGGCTGCGGGTGAAACCACGCAGCGTGGGCTGAAGCCCACGCCGGCACGCTGAAGCGTGCGCCACCTCGCCTCACATCCCAGCAAACTCCCCAAAACGGTTATGCACACGGTTCCTCGAGGCAGATCCAGTTCAGTGTGCGGGTGAGGTACTATTGAGTTTCAGCGTGCCGGCGCCCGCTCCAGGACAGGCAAGAATGCCTGTGTTACCGGGCCCCACCAGGTGCCGCAAGAGCCTGCGGCTCACACCCAGGCGGTCCGGGCCGCTCTCTAACCGCTCGGCCAGGCCTGCCAGCACCTCCATCTGCTCGCGCTGGTAGAGGGCCTCGCCGCGCAAGCCGTCGGCCGGAGCGCGCTCGGCCAGCGCCATGCATTGCCGAATGGCGGCCGTCTGCACCGCCACTCGCTCGGGCCAACCGTCCTCCAGCCCCTCCAGCAGATCCTGTGCCGCCCGGCGCGATAGTTGGAAAAGCCTTGCCTGGTCCATAGCCTTCTTATCGGTCCCGCCAAACAGCCTGGAAGAATCTTTTGGCGGGGCCGATACGGATACTGGGAAGTGCGGGGCATGATCCGTCTGACGCGATTGAACCACCAGCCGATAGTGGTCAACGCCGAGTTGATCGAATCGCTGGAGGCCGCCCCGGACACGATGCTTTCGCTGATCAACGGGCAAAAAATGACGGTGCGGGAGAGCGTCGAGGAGGTGCTTGCCAGGGTCCTCGATTACCAGCGGGCCATCCGGCAAGGGCCGGCCTCGTCGCCGCAACCGGGAGAGGGGCCGGCGTGAAGATCCACCGGAGCCTCGATAAAGGCACCCTGTTGGGGCTGGCGTTGGCGGCCGGCGGCATCTGCGGTGGGCTGCTGCTGGAGGGCGGGACGCTGCGCGAGATCCTGCAGCCCACCGCCGCCATCATCGTGCTGGGCGGCACCATCGGCGCCACCCTGGTGGGCCAGCCCTTCGGGGTGTTCCTGGGGGCCTGCCGCCAACTGGGCCGGCTGTTTTTCGACGAAGACGCCGACCTGCCGGAAGCGGTTCGCCAGATGTCCGGCTACGCCGCCAAGGCGCGCCGCAACGGCATCGTTTCGCTTGAAAAGGATATCGCCGGCCTGGAAGGGTCGTTTCTGAAGAAGGCGCTAAACCTGGCGGTGGATGGCACCGAGCCCCAGGAAATCCGCCGCATGATGGAGCTGGAAGTGACCCTGGAGGAGTCCCGGCGCGAGGCGGAGGCCAGAGTTCTGGAAGCCGCCGGCGGCTACGCGCCCACCATCGGCATTATCGGGGCCGTCCTGGGTCTGATCCAGGTAATGAAGCACCTCGACAATATCCAAGAAGTAGGTAAAGGGATCGCGGTGGCTTTTGTGGCCACCATCTACGGCGTAGGCCTGGCCAACGTGGTGCTGTTGCCGGCCGCCGCCAAGATGCGCGCTAAGGCTCAGGGGCGCCAGCGAGCCTCGGAGTTGCTGCTGGAGGGGGTGATCGGCATCGCCGAGGGCCTCAACCCCAGGCTGGTGGAGGCCAAGCTGGAGGCCTTCCTGGATCAGAGGCCCGTCGCGCCCGCGCCGGCCGCCGAGGCCGCCAAAGTCACGCCCCGCCAGCCGGCCCCCGGCGCCTGACACGCCACCCATGAAACACCGCAAGCGCCAGGCCCACACCAACCATGAGCGATGGCTGGTATCCTACGCCGACTTCATCACCCTGCTGTTCGCTTTCTTCGTGGTCATGTTCGCTTCCTCGCAGGTGAACAAGCAGAAGGTCGGCAGTCTGGCCGCCTATTTTGAGGCCTATATTCGCGACGGCAACGCGCGACTGCCAACCCCGGTCCCGGCAGAGAAGAAGAGCGGCACGGAGCCGAGCGCCTCGGCTGCCGACCTGGCGGCCGCCCGGGAGGCGCTGGCTCGGGAGCTGTCTTCGGAGATCAGCCAGGGCGCCATCGAGCTGTCCCTGGAGCCGCGCGGTCTGATCCTGAGCCTCCGGGAGTCGGCCTTGTTTCCTCCGGGGCGCGACACCTTCGATCCTGGCGCGGCGCCCATTCTGACGAAGGCGGCCCTGGCTCTCCACAAACTTCCCCGGCAACCCGTGCGCCTGGAAGGCCACACCGACGACGTACCTATTCAGACAACTCAGTTTCCCTCCAACTGGGAGCTCTCGGCGGCGCGCGCCACTGCCGTGCTGGAGCTGCTGACCAGCCAACTGGGCATCGATCCGGCGCGCCTGGCGGTGGCCGGCTACGCCGACAACCGTCCGATCGCCCGCAACGATACGCCCCACGGCCGGGCCCGCAATCGTAGAGTGGACATCGTAGTGCTAAGCCGGTCGGCGGCTGAGATGGAACCGAAACAGGTCCAGGCCAACTGACAACCCGGAGCCGGGATCGTCAATTTGCCGACGACCGCAGTCCTGGGCCGCTGCGCCCTTTCAGAAGCTTGGCGTTGGGCTTCGAGTTGCTATGGGCACTGGCCCAGCCAACGCCATGGACCACCGCTACCGGGCCCTGGTGGCCCACGCCGACGAAGGTCTAAGTTGTTCGCTGGCCGCCGGTCTTGCCGCGGGCGGCTTCCTGGCCGACTACGCTACCACGGCGTGCCGCTGCCTGGCGGCCCTGGAGGCCCAACGCTACGACGCCGTGGTTTTCGGGCCGGCTCTGGAACAACTGGATGTCGCCGAGCTGGTGGAACACGCCCGCCGGGCACGGTCGCAGGCGGCGATTGTGGTCCTGGCCGACGGCGGGGATCCTCGCCAGGCCGTCCGGCTGGCCAGGCTGGGTCTGGACGACTACCTGCCATCCAGCTGGCCCGCGGCCGCGGTGGCCTCGCGGCTGCTCGAACTGGTGGACCGATACCGGATCGAGCCGGCGGTGGAAACGGTTTTAACGCCAGTCGTCATGATCGGTCGTAGCCGCGCCCTGCAGGAAGTTTTTGAAACCATCCGCCTGGTGGCCACCAAGCGCTCTACGGTGCTGATCAGCGGCCCTACCGGAACCGGCAAGGAACTGGCGGCGCGCCTGACCCACGCTCTGAGCCCGCGCGCCGGAATGCCCATGGTGACGGTCAACTGCGGCGCCTTTCCGGAGGCGCTGCTGGAAGCCGAACTCTTCGGCCACGTCAAGGGCGCCTTCACCGGCGCCGTCGCCTCCCGCATCGGCCGCTTCGAGCAGGCGCAGGCTTCCACGCTGTTTCTCGACGAAGTGGGCGACCTGCCGCTGAGCCTCCAGCCCAAGGTCCTGCGCGTCCTGCAGGAGCGCGAGTTCCAGCGGCTGGGCAGCTCGGAAACCCTGCGGGTGGACGTCCGCGTGATTGCTGCTACCAACTGCGACCTGGCCGAGAAGGTCCGCCGCAGCGAGTTTCGCGAGGACCTCTACTACCGGCTCAACGTCGTCCCCGTCGTCATGCCGGGCCTGGCGGAGCGCCTCGAGGACCTGCCGGCCATGGTGGATCACTTCATACAGAAGGTCAGCCGCCGGGAGAACATTCCGGCGCCGCGGGTCTCTTCGGCCACGCTCGGGCGGCTGATGCAGTATCACTGGCCCGGCAACGTGCGGCAGCTGGAGAATGCCGTGGAGAAGGCCGTGGTGCTGGCAGGGGATCGGCTGTTGCTCTATCCCAGCGATTTCACCCTCCCGGCCCCCGACCCCGGCGCGCTCAGTCCGGCCTCCGCCCAGATCCGCCTGCCGGCCGGGGGCCTCGACCTGGAGGCTGTCATGCGGCGACTGGAGCTGAGCCTGCTCGAACAGGCTTTGGATCGCGCCGCCGGCAACAAGAAGCGGGCCGCCGAGATCCTGGGACTGAAGCGCACCACCCTGTCGGCCAAGTTGAAACGCAGTGGCTCCTGACGCCGGGGCCGCCCTACGGCAGGAATGCCGGTTTCACTTCAGCTTCCGGTACAGGGTAGTCCTACCAATGCCCAACAGCTGCGCGGCGCGGGCCTTGTCCTGGGCCGCCAGCTCCAGGGCCCGCTGGATGGCCCGGCGCTCCAGTTGCCGTAGATTCACCGGCTCGTCGTCCTCGGCCTTCTGGCGCAGTTTCTTGGGCAAATGCTGCTCCTGTAGGAGGCTCGAGCCGGAGGCGGCGACGGCGGATTCGATGGCGTTCTTCAGCTCTCGCACGTTGCCGGGCCAGGAGTAGTTCGACAACACTTGGATGGCGTCCTCAGCTACCGTCAGGGGCTCGCCGTGCGCCAGGTGTCGGGAGGCAAAATGCCGCGCCAGCAGCGGGATGTCCTGCCGACGCCGGCGCAGCGGGGGCAGTTCGATTGCCAGCACGTTCAGCCGGTAGAAGAGGTCGCTGCGGAACTGCTGGGCCGAGACCAGGCCCTCCAGTTGCCGGCTGGTGGCCGAGATGACCCGGATATCCACGGCCGTCGAGCGGTGCGCTCCCAGCCGCCGCACCTCGCCTTCCTCGAGCAGCCGCAAGAGCTTTGGCTGGAGGCTCACGGGCAGTTCGCCGACTTCGTCCAGGAACAGGGTTCCTTCCTGGGCTGCTTCGACCAGCCCGGTGCGGTCGGAATCGGCGCCGGTGTAGGCGCCGCGCACGACCCCGTAGAGCTCGCTCTCGATCAGGGTAGGGGCCAGGCATCCGCAATCCACCGTCACGAACGGCTTGCCGTTGCGCTCGCTCAGGGCGTGGATGGCGTGGGCTGCCAGGCCCTTGCCGGTACCGGTTTCTCCGGAGAGCAGCACCGGGCAGGTCAGCCGCGAGGCCCGCAGCAGCTCGTCGCAGAGGGCGATCATTTCCAGCGACTCCCCGACCAGGCCGGCAAAGAGGAGGCTTTGTTTGGCCTGGAGCCTCTCCATCTGGCCCCTCCGCACGAAGCGGACCCGCTCGGCCACGCTCTGGAGCAGGGCCTCCACCTCGGTGGCGGACTGCTCCAGCACCTCCTGGCAGCCGGCATGCATCAGGGCGACCACTCCGCGAGTTGGCGGCGTCTGCTCCAACAGCAGAAAGAACTGGGTCTTGGGTCGCAGGGCCTTGCAGGAGCGCATCGAACGCGCCAGCGCCTCACTGTAGCGGTGCGCCCGAATCAGGGCCGCCTCCGGCCCCGCTTGCCGCAGAGAGTCCTCCACGCCGGCCGGGGTGGCGTGACACAGTAGAAAACGCCCGGCCACCAACGACTCCGGCAAGTCCCAACGGCGCTGGGACTCGGCCACCAGCAGCAGCGTGATGGGCGTCTCGGCCATGGCCTCCCTGTACGGAGGATCGGCAGCCGGGGGCGACGGGGCCAGGGGGCGAGGGGGCGACAAACCGTGAGCGGCCTGAGCGGCCCTGAGCGGGAGCGGCCGAGCGGCCCTTGAATATCGAGTCCGCCCGGGAGTATACTGAACCGGGCAACATGGCAGCAGGAAGAATGACACGAACCCAACTGGTACGTGAACTGGCAGAGGCGTGCGGGACCAACAACAAGGCGGCCAAGGGCATGCTCGATTACCTGGCCAACGTCGCTATCCGCGAGACCAAAAAGTCCGGCGTGTTCGTCCTGCCAGGCATCCGGAGACTGGTTCGGGTCAATCGCAAGGCCCGCCTGGGGCGCAACGCGTTTGGCGCGACACGGTCTCTGATAGCCCCCACCGGGCGCACCAGTGTGCCTAGGGATCAAATCAGGGCAGCAGTGAAGAAATGAACGAATGCCTCGCACAGAAGGCACGCTTCGGCCAAGCTATCAGCGAAGCGTATTCATAAATTGCCCGTTTGATCCCAAGTACAAGACCATATTCAACGCCATAGTCGCCCAACGCCATCGGCGCCCAGCGGAAGCGGTACTTCACTTTCTCGGGAAGCCGCCTGGTCTTGCGTCCCGCGCCGCCGTTGCCGCCGGGCGTCGTCGACTACTCACTGACTTGGGAGCGTGTTGAGAAATGATCAAGCTCACTGGACAACAAATGACTGGCAGGAAGGCCTGGGGCACCGGGATTTGCTGGATGGTTATCTCCGCCGCGCTGGGGGCCCAGACAGCAGATCCGCTGACGGCCATCGTTCGAACGCGGTTCGACCGGATCCGGGCGGACCTCGAGGAGGCCGCCGACCTGATGCCGGCCGAGAAATACAGCTTTCGGCTGACGGACGGCCAGCGCACCTTTGGCGAGTGGATCGGCCACGCCGTGTCGGGCAACTACAGTTACTGCTCCGACATGCGCGCCCAGAAGCCCCCTGCCGCCGCCGGGCAGGTGCGGCATCTCAAAGCCAAGGCCGAGCTGAGCCAGGCCCTGGAAGAGTCGTTCCTCTACTGCGCCGAGGCCATGAAGGACATGACCGACCAGAGGGCCCTGACGGCAGGGGCTGGCGGCGGAGCGCCGGTGCGCGGCATGGTGAACCTGGTCTCCAGCCAGAATGAGCACTACGGCAACATGGTCGGTTACCTGCGGGCCAACAACCTGGTGCCACCTTCCACGGCCCGCGCCCAGCGGCAGAAGAAGTAGGTAGTGGGGCGGCCCCCGGGCGGCCCCCCTGGGCGCCGCCCCACATCGATGGCCACCATTGGACGATGGCAAAACTATGCGCAACGCTTCAGCGTGCCGGCGTGGCGCCGTCGGGCGCCGTCGGGGCTCTGCTCGCCATGGTGCTGGCGACAGCGGCGGTGTTGTGGGCGCCGGCAGCCGGTGAGCTCCACCTGGGTTCCGACGACCGGCAGCTGATGGCCGTCAGCCGAGACCTGGCGGCCGGCCGGTGGGACCGCCTGCTCGACCCGCAGCTGGTCCACGTGTTCCCCCTGTTTCGCCTTCTCCGGCTATGGGGCGACCTGACCTTTCCTGGCGGCTTCCTGTGGCTGCACGCCGTGGCGGTGGCCGCCCATCTGGCCAGCGTGGTGCTACTGTTTGCTCTCTGCCGCCGCTTCCTGGCCAGCGCTTGGGCCTCACTGGCAACCGCCGCGCTGTTCGCCTGGAATGCCCTGGGAACCGACGCCTTCATCATCAAGTCGCAGAATCCCTATGTCTTGGTTGTCCCATTCTTGCTGGGCGGTCTGCTGTGCCTGTTACGAATGAGCGAAGGCGGTGGCCGGCGGTGGGCAGTGGGCGGCGGGCTGTCGCTATTGGCGGCCGCTGGATTTCACGTCACCCTGGCGATCCCGTCGATCCCGGCGGTTTTCGTGGCCTGGCATTTGCTGAGCGCCCGCCGCCGCCGCCGCGCGGCCTGGCTGGCATGCGCTGCGCCGTGGGTGACCGCCGGCTGGCTTTGGCTCGACCGCGCCGGGGCCGGCAGCATCTGGCAGACGGAGTTTCACTCCAGCCCCTGGCGTCTACTGGCCCGACTGGGGGAGGGGCTGGCCGGGACCGTCCTGCACTTCGGCTTCCTCGTCCGCCATGGCCAGCCCGCCTGGTGGGTGATGGCGGCCTCCACCACCGCCCTGGCCCTGCTGCTGTGGAGGCTCCGCAAGGACCGGCGCCTTTCCTGGTTGGTTGCCGCGCTGCTGCTGGCCGCCCTGCCGGCGTGGCTCACCCTGACGGCGCGCGGCGCCGGCGCCCACCAGCTCTCCCGCTACTGTTACCAGAGTTTCCTGGCGGTGGCGGTGGCGGTGGGAGTAGCTGTCGACCTGAGCCTGACCCACCGGGGGCGGCGGCGCGTGATCCTGGCGGCTCTGCTGATCGCTGCCGCTCCGGGATACTACATAGCCGAGAGCCGGATCCTGGAGCAAAAGACCCGCCTGTTACGCTTCAACAATACCGTGCGGCGGGAGTTCTGGCTGGGGTGGTGCGATTTCTTCCGCCAGGCCCGCCCCGGCCTGCGGGTGCCCCCCCTTCCGATCGAGCCGTCGCTGCTGGCTACGGAAGTGGTCCGCATCTGCGCGCCGCGAGGCCTTCCGGGAGTCGTCCTGCTGGATGCCGCCGGCGCCGGGGCTGGCGACTGCGAAGAGTTTCGCCGCCTGGCGCTGGAGTCGGGCCGGATCGCCATTCGCGAGCCGGCCCCCTGTCCGGGGCGCTAACGCACTCCCGCTAGGCCGGTCCTACGACATATACAAAGTACGCTCCCCGCCCGACGCCCTCCCGGTCGCTCAGCCAGGTCTGGAGCCGCGCCGGCCCAGCGGGCAACGAGAGCACCACTCTGGCCTCCGGAGCCTCGGGTCTTACAGAGACCGAGGCTTCGGCTTCGCCGGCCTTGACACGGGCGGTGACGGCGCCCAGGGCGGCGTCCTCTTCCAGGGGGTAGCGCCGCAGGCGAAACTCGTACTGCCCTGCCCTGGCGACCTCCACCGCCCAGAATCCGTTGGCGACGGGCGCCCTCCGGATCATGTCCTGGTTCCAGGGTACTCCCTGAGGGGTATCGGCATGCCAGTCGTGGCACGTGATGCGGCATGGGTTGTCGCGTTGGTCGCCGATCACGATGGGGGTGTACTCGCCGAAACGGGCGGAGACATCGGCCCACCACTTCTCGTAAGAGGCCCGCAACTGCTCGACGGCGGCGCCGTTGGCGGCGGCTACATCGCTGGTCTGGCCGGGATCAGATCTCAGATCGTAGAGCTCCCGGCCGTTCACCAGCCGCCAGCGCTGGGTCATCACGGCGGAGCTCTGCCATTTCACCGGATGGTCCCGCTGCTGCGTCTGGACAACCAGGGTCCGTTCCGGCAGGTCTCCCTTGCCGGCCAACAGCGGCGCCAGGCTGGCGCCGTCCCAGGGCGGCCCGCCGGGCCGGCCCAGACCGAGCAGCTCGACCAGGGTCGGCAGCAGATCGAAATGGCAGGCCAGCCGGGAAATGTCCCGTCCCCCGCCCAGACCGCCGTTGGGCCACCGGAGGAAGCAGGGCACGCGATGCCCCCCTTCGTAAGGCGTCCCCTTGGCGGCGCGCATTCCGGCGTTGAACCGGCCCTCCAGCATCCCGCCGCCGCTGCCGTTGTCGGTGAGGAAGACCAACAGGGTGTCGTTCTCAAGCCCCAGCTCCGAGAGCCTCCGCCGGAGCCGGCCGGCGTTGTCGTCGAGGTTGGTGATCATGCCGTAGAAGGCGGCAATCTGCGGCGGCAAGCCTCGGTCGCGGTAGGGCCGGCTGTATCGCTCATCCACCCGAAACGGGGAATGCGGGGCGTTGGTCGCCAGGTAGAGGAAGAAGGGGCGCTGGCGGTTCGACTCGATAAACCGCAAGGCGTTGTCGAACCAGACGTCGGTGCAGTAACCCTGGAATTGTTCGGGCTTGCCGTAGCGGAGGTAGGTATCGTTAAAGTAGGTATTCCCCCAGGAGTCGGGAGTCTGGCCGACGCCTCCGCCTCCATGAACCAGCGACTCCTGAAAGCCGCGGTCTTGCGGACGGAAGGGATAATTGTCGCCGAGGTGCCATTTTCCGAAGATACCGGTGTGATAGCCGTTGGCGGCGAAGACGTCGGCCATGGTGACCTCGCCGCGGCGCAGCAACGACCGGCCCATCACGGTGGCCCAGACGCCTGCGCGGCAACTGTAGCGACCCGTCATCAAGGCCGAACGGGTCGGCGAACAGAGCGGATCGGCGTGGAAGTTGGTCAGCCGCACGCTCTCGGAGTGGAGGCGGTCGAGGTTGGGGGTCCGCAGGACCGGATTGCCGTGGCAGGCCAGGTCGCCATAGCCCTGATCGTCGGTCATCACCAGGATGACGTTGGGCCGCTTTCGAGGCGGCGGCTGGGCCGCCAGGGGCGCCAAGCCGCCGCCTCGAAAGCGGCCCAACGT